>JAEEGJ010004858.1_pt1 | contig 43996 bp, 45 predicted proteins | sample 8958761 | NCBI WGS metagenome assembly JAEEGJ01 (sample SAMN16246546, study PRJNA631951) | gut metagenome | biome: gut microbiome; feature: rumen; material: RS-attached | host: Bos | place: Iran: Karaj | collected 2018-10
TCCAGGAAGAGCGTGCCGCCGTCGGCCTGCTCGAACTTGCCCGCGTGGTCCGTGTGCGCGTCGGTGAAGGCGCCTTTCACGTGGCCGAAGAGCTCGCTCTCGAAGAGCGTCTCCGTGATGGCGCCGGCGTCCACCGCCACCATCGCTTTCCCGCTCCGGAGGCTACGGGCGTGGATCTCGCGCGCCAGGACGTCCTTGCCGGTGCCGTTCTCGCCCGTGATCAGCACCGTGGCGTCGGTCGGGGCGATCTTCTCGAGGGTCCTGCGGATGGCGGCCATGGGCTTGGACGTTCCCCAGAACATGGATCCTTCGCTGCGCTCAGGATGACAAACGTCCTTCCGGGCCTTGTCCCGGGCGGCCGTCAGCACCTCGATGAGTTTGTCGTTGTCCCAGGGCTTCACGATGAAATCGAAGGCTCCGCGCTTCATGCCTTCCACTGCGAGGGCTATATCGGCATAGGCAGTGAACAACACCACCTCCACCTCCGGCATCATTTTCTTGATTTCTCCAGCCCAATACAGCCCTTCGTTGCCAGTATTGACGCTGGTGTTGAAATTCATATCCAGCAGAACCACATCCGGCCGAAAACGCTCCAGCGTGGCAACCAGCGTCACCGGCGACGGCAATGTTTCCACCTCTGTAAAATGCATCGGCAGTAATATCTTCAGCGCCTGGCGGATGCCGGCGTTATCGTCCACAATGAGTATTTTCCCCTTCTTGAAAGCCATAATTGACTACGAATTTACACATTTATTCCCGCACACGCAAACGCAACTCCCGTGCCGCTCGACATAGAGCGCTTATAGCCAATCAGTTAATGCACTGTAGTAAAACAATGTAGTGTAAAGAATCCCGACACTCCTGTAAAGATTAGTGCAATCAAATGCAATTTCGTTAGAATAATTCTGTTCTCTTAACGAATTGCCAAAAATGTGATTTCTTTTGTATATTTATTTCTGAAAATGTGATTTAATTCTTATATTTGCTATCGAAAATGTGATATACAATGCAATTGCTTAAAAGAAAAATAGACGGATTCCTGGCTCAGTGGAAGCAGAATCCGGAAAGGAAACCTCTCATCGTCAAGGGCGCGAGACAGATTGGGAAGACGGAATCGATTCGCGCTTTTGGCAAAAAGAACTATGAATCTGTCATAGAAATCAACTTTGTCCTTCAGAAAAAATTTCGTACCATCTTCGACAGTGGTCACGAAGTCGATGCCATTATTAAAAACATCTCACTATTAGAACCTTCCTGGAAGTTTATTCCTAATAAGACTCTTTTCTTTTTCGACGAATTGCAGAAATGTCCTGATTGTGCCACGTCTCTGAAGTCTTTCAATGAAGATCGGCGCTACGACGTGATCTGTTCTGGCTCGCTGATGGGAATCTATTATGAGGAAATCGAGTCAAACGCTGTGGGAAACAAAGAGGATTTCGAGATTCACTCGATGGACTTTGAGGAGTTTCTTTGGGCAAGAGGGTTTGCTGAATCACAAGTTGAGGACCTCTATACTCATATGGCAAGCCTTACGCCCTTCTCGGAACTGGAACTTTCCACCTATATGGATGTTTTCCGGGACTATATGACCATCGGTGGCATGCCGGAGGTCGTAAAAATGTATATTGATAATGGCCACTTTGGGGGGACATTGGAATTACTCCGTCAGCTCCTGTTGGACTACGAGGAAGATATTACAAAATACGCCAGCCAAACTGACAAATCCAAGGTCCTGGCTGTATACAACCATATCTCGGCCTTCCTGGCTAAGACCAGTAAAAAGTACCAGATCACCAAGATTGCCAGAGGGGCAAGGAACCGCGAATACATCGGCGCCGTGGAATGGCTTGAAAAGGCAGGTGTTGTCAATATATGCTATTGTATGAACAATCCGGAGCTGCCGCTGAAGGGGAACTATGACACCGATACATACAAAATATACTATCACGATACCGGCCTGTTAATCGCATCTCTGGATGAAGAAGCACAGGAGGACTTAAGGGCTAACAAAAATTTCGGGACTTACAAGGGTGCAATTTATGAAAACATAGTGGGAGAAATGCTCCGTAAATCCGGCTACGACAAGTTGTATTACTACAAAAGCGACAGTCCGGCCCTGGAGATGGATTTCTTTGTTCGCGATGCGCAAAACTTAATTCCCGTAGAAGTTAAATCCAAGGATGGAGCCACTGCATCTCTTAATCACCTGATAGACTGGCCTTCATTTCCGGACATTTCCTATGGAGTCAAGTTTGGATACAAGAATATTGGCTGGGGAGGTAAGTTCTACACCTTCCCTTACTTCCTTGCTTTCCTCTTGAAACGCTTTTTAAAAGAGGCCGGACATCCTATGCAATAAGAATGTAAGAAGAAATGAAAAAAATAGTTAATCCCAAAGAAACCACGCGTGCCCAGGCATTTGAGTTATGGATGAAGGCGCCCAATCCTATGGTGACCTTCTTCAAAACACTCGATGTAACGCGGCTTGTCAGAGTCAGCAGCCGGAGAGGGCTGAAGTTCAATATGCTGATGGACTGGTGTATCGGCAAGGCAGCGGCTGACATCAAAGAGTTCTATCTACTGCCTGTTGGCGACAAACTGGTCCAGTATGATGCATTAGCCGTGAATACCATTGTAAAGAACAGGAACGGAGAAGTGAATTCCTGTGATATCCGGTTTAACGAGGATATGGAGGCTTTCAACCAAGAGTATCTGAAATACTCGGCAGAAGTGGCAGAAACTTGTGCCGACAGGGATCTTTCAGAGGACTGTATGGTCATTGGCACCTCCGCCATTATTGATACGGAGATTGATGGAGCAGTGGGTATGAACAGCGGCATCTTCAACAACCCCTTCATTATTTGGGGCCGATACCGTAAGAAGTGTTTTCGTTACTATCTGCCCATTTCTTTCCAATTCCATCATACCCAGATGGATGGCGCCCATGCCGGGAAGTTCCTGCAGCGCCTGCAGGATGTAATCCGCAAGGTGGGATAGCCCTTACGTTGTGCAAACGTTGTGCATTTTTTAAGAAAAACCCCTCTGAGATGCTCTCAAAGGGGTTTTGAAGTGACTCCAACAGCTATCAAACAAGATACCATCTGATTTTCAAATGGTTGCATTTATCTATAAGCTGTATAAATTTTGAGAATTTTTGGGAAATACGTGAAATAAATTTTGAGGACAACTCCGTGACAAGACTTTCCGGGAGGTCTTAAAATGATGACTTCCGCCATTCCAAATAGGTCTTTAGGTAAGTCTTCTTATTCTTCCCGATTTCCGGATTCTTTAGTTCCTGCTCAATATAGGAATTGATATCCAATGCACTATTCTTAGCCAGGGCTTTATTAACAACAGACAACGCGCTTCGATAGCAGTTGACAGAGTTGTCAGTGTATCCGCAGTCCTGCAAATAGGATGTGTAAGCATCGAGGGCCAATCCCGCGAAAGAAGTAATAAATACGCTATTATCGGGATACACATCAACTTCTTTGTTTTTCTTGATAATACAACCGATGAAGGCCGATGGTTTGCCCAGTTGACTGACTATTGCATCTCCGAAAGAAAAGTATTTAATGCATTCGTCGGTGCTCATGCTGCCTGTTCCAGGATACAATAACGCGACGTAAATCAGTTTTGTTTTTGCTTGTCTGGATAAAAGATGATAACTGAATCTTGAAACGAATTTCTTTGCGACCTGATCAGCTCGCGTCGCATCTATCTCTATTATTATCTCGAAATCACCATATTTAGCATAGACATCAGCACGATCCAGAACACCCTTATACTCCGGGTCTAAAGAACCATCTCGAAAAATGAAACGTTCACATTCCGGTTCAGGAGTATTATAACCGGTACAGCCATAGGTTTTAAGCTTCTCAGCCACGCTGTTTTGCAGTGCGATAATCAAACCGCGTTTGGCCGTCCCTTTCCCTTGGATTAATTGTTGCTTCTTCACGGCTTCTTTGATTGCATGAAGGACAATCTTTTTTACGTTAACTTTAGCCATAGCTGATATGTCATTTAACATCCAAGTTCATTCAAGACAGCTTTCCAGTCGGGAAAATCGGGGCTGCCGAAGTGAATCCACTTCCCTGAGAAACTACGAGTGCCGTGTTTGTCACGGTCGTCAATGAGGTATGCTCCTCTGAGGCGTTCCTTGTGGTGGCATAGGATGAGACGTTTGGTAAAATACGGGTCCATATACTGCTTGACCCAGTTCAGTTTGTCGGACCAGGAGGAGGGGTTGTCCCATGGGGCCGTGGAGAGAATATGGACATCGTACTTCTCGCGAAGCTTGTTGACTGCATCGATGGCACCGGGGATTGGATCCATCAGGGCGAATACTCCCGGAGCGTCCTCCGGGTGATCCTTGTAGGCTTCCCAGGTCTTGGCCGGAAGCCGATTCACGCCGGAATTGAAGTCGACCAGAACGCCGTCCATATCTACGTAAACAGTTTTCTTGACAACAAAACCTTTATCAGTTAATGTGAGAGCCATACTTATCTTGGTCTATTAGCGGTTAACAAATATAATCAATTATTGGCAATGAGCATAGCGATGCCTACGCCAATTGCGAAAACGAGTCCCCAGAAGACCATCCCGCAAAGGATGTCCAGAAGGTACATTTTCATCCAGTGTCTGAGTTCTTTATCCATATCAGAAGCCAATTCTTCGGGAGGCCTGGTTATCCAGGCGTTCGGCGTTGCAGTAAGCGTGGAGGATGTCCATTGGACCCTTCCCGCTGCCGTAGAGGATGGAGTTGATGGAGAACTTGCGGGCTACGTTTTCCATCTGGCCGCCGGAGAGGTCATAGGCCGATGCCAGGGCCGAGCACTGCTCTTCAGAAAGGAACGGTAACATCACGTGCCAAATCTTTTCGCGGACGGAGACATCGGGCTTTTCGAAACAGATCTTATAGAGGAAACGACGCTCGAAGGCCGGGTCCAGGTTCTGCGTCAGGTTGGTGGTGGCGATGAGGATGCCGTCCAGATTCTCCATCTCCTGCAGGATGATGTTCTGGATGGAGTTCTCCATCTTGTCCACGGCCGATGTAGCCCCTTCGCGGCGGAGGCCGATGATGCCGTCGGCCTCGTTGAAAAGGAGGATAGGCGCCTGCTCACTGCGCTGCACGGCCAGGCGGTAGCGGTCGAAGACCTCCTTGATATTTTTCTCGCTCTCCCCCACCCATTTGCTCTTGATATCCGGCACGTTCACCGCCATAATGCTGCGGCCGGTCTGGCGGGCAAGCTGGTAGACGGTCTCTGTCTTGCCGGTGCCCGGTGCGCCATAGAACAGGCAGGCGAAGCCGCTGCGGAAACCACTGCTCTTCATCCTTTCGCGGATCTCGTTGTATCGGTCCGGCATCAGGAAGGAATGCAGCTCATCCACCTGAGGGGCATTCCTAGCCGTATAGAAAAGGGCCTTTTCGGCCAGCGTTTCCGGCTTGATGAGGCCACCCATCGTCTTTTCGGCAGAGCGGAGGTGGAAATCGGCCAGAAGTACCGATTTGGCCTTATTGCTAAGGTGAATCCGGGAAGTGTTGGCCTGACCGTCTTCGCACACGTGTTCAACCAATCCCTGCTGCATCAGAGGGTGGCTTCCTTCCTTGAACATGGCCTTTTCCTCGTAAAAATCGCTTTTATGGCGATATACATCTTCAATCTGCCCGTAGGTAATCTCGTCGTCATCCTCATTAACCAGGCGGTGACAGAGAAACGTGAGGACCATGAAATCGGAGAACCGATCCAGGTTCAGGGCATTCAGTTCCGTGACGAAACTAAGATCCCTGTTTTGTGAGAACAGATCTTTCAGTTCCTGGTAAAGGTCGCTGGGAAGAATGGCATTGTTATCCAAATCCTCATAGAGACTATCCAGAAACTCAAAGAGTTCTGCAGCGCTCAGCCCAGTCCGCCTGGGCTGCTCCGGCATTTCGTTATTCTTCAGAGCCCGGATAACCGGCACCGGCACATCGAACTCGTCCTCATCCTTTGCGTCATGAAACTTGAGGTACTTGGCACGGATAAGGGCGTTGATATCGTCGCTGTAAGTCAACGCCCGAATATTGCTGATAGCCAGATGGCTGGCAATGTCGCCAAAATCCACGCGACGGGGGCCTCTGCGAAGACAAATGGACAAAAGGACAGCTTGCTTCGGTGTCAAGGCTAGGCGCGTGGCAAGATCAGCTGCCACAGCGCCGTTTTCGATCCAGAATTCCTCTCCCAACCTGGTATCGTCGGAATTCTCAGAGAGGATCTCCATCAACTGGAGTAAGGTCTTTTCTTCTTTTTTACTTGCCATCGTCTTCGGTTTTTTTGTTGATACGGGCCATCATTACCCTTACGCTGGGGAATCTGTAGTGGATCATGTCCCTGAATCGCTCGGCCTTAGCCGCTTCGTCCTCAATGCAGATAAAGAGCTGGGCCTTGTCTTCGGAGCGGTTTATTTCGGTGATGTTATAGAGGGTTTTGTCGTCGTATTTCTTGATGAGGACGGCGTGGGCTTGCAGGATGTCAAGAGCATACCTGTCGCCGGTGATAATAAATGCATACTTCGTGTCCATAACTATTCAGATTCAAGATAACGTTCATAGAGTTTGAGGGAGCGCCTGGTCTGCTCGAGACGACATTCGGCATCGGCGCAGATGATTTCCTGGCGGGCGATGTCGGCGCGGAGGAATTGCGTGATGCGGTAGGCGGCCTGCTCCTTGCTGCGGCAGATTTGGGACAAGAGGACACCGTCACCAAGGTCTCGGCAACCGAGGGCGTTGAAGTCGGCTCCGGGGCCCAGGTCTCCGAAGAGCCTTTTCAGGGAGGTCCTCCGGATGACATAGCGGTCATCGTCATCGTCGATGTAATAGGCGTAAGTGAGGTTGGCCTGGGTGTTTTCGTGCCCCTCGGAGGCGGCGGTGTAAACCCTGAGGGAGGCCTGGAGTTGCTCAAGGCGCTGACGGATTGTGACGATGTCGTTCTTCTCGTATTCCAGGGATGAGCGAAGCCGCTCGATGACGAAGGAAATGGCTTCCTTCCTGGTGAGAAAGACAAAACTGGGGCGCAGGTGTTCAACGGATTCGAAGGTATACCCGTCCTCGCAGCGGTAGTAATACTGGTCAAGAAACATTCTGTAGCATTTCTTGGTAACTTCGGCAATCCGCGTCTTATGAATCCGGAAAGGGTGACACCCGTCTTCCAGCACGTAGAAGACGGTGTCACCGATGCGTAATGAATGGGAATTAATCATAAACAAAACTATTACGTGGATAATATAGGATCGGATGCCCAAAAATTCGAAAAAACTTGCATTTTTTTATTGTTCATCCACTCCGGCGAAGATGTCCTGGTACTGGCGGATATCGCGCTTGGCCATCAGGAGGTTCAACGCTTCCCTCTGGATGTGACCGCGGCGGCTGTCGTTGTCTTTCCAGTCTGTATTGTGTGTGGCGTACTCCGTTATATCGTTGTACAGGTCCCACATATTGACACCGGATTTGAGTTCCCGCAGACGTTTCGGGTCCGTGTCGAATCCACGGTCGGCATAGCGCTGGCGCATAGGCTCGAAGGGGGCGATGCGGCTGATAATCGGCTTGGCGACAAAGTTGTCGTCCAACAGCCGGGAAGCCTTCATCAGCTCATACATGGAGGCTCTGGTTTTTATTGCTTCCACGGCCTTGTCGCTGAACTCTTCGAACGATACGTCCAGCCTATTCTTCTGGGACGGGATGTCAATGAGCCGGACCAACGATTCGTCCTGTAGGGAGTGCACCCTGGCATCCTGCTCACGAATCGTCTGTAACTGGCCGTTGGTACAGACCAGGCGTATGAAGTAGTGTCCCACCTCAATCTGCCCGAGGTTCCAGCGCATGAAATAAGAGTTCACCAGGAAGTCCTCTCCGGGGCCGATATTGCGGACGTCGGGCGAGACGCTATTCATATACACCGTCACTTCCAGCCCGTGCCTGCGCTCGGTCTCGTAGCGGACGGGGACGAGCCCGTTCTTGGCCATGAACACTTCCACCAGGTCGAAGAACGCATCCAGCGGAATGATGTCCTGCTTGATGGGGATGATCTCATCCACCATCCGCGTCTCGGGATTAGCCACGAGGGCGACGGACACGGGCTTCATCATGGACCCCGCCACGGCTAGGTAATTACGGAAATCACGCATGCCCGTCTCTCCTGAAGCGTTCCTCACAATACCGGCCTGCTTCCTTTCTAGGCCAATAACTTCGTCCAACTTAGCCGAAGCGCCCGCGTTCACCATGATTTCCGTCCCATCCACGCGGTAGATGCTCACGGGGCGCTCCTTGTCCTCTACCATCCCCACGTACTGGACAGCGTCACGACGGACCACTTTATAGGGGCTCTGTGCCGGCTCAAGGGTGTCGCGAAGCTCATTAAGATTCAATTCCTTCGTAAGTTCCTGCAGTTTTTTCATTGTTTCTTCCGTTAAATAATTTATCAAACTGATCGGCGAAGTTCCTTAAGCTGGACGAAGCCGTGCTCTGGAGCTTCCGGAGCTGCCGATCCTGCCGGTACTTCTCCTCGTTGAATGAGACGTCTCCCGTAGAGGAGAGGTCGTAGTAGAGTCTCACGCCCACATCCCCGCGGCGGTGCTTGCTGAACACTGCATAACGATCAGAATAGACGTTCTTGGGATTCTCCAAACGCAGCTCCAGCATGGCCGTAATAGCGTGCTTGAGACGGTTGGTGCCGATGAAACGGCCCGACTTGGTAACCTGCTGGATGGTTAGGAACGTGGTGTTCACCCGGCGGTCGTTCTCCCCCTTATTTTGCTGCTTGATAAGGGACAGGAGCATGGTCTCGGCCTTCCGGAGGGATACTTCCTCCTCATCCTTGACGATGCTCTGGAGCTCGAAAAAGGAGTCCACGGCAACCACGTCCCAGCCCTGCTGGAGAACCTCCTTCACCTTATCCAGGTTGTGGGAAGGCGACACCTCGTTGAAATCGGCCTCGATGAAGAGGATGTCCAGGTCCTGGAACTTAGGGAATCTCTGCACGTAGATAGCAAGGTCAATCTCATTCATCTCGGCGCTGATAAAGAGCACGCGGGCTCCGGGATTGCAGGCGCGGATATTAGACAGCAGGTCCAGGATGATGGTGGTCTTCCCCACGCCGGGGTCGCCGATGATCATATAGTTCACCCCTTTCGGGAGGCCCTTGTAGCTGCAAAGAAGCTCGTCAAGGACCGTCCCGCTAGTGAAGTTGTTGAAGATAGACGGGTCGAAGCGTACGTCCCGCATTCTGGTGGTGATCATCACGCAACGGCCTCCCATCCCTTCTTGACGTTGTCCAGGATCTCGGTCTCAAAGATGCTGCGGATGGAAGCCTCATCGGGGGCATAGGCCATGTCACGCTTGAGGATGTCCTTGCGGCCGCTGCTGTAGTCGGTGTGGTAGAAGATATAGGCCGGGAAACGGCCGGTAGTCTCCTTGTTGGTTTTCCAAATGACGAACTTGTGGATCATCACTTTTTCGCCGGAGAATTTACGGTACACGCGGCGGTCAAGGACCGTACTGGGGGCCATTTCTCCCACGCTCTTTTGAGGTTCTTCAAAGGGGCAGATGTCGGTAATCTGGCTAATGCGGACATCCGTCTCGGAAGGAGTCTTGTCCTCCCTCTCCCGGATGACGGTAAGGCCATACGCTGCTACTCCGGGGGTCATTCCGTGGCTTAGCCACTGGCCGTTCTCAAAGGAGACCAGCGGGTTGGTCTTCACCTTGTCATCATTGCCGCGGGCAATAAAGTCGATGACGCTCACTTCCCATACGATCTCCGGGCGGACCATCTGATAAGCGATGCCGCGTGAATCAGTGAGCACGTACTCCGACTCCACGTCCATGCCCTGCAAGCGTTCTTCGAGGGCGATCCTGTCGGAATCGGAAAGGCCATTGGAACCCTCCGCAAAGATTTGGAACATTCCGTCTTCACGGCGGACAGAAAGCATGAGGTCGCGGACTCCCTGATTGCCCAGGGTATAGCCGACCACTGCCACATCGATGCTGTGGCGAGGCTTCACCTTGAAGATGAAATTGTTGTCGGCATGGACGACAATCCCCTCAGCGCCGTCACGTTCCACCCATTCGTCGTAGATGGTCTGGACCTCGTCAAGCGAGGATGCAAGCATCATCTGCACGGGGCAGACCTCGTCCGCTTTAAAGATATCTGTAAGCGCCTTGTAGGTGTCCTTGAACGGAACATCGTAGAATGATCGGCCGTCCAGGGCCACGATGTCGAAGGGGGCCAGGCAAAGCTGGTCACGCCTGGACGAATCGGCCAGGGCTGTCGGCACATCACCGAAACGGGGGCGTCCGTTTTCGCGCGGCATATAAAGCTCGGCGGCAACAACGGCTTCTTTCACGCCTGCCTTCTTCAGGCACTCTTTTGCCACTTCCAGACAACGCAGATTGCCTGCCTTGTCCACACCTCCGGAGTTCAAGAGCACGGCGTCACCGTCCTTGTAGAAGAGGACCTGGAGGTGCCCATCTATTTTGCGGGTAACGCAAAACTCGTTGCCGACAAGGCGACTCTTTATCTTTGCGCCCTCCACCAGCATGAACTTGCCGGCGATATTCTTCTTGTAATCTATAGCCTTCTGGCTCAGTTCTTTAGTGATTTCCATGATATCAGAGGGATTTGAGTTCGAGATTGGTAAGACGAAGGATGAGGGCATAGCTGTCGCCCTGGGTTCGGCCTTCCAGGAAGGCGCGGTAAGGAGTGCCGCCGGTCTGCATCACCAGCGGGCCGATGCCCTTGGCGCCGGCACCAACAAGCATCATCGTTCCGGCATCTGCGAGCTTCTTGGCCATCGCCTGCAGGAAGTCGAAGGTGAGGCCGTTGACGTGGCGGAGCTGGTAACTCTTTTTGAATACGAAACGGCGCATGGCATCGGCCCTGGGCATCATCTTGCCGGTCCAGCGGACGGGCATCCCGTCCAGGGCGATGTTGCCGGTGTTGGAGGATTCAGGGCGAACTTCTTTTTCGGATCCGTTGGGATTAAAGACATGTTCCGCAAGGGTGACGCCATAGGCCACCTTCCCTTCATCGGTGAGGTAGACCTTCTTGAGCCCTTCCAGGCGTAGGCCCACCTTCTCCTTGTCAATCTCCGGGTCTTCGGCGATAAGGACGTTGGCCAGATTGTCCTGAAACTGGGACAGAAGGATTTCCGGTTCGGTCTCCATGGTGCTGCGGAGGCGCTTCTCGGAGTGCGTGTCACTTCCTCCGGCAGTCCTGAAGGAAGTCTTGACGCGAGTGGACTTCTGCTCGAAAGCCACCTCAGCGTCACGCTTGTCAGCGTTGGAAATGTTGAACTTTCTCATATCGAAACAGTTTAAATCATGCTGAAATCCAGTTCGTCAATCTCTTCGACGGCCTCCTCGTCCAGCTCGTCGATGACGGCTTCTTCGGCGAGGCAGACGGGCGCAAAGTCAACGGGCACACCGGCAAAGAGGAAGAGACCCGCGGGACAATTCATCAAGAAGCCTTCCTGCTGGGACGTACCTCCGCTGTAGCTGAAAGGAAAAGTGAAGATACGCTCCCCCACTGCAGCGGCGAGGTCGTCGTTCTGGAGTTGGTAGACCGACGTCCACTCGTGGTCCAGGAATCGCTCCTCGGTGGCTGTCACGGAGAGTTCGATAGGAACCTCAAAAGAGGACGGAACGCTTTCCAGGGCCTTTCCTTCCATGTCAAAGGCTACGAGATCACTCTTCTTGACGATGAGCCCGGCTTCGTCCACGGTGGCAAGCTTGGTTGCCCCGCCGGGAATCATCAGCGAGTCTTCGGGAGAGATGTAGGCGGCCGTACACACGCGGCCGTCACGGTCGGTAGCCACCAGGCTGCTCCAACCGTAGAGCTTCTTCCGCTCCAGCTTCACAGGAGCGGCGGCAAAGGCGTTTCCGCCCAGATGGAATGTGAGTTCTTTTGCCATAATAGTTATGCTTTGTTTGGTACTTCGAATAATGGTCCCAGGAAAATCTCCCGGAGAATCCGGTTCAAATCAGCCCTGCATTCTTCCGACTGCGGGGGTTGCTCTTTTTTCTCTTCTGTATTCATTTTCCTTTTTTTACGATATAGTAATAGTATCAAATGCCTGAAAATTCGAAAAAAGATGAAACTTTTTTTCACCATCTTGACGCTATGTCAGCTAACTGTTTGAAAATGTCTATATTAGACTGCATGGGCGAAAACTGGAGTTCATTGGATTCCCAGCGTTTGGAGAGGCTTTCCACAAGGGTTTCAGCCTGACCAGTTACCACATCTTCCAGAGGGAGGATTCTCTCCAGTACGTTTTCGCGCAGGGCGTCTTTAACGGCACGGCCCAGATGGCGGATCTCGCGGTCCTGCTCGATGATACGGAAGATCTCGCCAGTACCGAGGGACTGTATATCCGCCTCCGTGAAGAGCATGGTCTCCGAGTCTGCCAGGTTATATCGCTTCCAGAGGTTCGGGTGGCGGGCCAGGGTCTTGATGGATGTGTAGATAATCAGTTCCGAGAAGTAATCGCTTACGGCGCTGCGGTAAAGCTGCCTGAGGCGGGCCGGGTGCTGATAACCGGCGAGTCCTTTGATTTCATCGCGAACCTCGCGCATTCCAGGCACGAACATGGAGTCATAATCCACGAGCGTGAGATCCCCGCCGGGCTGCACCAGGATATTGCCGTGCTGAAGGTCCCCGTGCGACACCCCGGCCTTGTGCAGATCTTTTACCATCCTAAGGAAGGACTCGGCAAGATGGTCAAGCGCCAACTGATTGTCCAGGTGTGATCCAATATATCGCTTAAGCGTGGGCGCTTCCACCCAATCCATGATAAGGGCCGGTTGCGGCCCCTGCGCCGTGAGGATAGCATCCCGGACATAATTGCACGGGACAAAATATGGAAGTCTGCTCTTTCTGAGGAATGCCAAGATGATGTCCAGACGTCCCTGTACGGACTCCACTGGTGTGTGCCAGCAGCGTACGGCATACTTTTTCTTCCGTGTCTCATAAGGATACACGACACAGAACCCGCCGACGTATCTGAGCAATCGGCCATTCTTCTCCACGGGATGTCCGCCCTGGAGAGCCTGCGCCTTCACCATCTTCGGGATAACGATAGCCGCAGAATAGTCTTCTATCTTTGCTGCCATACCATTACCATTGTTGTGTCATCGTTGTGCATCCCGTCCTGCCTCCAGTAATCCACGAGGATCTCAAACTCATCCTGGGACTCTACCGAGAGGAGTTCTCCAACTAGGATCCGTTCCTTCCAGCTATGGAGGACGGAGGAAAGATATCCGGCCAGGGGATCTGAGACCAGCAGAAAAACCATTCCTGAGGTAATCTCACCTTCAAAGGAGCGTAACTCACCTTTGCCGGGTTTTCCCGGATCGGAGTCATAGTAATCCGGGTAGTTCCCAAAGCAGTCCATGGAGGAGAATATATCCCTAATTCGTCCGTTCTGAATTACCACCAGGCAGCTGTCACCCAGGACATCGCAGCGGTAATGGTTTCCATCCAAACGCAGGCCGACCAGGGTGGCCCCTGCCGAGAATCCATCCGAGAGCATGTTCTCCGCCCTCCAGGTGCGGAGTCCCCCAGCACGCATTTCCTCCATACGGGCCGATATTATTTCCCTCCAGAGGGGCGAGAGATTCCGCACTCTCTCCTGTGACGGGACCCAGTCCCTGTCCGAAGTGTACTTATCGGCAAGAATCTCCGCCCAGTACTTCGGAAAGAGGGACTGGCTCATCCCGTCACTGACCGCGACAGAACCTGTCGCAATGTTGATGCTGAACCGGTCCTGGCAGTCATCCTTACTCTCTGCTCCCTTGGGGGTTATGAATGCCCGTGCTCTCATTACTTGATGTCACCCAGTCCTTTGCTGGAACCAAAATCTATCAGGGAGACCAGCTGCACACCATCGGCCTCAAAGATGCAGCCACGGGAGCCTTCCTTGAGCGGAAGGTCGTTCTTAGCAGCGGCAGCGGCATAAGCCTCAGGCACCTCGCTGGAGATGTTGAAGATGAAGCGGGCCTCGTCTGAACTACCTTCTCCCACTTCCGACGGGAAGACGATGTTGGCACCGGCTTTCTTGATAAGCGCGTTGAAAAGGAGTACGTTTCCATCCTCGCATTTGAGGTCCATCAGGTCCTTGGCTACCTGGGTGGTTTCGTCCATACAGCCGTCCACGGTCTTGTAGTCGTAGTACGGAGCGCCATCGGAGATGTTGATCACCACCGGTGCAGGATGTCCAGGCTTGTCAGCCATCCACTTCTCAATCACCGCCTTGGCCATTTCCAGGGCACCTTTCATGTTGGTGCAGCCGTCCTTGGTGATGGGCACCACCCAGACGGGCATCTTATAAGGAATCTCCACCAGACCGCCGGCTCCGTCGCTCTGTTTCTTCATCACTTCGTCAACCCGGATGGGCTTGGCGTCCAGGTCTTTGAGGTAGCCGGAACAGAGTTCGTGGACGTAGTTGTCGTAGCCGATGACGGATACGAATGCGCGGTTCTTGGGGCTTTCGCCATCGAAGTTGCGCTGGATGAGAGTATTGATGACACGGTTGACCGCACGGGAAGCGAACTCGCTCTTTGTGAGGTCTCCGTCATACTTGTTTGTCATAGACCCGCTCTGGTCCAGGAGAATAATCAGCAGGCCAGGTGTGGCGCTGCTCCACTGCATTTCATAAGGTTTCATAAAGCAATTTTGTTTTGGTGATTCTCTCAGTTATTGTTTTTAAATCAATGGTTTGTGACTGTTTCTGGGACAAAGGTATCGGCACCTTATGCGAAAAGACTGCATAATGCTGTTTTTTTTGCACAATCCCTCTCCTGTTATGTATATTTGTAAAAAGTTGCGCACGACACGAAGCAGTGTATACTATTATGTCAGAAGTCAGATGTGTTTTCAAGGCCCATTACAAATCATACAACATGGGCTTCTATGATTTAGGTATTTTTGAACAGTGGCTGCCGGAAAGCGAGGCAATCCGGCTGATGAACGATGCCCAAGCCCGTTGCCGTCTTTTCCGCATGCACTACCCCTCCTGTGTGGATATTGACCGGGACATGGTTTCAATCGAGCTTCATGAGCGGCGGTAAGCTCCACCCGGACTATTTGCAAACTAATAACCGATGCTATGGATAACATAATCATTATCAACAAAGACAACTTTGGCGAGTATTCCTCTCTTGATGCAGTGGCTTTCATGATGGCCACAAACGGAGACGGTTCAGTGGACATTCTAACGGCAGACGGTAATTGCTATCAAGCCAATATGAGCGGAGGGTATCCTCTTCCTGCTGTCCTCCCTCTTCTGGATGAGATTGAGGAGGATCCAGGCCAGAATCCCGATGTCGTACCCGATGGCTGGTGCTTTCGCAGTTCCTTTCTGGGGTATTATCTCTTTTATAAGGAGAGTCTGAGCAGCCGTCTGGAAAAGGGATATCTTGACAAACTTCCCGACGATGTTTTGGATTTCAACTGGGATCTGGTTGTGAAAACAATCAATGGTGACAAGAGCGCGAGGATTGAGCTTATGAATGAGTACTATAACTCCATTGAGGGAACAGCTGACGAGCTTGAAAGACTGTTGCACGAATTCAGTTGCGACAAGGACGGGATAGAACTGCTTAAGGACTATTATACTTCCGGACAATGGGAAAATGATCGCGAAGCATTAAGGAATGGTGAGATTCCCGAGGACCAAGATCATGAAGTCCTCGACGGAGAAGGTCTCAAATCTCTTCTTGACCGGATTGAGTCGATAAAGGAGAATTACAGGGACACTCTATCCTGACAATAGTATCAACAAAACGCCCGAAGGAAAATTTCCGGAAAGATTCCATAATCTCTCCGGATTTTTCTTTCAGCCAGGCGCTCTGCGCATCATTGTGAGGATGGAAAGTGATGTGGGCAACCTGCTCGCTTGCTTTGAGCTCCGCTTCCTTAAGCAATGCCCGGAGTCTGGGTCGTCGGGCGTAAGTATAGTTCACAAATCTGGCCCACTTCCTCTGGAGCTGGAATGTCTGTGTGCTGGCTGTTCCGGGAAAACCGTTCCTCCAGGCACGGTCGAACCACGCCTCGGCGATATCCGGGTCCTTGGGCGCATCTATCCCTTCCAGGTGATGACGGGCATAGATCCACTGTGCATGTCCGAGGCTGCAGCCTTCGGCAAGCAGTTTCCTGTAGTATTCATTGATATCCATACGCACGTGAATGATTAAAGGTCCACGCATTTGTAGAAACCGTAGCCGATTGGGGTCTTCATCACGGCAAAACAATCGTCACCGTAATGGTCGTTGATAACATCCAGCAGATCATCAAGCTGGCTGCGGGTGTGGTTATCAAGGATGCGGTAGTTCGCATACCCGTCGGTGAAGCAGTGGAAGCGGTCGTCCGGGTCGTAGTCGTCACCGGCGTCTTTCCCCATGGGGATGTCCTGGTTGTTGAAGGAATCATGAAGGGCAACGCCGCCAGACGTCATACGCCAGTGCTCCTCCAAACGGAGAAGATGGGGGTCGTAAGCGTGCATAAAGTGGAGAGCCGATGCCAGCACGTTAGCCGTGCTGATAAAGGGCTGGTTGACCATGAGTTTGTAACGCATAATAACTGGTACTTTTGAATTATCTGGTGCAAAAGTACTGGCACATTATGCGAAAAGGCCGCATAATTGCGACCTTTATTCAAATAAAAGAAAAAAACTTATATTTTTTTATTCGGCACAAACTGTTCCTCGGCAAATAGAACGAAGTGGTGTGTTCTGAAGAAGTCATCATAATAATGCGGCCCGACCCCTGTCAGAGCATAACACCATTTGTCTTCCAGGGCCTTGAAAGCCTTTGAGTGGTCAAAGATCAGATTATGACAGAGTTCATGAATGATGACCTGGTCCGTATACTTTTTAGGATAAGCCATAAGCTTGGGGTCAAAACGCAGGTCCCGTGTTCCGTCATCCATGGTGCTGCCGGGTTCAACGCTGTTCAGATGATTCCAGGCCGACGCGTTTGTGGTGATAAACCGGCACACGATATTCCTTATCTTCTTTCCTGTCATCATCCGGCTTTCGATGTATGCCACACGCCTGGGGAAAAACTCTTCCGCAGCCGATGTGATCACTTTCTTGAAGTAGTCCATAAGATACTCATGGACATTCCGGCGTGAGAAATCATAGCTGCGGGGGCAGTTAACCCACCAGATACCGGCGGCATCCTGTTCGTGAGATAGTTTATCATCATCACATAACCGGATGCGCATCTTGAAAAGGTCGTAGTCCAACTTGAAATCCTCATTAATGCGGATTTTGGAGAGAGTAAGCTCCTTCTCAATAAAGGCGTCAATCTCTTCCGGCCGCATATATTGAACGATACGGCTGGTATAAAGAGCGGCACTGTCCGGCCGGTAATAATTAACATGCGTGTATTCAGTCTGCCTTACTTCCACATCACCCCAGCGGGTGCCTTTCCGGACTGCAACCTTCTCAGGAGTCTTGTTAAAGCACATGCACATATGCTCAAACCAGTGCTTCTCGGTATCGGGTCTGGGAGACTTAAACTGAACTTGGAATACAGCGATGACTTCCTTGCCGTCCTTCACGGGGATGCGGGCTTCACAGACTCCTTCCTCACTTGTCTGGTACTCCGGATAATCCTGTGCGTCCTCGGCCGGAAGGAACTTAACGGAAACAACACTCGGGTCACCGCTCAGGATCTTTTCAACGGATCGGAAATCTGACTCTCCTTTAAACTCCTTTGCAATGGCTTCACATTTACTGAGTCTACGGTATTCCAACATAGCAATTACATTTTTAAATCCAATCCTTTTCCTGCCTCAAAGCTCTCCAGCGCGAATGCATCGTCCGGCTCCCTTTCCGGCCCAAAGTCATCGTCGTCAACCCAGAAGTCACTCATATAGTGCTTGACATTGAAGTCTTCCGGAATCTGGAAGTGCTCGTCCAGAAACTCGATTTCGGACAGGCGATGAAGGGCGTAGATGTGAATCTTCCCGTCTTTCAGGGTTTTGCCGACGGTGAACCACAATGTGCTGTTGTACAGGCCATAGGGCTGGAAGGTAACCACGTGGTCATAATTAAGTGGTTCCACATTGGGAATGCCATCGTCGTAACGCCGGTGCCGGAAACGGATCGTCTGATGTTCCTTGATGGCTTTCACCAACAGCGGCATGCACTGTTGGTGGAAGTTATCGTTGAAGATGATGCTGTTATTAAGGTCAGGGGTCTCCCGGATGGCATTATTCAGAACCAAGGCATCTATCAGCGTATCCTTCACACTTCCGTATTCATCCCATCCATCTCCTATTCTATAAGTATTGTCCCGTTTATCGCAGGTGATTTCAATGCCGAAAAGTTCGGCAATGGCGTCCCGGTCATCAATGAAAGTACGCCAGGGAATGGGTTTGCCACTGTCATTCCTATAGGCATTAACCCATTTCCGGTTCAGTTCCTCCAGAGTGATGCCGCGGTCTCCAGCACTGCGGACTTTATCGATGATCCAGATGTATTTCTTGAGCTGCTGACGGGACATAGATGCTTATATTAATGGAATAATATCTTTTTTCCAGTCCCCTGGAGTTGAGCCGTAGGGATTAGGATAGTAAACGCTAGTGCCAAATGATTTAGTATTACATATCCATCCTTTATAGTATTTGAATGTCTTCCCTGCCGTGGTGGCTGTTCCAACAGGATTGCCTAACAGTGTTGTGCAAGCATCCTCACTGACACATATTACTAATCTAGGACGGTAATCATGGATAAGAGAATCGATTAACGGAAGCCCATATGTCTTTATATAATCATCAGTCTCTTTTGGATGATTCTTTTTGAAAATGACATATTTTTCTTCCGTAGGGAAGGGCATCAAATCAAGATGAACTGCCTGATATTTATATTCTTTTGTGTCATAATATGAGGCACCGAGCAAGTTAAGAAATCCCTCAATCTTGGATCCACCTTTTGCTCCGAACCAGCCCCTGTATGGTTTCTTTATAAAGTACTCATTGCATGCCTCCCAAATGGTATCCACACTATAACTGGGATGAACAGTTGAGGGATTAAAGAATCGAGGAGCATTAAGGGCACTACCGCTTGAATCAAGAAACTCCCGATCGGACGGATTTGAACCTATGGTGAATATCAGGGGTTTATTATTGCCGATGTTACCGAAGAATGGAACGGGCACCGCAACATCAGGGTGGTTAGGGAAGCAAATGTCTTCTGCCGGCGAAATCCCGCGGCCGCCAGTTCTCCATCTGGTTATAATACCGTCAAGCTCAGTTGAAAGATAACAGGAAGGATTATAATACTGCATAATAATAACGTTTATATCACATGCTAAAATATTCGTGGATTATTTCCTGTTCATGAATGGCAAAAGCTTCGGCCGGAGCCGAATTAGAGCCGGAAGACCAGGTGCAAAGAATCTCGGGATGCCCATTTCTGCCGATTACGGCATAGGATCTTTTAATTCCGGGATCGGGCGAGAAAGGTGCACGGATAGTATCAAAGCCGTTATTGGTTAGCACATCATAAATGGGCCGGCCTACAGCAATACCCATTTTTGCATCTGACTTGCCGATGGCATATTCAATTGCGTCAATGACATCTAAGTTCGGATGATTCTTTGCCATCATCTTCACGTATGAGTCCGTATTTGCCACTTTGAAAGACTTGGAGTGAAGCGGAACAAGTTCTATGGCAAACGGCATTTTGTCGTTATTTACTTGCTCGGCGTTCAATATTCTGTCAATCCATGCTTTCCTTATCTTCCACCAATTGACTGAGGGCTTCGGGCCTTTTTTCTGGAGCATAGGAAAACTTTGGGCAAAGCTGCTGTAGCCGTCCTCTTTGATTTCATTTACCATCATTGCCGGTTTATTCTGGTTTTGCCAGCACTGTTCGCATAAACCTGTTCCGGGATTCAGGTTGATGATAACAATAGAGCAGTTATCCATGTCGCCATAATAGGGCTCGGGGACGTGATCCAGCGAAAGAGAATGCCCTTTATCCATCAGACTTGCAAGCGCGTTCTTGGTGGTGTACCAGTCCTTGATAATCTGGTTCCACTCCGAATAAAAAAGTAACGGTGTCATATTCTGAGATTATGTGTACTGATGCAAATATACAAAAAAGTTTATGCGAAAATTCCGCATAAGCAAAAAAAATTATGCGTAATAACACTCCGAATCATGCGGCAAGAAGTGACATCAAGTCAATGATGCCCTCCTGCGCCTCAGCCGACATACGCTGGAACTTCTTAGGCTCGGTCAGCCAGGAATCTGAACGGAGGCGTATTCCGTCCTGGAACAGGATTTCTTCAAAGGCGCCGATTTCATCGGCCTTATAAGTGGAAACACCGATCTGTTTCCATGAATCCCTGGTTTTGGGATTCCGGACTCTGAAAACCAGGCGATGACCATCCCGGCCCAGGAGTTCAAAAGTTTTGGATGATTTAGGGGCTACGTAAATGCGACCAAACTGGAATTTTAGAATCTTTTGCATGTCGAATCTTTTATTATTTCATTGATAAAATAGAATTGAAGGCTCAAAAATTCGATAAAGGTTGAAAAAAAATTTGCCCCCGCATTTCTGCGAGGGCAACTGACAGACGAAACGCTCAACGAAGGAATCTACTTGATATATTCATTATAGCAGAATTCGCCATAATCCTGCATAATGTCAAAAGCTCTACCAATGCTCTGAGAAGGGAAAGAATGGGCAATCAGGGCCTTTTGTTCTTTCCCGTTATATTTCAGCGTTATCTGTTTGCATTTTAGAACGCTTTTCATTGACTGCCCGTTTTTCTTTGAGAGGCGAATTGTCTGTTCTTTACGACTTAAATCAAATGAGTCGGGTACATATCGATTGTATGCTTTGAAAATATCCTCAAAAATAGCAGAAGCAAATATAACATATGTTCTCTCCTTTTGGAAGATCTCATGCAAAAGTGTTTCTACAAACGGGAAGAATAGTTTTTTTCCACTTTTGTCAATAGTGAATTTGGCAGAAGCATAGGGGACTAATTCTAACTGAAGTCTGTTCATCAAAACGGCCTCCTTTGCCTTCAAACAGAAATCTTTATCTTCCCAACCACTGCTCTGTGGTTTTTGAGGAAGCCCAATTCCACTATCTATCCACTTATAGAAAAAAGCAGCCTGCTTGATATCGAACGAATCATAGCGTGCCTTGTCAACTATTCCATAACTCTTACTGTATTCTTTAAAATCCTTAATGAATAAGGCAGGAGAGGAATGATTAAAGCTAAGAGTCCTGCAGGTCCACATGCAGTCTGCCAGATGGGCGTCCATGCCAGGATTGAGATTGACTACAACCGTATCGGCATCTCTATTGCCACAAAAATACCCAGGAAGACCCAAAATTGAAAAACCTTCGGTCGCCTCACAGCTATTCATTCGTATAGCCGGTGACAGTTTTTTAGCTTCTGATATAGGCTTGCCGTTCAATCGTTCAATAATGTCATCATTGATTCTTTCATCAAGAGTTTTCATAATTAACATTCTGAATAGTTTAATTGATTATAAAATTCAATTTCTCCCACACCCTCACCATCGCAAGAGTGTCAAGTTCGCAGTAGCGGAGCAGGGCTTCACGGGCTGCGGCCGCTTCTGCTTCGGGCATCTTGGCAATGGACGGGAAGAGGTTCATAGCCATAGTGCCGTTCTGGCAAAGATCGCAAAGTGCATGGTAATTCAGTGCAGGGTCATCCGGGAAAAGTGCCGGAAGAACGCTCTTGATGGAGAAGGAACCGTGCATTAGAGGAACGTAGTAATACCCGGCCTGGAAAGGCTCCAGGAGGTCCTGAATATGGTCTGCAATATTGCGGAGGTGCTCAGCCAAATCTGGGAAAGTGTTGGCTAGTTCCCTCAGACGGCCACACTCGAAGGTCTTGTAGTAAGCCAGTGTACACACATCCTTCGGGATATCCCGACAAAGGGCTTCGGCAATATCCCGGCGGGGATCCTGGCCGCTGACGCCAAGAAACTCCTTATGAAGGAGAGGACCGCCCTCGTATTCTATGATATGCAACGAATATTGGAACGGAACCTGCTGGTAGGGTTTGGTCCCGGGGTATTGTGGCACCACATCCATTTGCGTCTCAAAGTCAAGGAAATAAAGTGGATAGGTTAGTTTGTCCAAAAAAGCTTTTATGCCTTCTTTGTTAATAAATACTCTGTTATCTAGCGTGCTTTCAATCTGCATGTTCTGGATACGTCCGAGGTTGAGGTCACGTAGGTCCTCAAACTTGGTGAGGCCAGCCCTGTAACGGTCAAGTTTTTTCGCAAAGGAAAAGCAGCCACGTCCCCTTCCGCCGTATACGTCAAAGACGGACGGCGTAGGCAGGTGTCTCGTGCAATAATCCCAGAAAGCACAGTCGTAGGGTTCTTGACAGTAAAGGCCGATGTCCAGCATGGGTTCTTCGCCGGCAAGCGTTTTTTTAGCAGCAGCTATCATCTGAGGGACCACCTGGTATTCCTGCTGAACAAGCTCAGCCAGGTCGGCCGTGTAGAACAAGCCCTTGATATCCAGCTTATCGCCACGGACATAATCCTTGTCGATACGAACCAGATATGTGCCGGTAACCTTGACACCGCACTGCTCCAGGACATATTTCTGGTAGGCGATATCACGGGCGTACTTTTCATAGACCGGATCATCCTCTGACGTATCTACCCGACCTGAAGAGCTCTTGACCTCATAGATAGCCCAGCCACCAGGTGTCTTGTGGAGAATATCCACGGCGCAGTAATTGCCATCCCAAGAGAAAGAAGCTTCAGCAATGTTTTCTACGCCACGGGTCATGCAGTCCTGGGTACGGCGGCACATCTCGGAAAGGTCCAGGCCGCCGTCCGGTGTATGGACGGTCACTTCCTCGAAGGGGCCTAAATAACCCATGGCAAGGTCACCGACCACATTGCCTTCTGCAAAACGGGCTTCAAGGGCTTTGTCTTCGGTGGCCACGTCCGGGTTAAAAATCCTCAGCCACAGCGCCTTAGGGCACTGACGGAAGAGAGTGTAACGGGATTTGGAGAGATTCTTCATTTGTCGTGTAATATAAGAACGAAATAGTGAGAATCATAAACAATAAGTTTATTATGTTACGAAGATAAGAATAATTAACAATAAAAACGAAAAGGGCAGTCATCAGTTGTGATGCCTACCCTTTTCAGACGCTTGGTTCTGCCTCTCCTTCCGAAGAGATTTCAGACGGTTATGGACCAGATAAAAAGTCCTAAATAAGATCCCCCGGAAAGGTTGGAAACAGGCCTAAAAATGACCCCTATTTTGAATTTTCCGGTACAAAACCGGTACAATAAATATAGAAAACGCCCCCAGAGATATCTCTAGGGGCGTTTCCGGGTGACTCCAACAGGACTCAAACCTGTAACCTTTTGATCCGTAGTCAAATGCTCTATTCAATTGAGCTATGGAGCCGTTTGGAGGGCGCTAGGCCACTTCCTTATTTTTCTGCAACGTAGACTTTCTCGCGGATGCGGGCCTTCTTACCGGTGAGGTCACGGAGGTAGAAGATGCGGGCGCGGCGAACCTTGCCATACTTGTTAACCTCGATGCTGTCAATGAAAGGCGACTGGAAAGGGAAGATTCTCTCAACTCCAACACCACCGGAAACCTTGCGGACCGTGAAGGTCTTGGTGAAAGGATCTGAACCTTTCATTTGAATAACTACTCCGCGGAACTTCTGGAGTCTCTCCTTATCACCTTCCTTAATTCTATAGGTAACGGTGACGGTGTCACCGGCCTTGAATTCCGGGTAGGAAGCAACTTTCTCATTCTGGAAAGCCTGCTCTGCAACTTTAATCAAATCCATAATTTTCTCTAATCTCTTTATGCAACGTTGTGGTTTGGCTCCTGACAAGAGGTTGCGTCTATTTTGGGACTGCAAAGATACAACTTATTTGCAAACTACCAAAACTTTTACGGGATTTTTTAGAAAATATTTTTAACCTTGTCGAAGGTGGCCTTGTCTTCCCGGGTAAGGTCCGGCGTAAAGCTGGAACTGCCTCTCATCTGCTCCAGGGCCTCTTTTTCCCCGCGGGACAGCCTGTGGGGCACCCAAACCTGGAACTTTACGTATAAATCTCCGGTTCCCCGGCCATAGCCCTGCACGCTGGGCAGGCCCTTCCCGCGCAGCTTGACAACCGTCCCGGACTGGGTACCGGGCTCCACTTTCACCTTGTAACTGCCGTCCAGGCAAGGGATGGAAACCTCGCAGCCCAGCATGGCATCCAGCACGGAAATGATCCTGGTATAGAACAGGTTATTGCCTTCCCGCTGCAGCTGCGGATGGGCCACCTCGTTGATTACAACCAGCAGGTCTCCGTTCACGCCGCCGTGCGGAGCGGCATGGCCTTCCCCGCGGACGGTGATTTGCATGCCATCCTCCACCCCGGCAGGGATGCGGACCTTGACGGTCTCCCGCCGGCGTTCCAGACCGGTACCGCCACAACGGCGGCAGGGATTGGAGATGATCTTGCCTTCTCCCTGGCACTGCGGACAGGTGCCGATGGTATAACCCACGCCGAAGAGGCTGCGGGTTTGCTGACGCACGCGTCCCTGGCCGCCGCAGGTGGGGCAGGTTTTAATATCGGCCTCGCTCTTGGCGCCCCGGCCGTTGCAGTCCGGGCAGGGACGGTTCCTTTCGATGGTCACTTCCTTCTCGCAGCCGTTGGCTATCTCTTCCAGGGTGAGCTTAACGCTGGTACGGATGTCCCGGCCCCGCAGCACACGCTGCTGCTGGTCCGCCGATCCGCCGCCAAAACCGCTGAAACCGCCGAAGCCGCCGCCGAAATCAAAGCCGAAACCTCCCCCGAAGATGTTCCGGAGGAAGTCGTTGATATCCATTCCGCCAAAGTCGAAGCCGCCGGCGCCGCCTCCCATCTGGTCTGCGGCAAAACCGAACTGGTCGTACTTGGCGCGCTTGTCCGGGTCACTGAGCACGGAATAGGCCTCGGCCGCCTCCTTGAAATTCTCCTCGGCGGTCTTTTTCTCCGCGTCCGAGCCGTTTACCCAGCGGTCCGGATGCCATTTGAGGGCCAGTTTCCGGTACGCAGACTTGATTTCATCGGCCGACGCCTTCTTGTCCACCCCCAGGACCTCATAGTAGTCTCTCTTTGCCATAACTTATGCGCCTACAACCACTTTAGCATAGCGGATAACCTTTCCGCCCAGGGTATATCCGGTTTGCACCACGTCTATCACCTTTCCCTTCATGTCCTCCGAGGGGGCCGGGAAGGTGGTTACGGCCTCGTGCAGTTCCGTATCGAAATCTTTCCCCTTGGCATCTATACGCTCCAGGCCCTTCCCCTTGAGGAAAGTATTGAGTTTGCCGAAAATCATTTCCGTGCCGGCCTTGGCCGCCTCGCTGTCCACGCTCTTCTCCAGGGCGGAAAGGGCAATCTCGCAGTCGTCCAGGATGGGGAGAAGACCCTTGATTACATCGGCCGATGCCGAACTCACCAGGGCCAGCTTTTCCTCTGCCGTACGGCGGCGGAACGTGTCAAATTCTGCCATGAGGCGCAGGTAGTCGGCCTTTGCATCCGACTCTTTCTTCTGAATCTCTTCCAATTGCTCGTTCAGCCCCTCGATTCGGGCTTCCAGAGCGGCCAGTTTCTTATTATCGGGCACTTCCGGTTTATTGTTTTTCTTCTTTTCTGCCATAATCCAATAGAATTACCGGCCGCTTTTCTTCAAAATGCCTGCCAACCCGCCTGTACTGACAGAATGGCAGTTCAACATAGTTGAATGCAGAACAGGACGGTGCCGCGAACACCCAGGAAGGGCTTCTCCGGGAAAGGTTCCTCCTCCTGGAAATCCGACAGCAATGCCCGCTTTTCCGCCGACATCCTTCCCTGCTCCACCAGGGTGTCCAGCCGGTTTTCATAGTGCCTCCTGCGCCGACCGCTGAAGCCCGCCAGGAAGCCCCGGATGTCCAGGTTGGCCTTGGCGGCGTTGCAGCAGCCGCAGGCGCACACCTTGTTAAGATAATCTCCGGTACCACCCTTGGATTTGGGAACAATATGGTCCGTTTCCATGGTTTCCACGGTAAGGGGGTGACCGCAGTACACACATACGCCGGCCGTCTCTTCCAGCAGGCGTTCTCTTTGGGATTTCTCTCTTTTCTCCATAACTCTTCTAATTTTCGGCAAGATAGGGACAAGCTTCCAAGCCGCCCAATCTTGGCAAAATTGCCAGGATTTGGAAATCCGCGACATTTTTCTATTTTTCCTTTCATAAATAATTGTTAACTTTATAGGCCAAATTAGTAATAAGTAGTAACCAAAATATGAAAAAAGTAATCGAATGCGTACCCAACTTCAGTGAAGGGCGTAACAAACAGGTAATTGACGCCATAGTCGCCGCCATCGCCGCGGTGGAAGGCGTGAAGGTGCTGGACGTGGACCCGGGAGAGGCCACCAACCGCACAGTGGTAACCTTCGTGGGAGAACCGGACCCCGTTTGCGAGGCGGCCTTCCAGGGTGCCAGGAAGGCCCAGGAACTCATTGACATGCGGCATCACCACGGCGCACACCCAAGAAGCGGCGCCACGGACGTGCTTCCGCTCATTCCCGTGAGCGGGGTAACCCTGGAGGAATGTGCCGAGAGGGCCCGCAAACTGGCCTGGCGCATGTACGAGGAGCTGGGCATCCCCTGCTACTGCTACGAAGCCGCCGCCCAGAAGCCGGAACGCCGCAACCTGGCCGTGTGCCGCGCCGGGGAATACGAGGCGCTGCCGGAGAAAATGGCCGATCCGGAGAGGATGCCGGACTTCGGCGGGGCCTTCGACGAGGTGGCCGCCAGGGCCGGAGCCTCCAACGTGGGCGCCCGGGGCTTCCTGGTAGCCGTCAACTTCAACCTGAACACCACCTCCACCCGCCGTGCCATGGCCGTGGCTTTCGACGTGCGCGAAAAGGGCCGGAAGGCCCGCGAGGGCGGCTCCCTCACCGGAAAGCTCCTGAAGGACGAAAACGGACAGCAGATCTGGATTCCCGGCACCCTCAAGGGATGCAAGGCAATCGGCTGGTACATAGACGAATACGGTATTGCGCAAGTGTCCATGAACATTACGGACATTGACGTGACGCCCCTGCATATCGCCTACGAGGAGGTCTGCCGCGCCGCAGCCGCCCGGGGACTCAAGGTCACCGGCGTGGAAATCGTGGGGCTGGTGCCCAAACGGGTGCTGCTGGAAGCAGGCCGATACTATCTGGAGAAGCAGCAGCGTTCCCTGGGTATCAGCGAAGAGGAGATTGTGAAGATTGCCGTCAAGTCCATGTCGCTGGACGACCTGAAGCCCTTCAACCCGCGCGAGAAAGTGATTGAGTATCTGATGGAAGACCGCAAGGACGGCCTGGCCCAGATGACGGTGGAAGGCTTCACCCGCGAGACCGCATCGGAAAGCGCAGCCCCGGGCGGCGGCTCCGTGAGCGCCTGCATGGGCGCCTTCGGAGCGGCCCTCGCCACCATGGTGGCCAACCTGTCGGCCCACAAACGCGGCTGGGATGAGCGCTGGAAAGAGTTCTCCGACGTAGCGGAAGAGGGCCAGAAACTCCTGGACGAACTCCTCCTCCTCATAGACGAAGACACCGCTGCCTTCAACCGCATCATGGACTGTTTCTCCATGCCCAAGGGAACGGCCGATGAGAAGGCCGCCCGCGACAAGGCGCTGGAAGAGGCCACCCTCTACGCGGCGCAGGTTCCCCTGAAGACCATGGAAACCTCCCTGAAGGCCCTTCCGCTGGCCCTGCAGATGGCGCAGAAGGGAAATCCCGCATCGGCCTCCGACGCCGGTGTGGCCGCCCTGGCCGCCGTAGCCGGCATCCGCGGCGCCGCCCTGAACGTTCGCATCAACGCCTCTTCGCTCCAGGACAAAGCGCCGGCCGAACCTCTGCTCATCCGCGCCAAGGAAATTGTCCGCGAGGCCCTGGAACTGGAAGAACAAATATTGGAAGCAGTTAATAACCACATAGAATAATGACCTTTCAAGAAGAAATACTGGCCGGAATCCCGGCCGACCGGCTGCCGGAAGCCAAGCCTTATGACAAGGAAATAAACCACGCCCCCAAGCGGAAGGATATCCTTACGCCGGAGGAGAAGGTGCTGGCCCTGAAAAACGCCCTCCGCTACTTCCCGGAAGCGCTGCACGCGCAGCTGGCTCCGGAGTTTGCCGCAGAGCTCAAAGCCTACGGGCGCATCTACATGTACCGTTATCGGCCTTCCTATAAGATCTATGCAAGGCCGATGGACGAGTACCCCGCCAAGAGCCGCCAGGCTGCGGCCATCATGGCCATGATCCAGAACAACCTGGACGAGAGGGTGGCCCAGCATCCGCACGAACTCATCATCTACGGCGGCAACGGCGCCATCTTCCAGAACTGGGCACAGTACCGGCTGGTGATGCAGTACCTGGCCACCATGACGGACGAACAGACGCTGGTGATGTACTCCGGCCATCCGCTGGGCCTGTTCCCCAGCCACAAGGACGCCCCGCGCGTAATCGTGACCAACGGCATGGTCATTCCCAACTACTCCAAGCCGGACGACTGGGAGCGCTTCAACGCCCTGGGCGTGAGCCAGTACGGCCAGATGACCGCCGGCAGCTACATGTACATCGGCCCGCAGGGCATCGTACACGGCACCACCATCACGGTGATGAATGCGGCGCGAAAACAAGGCGGCAGCCCGGCAGGCAAGCTCTTCGTGACGGCAGGCCTGGGCGGCATGAGCGGCGCCCAGCCCAAGGCCGGCAACATCGCCGGCGTTGTGAGCGTAACGGCCGAGATCAACCCCAAGGCGGCCGAAAAGCGCCACCTGCAGGGCTGGGTGGACGAGCTCCACAATAACCTGGACGAGCTCATCCCCCGCATCCGCAAGGCCGTGGAAGCCAAGGAAGTGGTTTCCCTGGCCTATGTGGGCAATGTGGTGGACCTGTGGGAGCGTCTGGCCAACGACGGCATCCACGTGGACCTGGGCAGCGACCAAACCTCGCTCCACAACCCCTGGGCCGGCGGTTACTACCCCGTGGGCTACAGCCTGGAGGAATCCAAGAAGATGATGGCCGAAGACCCCGCCGCCTTCAAGGAAGCGGTCCAGGCCTCGCTGCGCCGCCATGTGGCAGCCATCAACCGCCTCACGGCCAAGGGCATGTATTTCTTCGACTACGGCAACGCCTTCCTCCTGGAAAGTTCCCGCGCCGGGGCCGACATCCTCAAGGAAGACGGCTCTTTCCTCTACCCTTCCTACGTGCAGGACATCATGGGACCGATGTATTTCGACTATGGTTTCGGCCCGTTCCGCTGGGTGTGCATGAGCGAAAGGCCGGAAGACCTGGCCAAGTCCGACGCCCTGGCGGTGAAGGTGCTCACGGAGATGGCCGCCGAAGCCCCCGCGGAGATTGCCGGACAGATGCGGGACAACATCCATTGGATTGAGGAAGCCGGAAGGAACCACCTGGTGGTGGGCTCCCAGGCGCGCATCCTCTATGCCGACTGCGAAGGCCGCACCAAGATAGCCCTCGCCTTCAACGAGGCCATCAGGAAAGGAGAAATATCGGCCCCCATCGTGCTGGGAAGGGACCATCACGATGTTTCCGGCACGGACTCCCCCTTCCGCGAAACCTCCAACATCTACGACGGCAGCCGCTTCTGTGCCGATATGGCCGTGCAGAACGTAATCGGCGACGGCTTCCGCGGCGCCACCTGGGTGAGCATCCACAACGGCGGCGGCGTAGGATGGGGCGAAGTGATGAACGGCGGCTTCGGCATGGTCATCGACGGATCGGCCGATTCCGACCGCCACATCCGCGAAATGCTGTTCTGGGACGTGAACAACGGCATAGCCCGCCGCAGCTGGGCCCGGAACGAAGGCGCCCGCTTCGCCATCGAGCGCGAAATGGCCCGCACCCCGGGGCTCAAGGTCACCCTCCCCCACTTGGCCGATGAAAGATTAATCCGAAAAACTTTAGCTTAATATGCATCCCATATCCCATGCCCATCTCTCCCTGGAGAGACTGAAAAAAATCATCGAAAGCAACGAGAAGATCATGCTGTCGCAGGAAGCCACGGCCGCCATTGTGAAATGCCGTGAGTACCTGGACCGCAAGATGGAAGACCTGGACCGCCCCATCTATGGCGTCACCACCGGTTTCGGCTCCCTGTATAACGTAAGTATTTCCAAAGAAGACCTGAGCCAGCTCCAGCATAACCTGGTGATGTCCCACGCCTGCGGCAGCGGAGAGACCGTCCGGCCGGAGATTGTGAAACTGATGCTGCTCCTGAAGGTCCAGAACTTCTCCTACGGCCATTCCGGCGCCCAGCTCAAGACCGTGCAGCGCCTTATTGACATGTTCAACGAGGATGTGCTGCCGGTGGTGTACCAGCAGGGCTCCCTGGGGGCTTCCGGAGACCTGGCGCCGCTGGCCCACCTGAGCCTCCCGCTCATCGGCATGGGCGAAGTCCTGTACAAGGGCAAAGTCCGTCCCGCCGCCGAAGTATGGGCCGAAAAGGGCTGGGAGCCCATCACCCTGCAAAGCAAGGAGGGCCTGGCGCTTCTGAACGGCACGCAGTTCATGAGCGCGCACGCCATCTGGTGCCTCATCAAGAGCATGCGCCTGAGCAAGTGGGCCGACCGCATCGGCGCCATGTCCCTCGACGCCTACGACGGCCGCATCGAACCCTTCCTCCCGCTCACGCACAAGCTCCGTCCGCATGTGGGACAGATCCTTACGGGAGAATCCTTCATGAAGATCCTGGAAGGGAGCGAACTTATCAACAGGCCCAAGGAGCATGTGCAGGACCCTTACAGCTTCCGCTGCATCCCGCAGGTGCACGGTGCGGTAAAGGACAACATCCTCTATGTCAAATCCGTGATTGAGAACGAGATCAACTCGGCCACCGACAACCCCAACATCTTCCCGGACGAGGATATGGTTATATCGGCCGGCAACTTCCACGGCGAGCCCATCGCCATCCCCATGGACTCTTTGGCCATTGCCATGAGCGAACTGGCAAGTATCTCTGAAAGACGCACTTACCAGTTGATACACGGGCTCCGGGGCCTGCCCAAATACCTGGTCACCGAACCCGGCCTCAACAGCGGATTCATGATTCCGCAGTACACGGCCGCCAGCATCGTGAGCCAGAACAAGGGCCTGTGCTGGCCTGCGTCCTGCGACTCCATTCCTTCCTCCCAGGGTCAGGAAGACCACGTTTCCATGGGTTCCAACGCCGCCACCAAGTTGGTGCGGGTAGTGGACAATGTGGAAAGGGTGCTGGCCATAGAGCTCTTCAACGCCGCCCAGGCGCTGGAGTTCCGCCGTCCGGCCAAGTCCTCCCCTATCCTGGAACGCATCTTCACCGATTACCGCAAGCAAGTACCTTTCGTTGAGCACGATACCTATATGCATCCGCTCATAGAAAAGTCCATTGAGTTTATCCGGAACGAACAGTATCTCTAAGCTTTTTCTTCAAAGACCGTCGCTTCGCGACCCCCGAAAGCTTGCTTTCTCCCTCTTACAGGGCCGAGGGTGGCCATGGGCTTTTGAAGAAAAACTTAGAGAATAATATCGATATGATAATAAAGAATATAGGAAAATTGGCGGGCATCGTTCCGGAAGGCGTTCTCCGGAAGGAGGGTGCCGCACAGGGCGAGACGGGCGTTTTGGAGAATGCCTGGCTGTCCATCGAGGACGGCCGCATTGCCGCTTTCGGCCCCATGTCCTCCTGTCCTTCTGAGCGCAGCGAAGAATCTCTAGACGCCGAAGGGGGCATGATCATGCCCGGCTTCTGCGACAGCCATACGCACGTGGTGTATGCCGGCAGCCGGGACGGGGAGTTCCTGGACAAGATCAACGGCCTCAGCTACGAGGAGATCGCCGCCCGCGGCGGCGGCATCCTCAATTCCAGCGACTTGCTCAACCGGACTTCGGAAGAGCAGCTGTACACCCAGTCCATGAGCCGGGTGCGGGAAATGATGGACAAGGGCACCGTGGCCATGGAAATCAAGAGCGGCTACGGACTGTGCCCGGAAGGGGAACTGAAGATGCTGCGGGTCATCGACCGCATCCGCCACAGCGTCCCCGCCTGCGTGAAAAGCACCTTCCTGGGGGCCCACGCCATCGGCCGGGGCTATTCGCACGAAGACTACGTCCAAATGGTTATCGGCCTTATTCCGGAGGCGGCCCGGCTGGCCGATTTTGTGGACGTCTTTTGCGACGAGGGCTTCTTCACGGTGGAAGACACGGAGCGGATCCTGCGGGCCGCGGAACACCTGCTCACCCCCAAGATCCACGCCAACGAACTGGCTGTGAGCGGCGGCGTGCAGGTGGGCGTAAAGCACGGGGCGCTTTCCGTGGACCATCTGGAGCGCACCACCTCGGCCGAAATTGAAGCGCTCAAAGGCAGTCGGACCATGCCCACGATGCTGCCCGGCTCTTCCTTCTTCCTGGGGCTTCCCTACGGCCGGGCCAAGGACTTCATCAAGGCCGGCCTGGGCGTGGCGCTGGCTTCCGACTACAATCCCGGCTCCTCTCCCTGCGGAGATATGCGTTTCGTGATGGCCCAGGGCTGCATCAAGATGCGCCTCACCCCCGTGGAAGCCTTCAACGCCGTCACGCTCAACAGCGCCTACGCCATGGGCATCAGCGCCGAATACGGTTCCATAACGCTTGGGAAAAAGGCCGCCCTCCTTCTCACCCACCCCGGCTGGGACCTCACCCGCCTGGCCTACCAGTACCAGACCCCGTTCATCCGCCAGGTCCTCCTGCCCTAACCGCCAAGTGCATTTTGGGCCGTTTTTGCACTTGGGACGTGGTCTTTGGTGCTTGCCAAGTGCATTTTGGGCCGTTTTTGCACTTGGGAGGCCGGGCTGCGATTACTCTTCGGCCGGATTTTCACTGAAAACGCTTCCCGGGAGCGGACGGCCGTTGTAGGTGGAGGCCATGGATTCACCGTAGGCACCGGCGGAGCGGAGGGCCACGAAATCGCCGCGGCGGCATTCGTTCAGGACCACGTCCTTGCCAAAGACATCGGAACTCTCGCAGATGGGTCCCACCACGTCGTAGGCCTGCTCCGGGCCGTCGGAAGAAAGGTTCTCTATCCGGTGGGCGGCGTGGTACATGGCCGGGCGCACCAGGTCGTTCATCCCGGCGTCCAGGATGGCAAAGCGGCGGGACAGGCCTTCCTTCACATATAACACCCTGGAAATGAGCGTACCACAGGAGGCGATAAGGCTTCGGCCCAGTTCAAATCGGACGGGCCGATGACCCTGCAGGTGGCGCTTGAAGGTGCCGAAATAGCTTTCAAAATCGGCCATCGGCAGGTGGTTCGGGTGGCCGTATTCTATTCCCAGGCCGCCACCCACGTTGATGTCCTCCACCGGGATTCCGCCCCGTTCCAGCTGTTCAGTAAGGCCGTTGATACGGTTGCACAGCATCACAAAATCCTGCATGTCAAGGATTTGCGAGCCAATATGGAAATGCAGTCCCAGGAAACGGACCGACGGCATCTGCAGGGCCCGCCGGATTACGGGCTCCACGCTGCCATGATAGATGCCGAACTTATTCTCCGCCAGCCCGGTGGTGATGCCGGAGAGGGTATGCGCGCCTATGTCTGGATTCACCCGGAAGCTCACCGGAGCCACCAGGCCCATCTCCGCCGCCATATCCGCAATCACCTCCAGTTCGGCCTCGGATTCCACATTGAAGCGGCAGATGCCTTTGGACAGGCCCAGACGGATCTCCCAATCGGCCTTTCCCACGCCGGCATAGACGATGCCTTCCGGTGCAAAACCCGCGTCCAGCGCGGCCTGGATTTCCCCGCCGCTCACGCAGTCCGCACCCAGCCCCGCCGCTGCTATCTGCCGCAGCAGCACGGGGTTCCGGTTGGCCTTCACCGCATAATGGACTTCCCACGACGGGCGGTCCTGCAATGCTGCGCGGACGGTTTCCAAAGTCCTTTGCAGCAATGCGGTATCGTAATAGTAAAACGGCGTCCGGAGGTCCCGGAACCGCTCCAGCGGGTATTCTCCCTTTAGCATGAGGCGAACAGCTGATGGCTCAGGGCCTTAAGGGTTCTGGCCTTGTCCTCTTCCCGCACCAGCAGCGAAATGTTGTAATTGCTTCCGCCGTAGCTCACCATGCGCACCGGGATGTCCTTCACGGCGGCCAGCACGCTGGATTCGAAGCCCAGGTTCTCCCAGTCCATATCGCCCACCACGCACACGATGCACATGTCCAGGTCCACCGTCACGGTTCCGTAACGCTTGAGGTCGTGGACAATTTCGCTCAGGTAGCGGGTGTCGTCGATGGTCACGGAGACACCCACCTCCGAAGTGCAGATCATGTCGATGGAGGTCCGGTAACTCTCGAAGATTTCGAACACTTTGCGCAGGAAACCGTGCGCAAGCAGCATCCGGGAGCTCTTGATCTTGATGGCGGTGATATTGTCTTTGGCGGCCACGGCCTTGATGGTGCCGGGCTCGGGATTGTTGTCGATGAGGGTACCCGGGGCCGATGGCTCCATGGTGTTCAGCAGCCGCACCGGGATGTTGGCGAACTTGGCCGGCTGGATGCAGGTGGGGTGCAGGATCTTGGCTCCGAAGTAGGCCAGTTCGGCGGCCTCGTCAAAATGTACGTGCCGCACGGCGCTGGTCCCATCCACCACGCGGGGGTCGTTGTTGTGCATGCCGTCGATGTCCGTCCAGATCTGAATCTCCTCTGCGCCGATGGCTGCGCCAACCAGGGAAGCCGTATAGTCGCTGCCGCCCCGCTGGAGGTTGTCCACCTCGCCGCGCAGGTTCCGGCAGATGAAGCCCTGGGTCAGGTACAGATGGGCCCCGCTTTCCAGTTTGGGCAGCAGGTGCTCCCGGATATAATCCTGATCCGGTTCCCCCCTGTCGTCCAGGCGCATGAAGTCCAGTGCCGGCAGGAGCTCCGCGTTAACCCCCTGCTTCTGCAGGTAAAGGGTCATCAGCTGGGTGGAAAGGAGTTCTCCCTGGGCCAGGATGGTTTTCTCCTGCACCGGGCCGAAGAATTCCCTCGTAAGGGCCGATACTCCGGCGAAGGTTTCGCGGATAAAGGCATCGGCCGATGCGTCTCCCAACAGCTCTTTTGCCACCTGCAGGTGCTTGGCTTCCAGGCGTTTGATGGTTTCACGGGCACTGTCCGGATTGCGGTTATATAGATAGCCGGCAATTTCCACCAGCATATTGGTGACGCCGGACATGGCGGAGAGCACCACGAAAGGGCATCCGGGCCGGCTGGAGACCAGGGCGGCCACTTCCTTGATTCTTGCGGCGGTTCCTACGGAAGTACCGCCAAACTTCATAACTATCATCTGATTAAGTCCGTTAACCCTGCAAACATAATAAAAATTTTTAGAATTTTCTCTATCAAATGCTTATCTTTGTAGTCCAAGAAGTAAAAAATATGTCACTCTATATTCCAAAAAACTACAGGAACCTGCTGGGCGGCACGGAACAGACGGAAAAGGCCATCAAGGCCGTTAAAGACATGTTCCAGGTGAACCTGAGCGCCCAGCTGGCCCTGCTGCGGGTAACCGCCCCCATGGTGGTGCTCTCCGGGACCGGTATCAACGACGACCTTAACGGCGTGGAGCGCCCGGTGCATTTCCCCATCAAATCCCTGGCGGAGCAGCAGGCCGAGGTGGTGCACTCCCTGGCCAAATGGAAGCGCCTGAAACTGGCCGAGCTGGGCGTAGAGCCCGGCCGCGGCATCTACACGGACATGAACGCCCTGCGGCCGGACGAGGATTTGGACAACATCCATTCCATCTATGTGGACCAGTGGGACTGGGAGAAGGTGATGCTTCCCCAGCAGCGCACCACGGAGTTCCTCCACAAGACCGTCCGCCGCATCTACGAAGCCGTAAAGGTAACGGAGAACAAGCTGTACGTGGAATTCCCGCAGATTACCCCCATGCTGCCGGAGGAGATCTTCTTCATATCGGCCGAAGAGCTCCTTCAGCGCTATCCGGGCCTGACGCCCAAAGAGCGGGAAAACGCCATTGCAAAGGAGTACGGGGCTGTTTTCATCCAGGGAATCGGCGGGAAACTGTCCAACGGGCAGTGGCACGACGGCCGCGCCGCAGACTACGATGACTGGGACCTTAACGGAGACATCCTCCTCTGGAATCCCATCCTGGAAAGCGCCTTTGAGATCTCCTCGATGGGCATCCGCGTCAATGCCGAAACCCTGCACCGCCAGCTTTCCGAACGCGGCCAGCTCTGGAAAGAGGAGCTCTATTTCCACAGGCAGCTGCTGGAAGGGAAACTGCCGCAGACCATCGGCGGGGGTATCGGCCAGTCCCGCCTTTGCATGTTCCTTTTGAGGAAAGCCCATATCGGCGAAATCCAGTCGGCCATCTGGCCGGAAGAAATGCGGGTCAGTTGCCGCGCCGCTGGCATTGAACTTGTATAGAAGTCAAACCACATAATTGCTTTTATTGAAAAATGGAAAAACTCAACCATCCTGCCATCCTGGTCGTTGACATGCTCAATGACTTTGTTACCGGCGCTCTCGGCTGCGACCGCGCCCGTGAAATCGTCCCCGCCACCGTCCAACTGCTGGATGCAGCCCGCGAGAAGGGGGTTCCCGTTATCTTCTGCAACGACTGCCACCTGCCCGGCATCGACCGGGAACTCCAGATCTGGGGCGACCACGCCATCAAAGGCACCCCCGGCGCGGAAGTGATTCCGGAACTCAACGTCTCCAGCAAGGACTATGTAGTACCCAAGCGCCGCTATAGCGGTTTCTTCCAGACGGACCTGGACATTCTCCTCAAGGAGCTGGGCGTGCAGACGGTAATCATCACCGGCCTGCACACGCATATGTGCTGCCGGCACACCTCGGCCGATGCCTATTGCCTGGGCTATGACGTGGTGGTGGCCAAAGAGGCAACCAACTCCTTCACCGAAGAGGACTATCAGGGCGGCCTGGCCTACCTGAAGACCTGCTACGGTGCCGATGCCTACTCCAATGAGGAGCTGATTGCAGCCTTCTAAGGAAAAAAGACCGCAAATTTTTTGCTTTTATTGGAAAAAGTCGTAAATTTGCGGTCCATTCTTCTGGATGTAGCGCAGTTGGTAGCGCACCTGGTTAGGGACCAGGAGGTCGCTGGTTCAAGTCCAGTCATCCAGACTTAAAGCCTCGCTCCCTGCGGGGCTTTTTTTGTCTCCCAAGTGCAAAAACGGCCCAAAATGCACTTGGCGGCCACTAAAGACCACGTCCCAAGTGCAAAATCGGCCCAAAATGCACTTGGGAAGCATTTGGCAATTCCGGGGGATTTAGCTATCTTCGCAGGGAACTACAATTCAAGTAATTACTGTCATGATGAGAAGGTCATTCATAAAGACGGCAGCCCTGGCGGCGGCAGGGACGGCGGTGCTGGGCGCACCGGCATCGGCCATGATGAAAGAAGGCAAAGACGCCGGAAAGAAAAAGGTCCTGCTGGTCAACGGCAGTCCCCGGGCCGATGGAAACACCTTCTGCGCCCTGCAGGAGATTGAGAAACAGCTCAAAGCGCACGGCCTTGAGACGGAAATCTACCAGATTGGCAACAAGCCCGTGAGGATGTGCATCAACTGCGGCGGCTGCCGGCGGAACGGCGGCAAGGGCTGCGTCTTTGACGACGATCCCTGCAACGAGATAGCCCGCAAACTGGCCGATGCAGATGCCGTAGTTATCGGCACGCCCGTCTATTACGGACAGCCCAACGGCGGCATCCTGGCCGTGATGCAGCGCCTATTCTACTCGGCGGGGCATCTGGTCCAGAACAAGCCGGCCGCAGCGGTGGCCATCTGCCGCAGAGGCGGCGCCACGGCCACCCTGCAGACCATGAACATGATGTTCGAGATGATGAACATGCCGCTTGTGACTTCCCAGTACTGGAACATCGCCTATGGTGCCGCGAAGGGAGAGGTGAAACTGGACAAGGAGGGCATGCAGACCATGCGCACCCTGGGCAACAACCTGGCCTGGCTGCTGGAGAAGATCCACACCGGAGACGGAAAATCCGCCCCCTCCAGAGAAGAGAAGGCGGAATTCACGAACTTCATCCGCTAGGGACTACTTGGTCCTGGTGGTAATGATGATTACACCATTGCCGCTCTGGGCTCCGTAAATGGAGGCGGAGGCGGCGTCTTTGAGCACTTCTATGCTATCCACGGAGCTGGGAGGGATGCCGCTGATATCCGTTACCTGCACGCCGTCCACGATATAGAGCGGATCCGTAACATTGGAATTGGTGCCGATGCCGCGGATGATCACGTGTTCACCGTTTACCTGCACGCCGGGGCAGCGGCCCTGGATCATCTCAAAGATAGTGGAATAGGTTTCCATCTGCTTGGTCCCTTTAACCTTGGACACGGAGGTGGTCATCTGGTCTTTGACCTGATTGCCGTAGCCGATATCGTAGGAAGCATCCTGGGATGCGGAAGCCTGACGGGAAGAGCCGCAGGAAAGGACGGTAAGCAATACGCCGATAATAACAATAATCTTCTTCATAATGGTGCAAATATACACCTTTCCCGGAATAAAGCAAAGGAAAAGTGTTATCTTTGCAGGCGTTATGGGCATTTACAGGACTATCGGCACGGATGAATACCAGGACCTGGAAGGACGGATCCTGTACGAAGACAACCATCTGCTAATCTTCAACAAGCGGACGGGAGAGATAGTGCAGGGAGACAAGACGGGCGACGAACCCCTGAGTGAAACCCTCAAGGCCTTCATCGCCCAGCGGGACGGAAAACCCGGACAGGTGTTCATGGGAGTGCCCCATCGGCTGGACAGGCCCGTAAGCGGCGTCACCGTCTTTGCCAAAACCTCCAAGGCCCTGGAACGGCTTAACGATATGCTCCGGAAGGGGGAAATCCACAAGACCTACTGGGCCCTCACCGCCAACCAGCCGCCCAAGGAGAGCGACATCCTCACGGACTGTCTCACCCGCAACGAGTCCCAGAACAAATCCTATGTTTCCAAAACCGGCAAGGAGGCCCGTCTCAAATACACCCTGATCCAGAAGACGGAACGGTATTTCCTGCTGGAAGTGGAACTGTTCACCGGCCGGCATCACCAGATCCGCTGCCAGCTCTCCCACATGGGCTGTCCCATCAAGGGAGACCTCAAGTACGGGGCCCGGCGGTCCAATCCGGACGGAGGCATATCGCTCCTGGCCCGCCATATACAGTTCATCCACCCCGTCAAGAAGACCGAGGTGGATGTAACCGCCCCTGTTCCAGCAAGCTGGAAAGGGATAAAGGGATAAAGCCCGGGCGTTATTTGTTATCTTTTCCTTCTGTATTTCTCCCTCACACGGGCGCACCATTCACTGGGCGCCTCCCCCATCACCTTCTTGAAACTCTGGAAAAAGGAAGTGGGCGAATGGAAGCCGGAAAGCTCCGCCAGCTCACTTACCCGCAGGCTCATATTGTTCCGGAACAGGTCCATGGCATACATAACCCGGTAATAGTTCAGGAATTGCCTGAAGTTCTTTCCGGAATAGTGGTTGATGGTTTTGGAGAGATATACTCTGTTGGTATAGAGGGCATTGGCCAAATCCTGGAGGGAGAAGGAATCCACCAGGAAGGGCTTGTGTTCCGTCATGTACCTGCAAACCTTGTCGTAAAGGAATTGATCGATCGCCAACATTTCGAAGTCCGACACCTGGGTTCCCGAAACGGGAGCCGCAGGAGGAAAGCCCTGCCCATCCCGGGCAGGCCGATGAGGGGCCCTCATCTTGCGCAGGCGCAGGAACAACCAAACCGCCACAGCCACCGCCGTCGCAGCGATGAGACCCACCGATAAAAGTAGCAGGTTCATTCGTTCAGTACGGTAGTACCCGGGCTTATATCCCTTATTTCAATGAGCTATTTCTTGATGGTATCGAAGCCCTTGCCGTATACTCCGTTCACGGAGCTAACGGACAGGAAGGCCGCGGAATCTATCTGTTTGATGTATCGCAGAAGCAGGTTCAGGTCCGTCTTGCGGGTAAGGACCATGAGCACCTTGGTGTCCTGCTTGGTGTACCAGCCCTTGCCGTCCAGCACGGTGACGCCGCGGTGCAGGTCGTGCGTGATGGCATCGGCAATCTTTTCGTACTGGGAAGAGAGGATGAACAGCTGCACGCTCTGCTGGGAGCCGGAAATGTACATGTCCAGCACGTAACTGTTCACCGTCACCAGGATAAGGCCGTATACCACGGTGGTGACCTTGTCGGCGAAAGGCATCAGGTGCGTGAGCGCCTTACCGTCGGCATCCAGGAGGGCGGCGCCGGTCTGCGGGTCCACATCGGCCACATACGACGGAACCACGAGGGAGGACATGATGATGATGAAGTCCAGGAAGAGGATCACCTTTCCCGGAGAAACATTGTGGTACTTGGTGTAGATGAGGGCGATGATGTCCGTCCCGCCCGTACTGCCGCCGTTGGAGATGCTCATGCCGATGCCGATGCCGGCCATGAGACCGCCCATGAGCACCGACATCAGTTTGCCGTTCTGCAGGGCCAGCGTATTGATGATGGTATCAGGGACGATGCCGGGCATGAACCGCATGGCCAGCGAAGCCAGGATGATGGCATAGAAAGTCTTGGCGCCGAAGCCCATGCCCAGGATGATTACGGCGGCCGCCATGAGGATGGCATTGATTACAAAGTAGCTGTAACCCATCTGGATCACACCCTGGGTGGCATACTGGATCATGGAACTGATACCGGAGACACCTCCGCCCACCAAGTTGTTGGGGATGAGGAAGATGACCCATCCCAACACGTAGATCAGGATGCCCAGGGTAACAAGCAGCCACTCCTTAACGTGGGTAAGAACGGTTTTCTTTAAAGCCATAACTACTACTTCTTCTTTAATTTGTTAAGTCCGGTCTTCATCTCGTCGAAGCCTTCACCGTACACATTGTTGGCGGGGACCACGGTAACAAAGGCCTTGGGGTCTATTTCCTTGATGGCCTTCACCAGGCCGGGGAGTTCTGTCTTACGGATCATCACCAGCAGCACCTGGCGGTCCAGCTGGGTATACCAGCCCACGGAACGGAGCGCCGTGACCCCACGGCCCATCTCTTTGTTGATATAGTCTCCAATCCGGGGATAATGGTCCGAGAACACCAGTACCTGCACGGCCGATTCCTTACCCATCATCACCATGTCCAGGGCCAGGGCGAAGGTGCCCATACAGATGTAACCGTAAATGACATCGGCGAAACTGTGGCCGGGGATGAACATCAGGAGGCCGATCACGATGAAGTCCGACACCAGGTAGAACCGGCCCAGGGACACCGGCCAGAACTTGTTGATGATAAGCGCCAGGATATCCGTTCCGCCGGTGGAACCGCCCCGGAGCAGCACCAGACCCAGGCCTACGGCTTCCAGCAGGCCGCCTATAACCGGCACCAGCACCTTCTCTCCCAGCGCCAGCGGCTGCCCGGGAAGGGACTTGAGGACCATCAGGTTATCTCCACCCAGAAAACGGAACAGCAGCGAAGTGAGGACGATGGTATAGACGGTCTTGATGCCGAAACTGCGTCCCAGGACGATCCAGGCGATGATCAGGAGCACGACATTGATGCCGAAATTCCAGTATTCCACCGGAACGCCCGTTACCATGGACAGCAGGGCGCAGATACCGGTGAGACCGCCGTCGATGATGCCGTTGGGGAGCAGGAAAGACGTCCACCCCATCACAAACAGCGTAGCACCGAAAGTGATTAGGATATAGTCAAAAATAGTAATGAGTACCTTTCTGGTGAGCGGTTTCATAAAGAGCTATTTAATAACCACATTGACAATTCTGCCGGGAACCACGATTACCTTGGCGATGGACTGGCCGCCCACATACTGGGGCGTCTTCTCATGGGCGCGGACGAGGGCCTCCACCTCTGCGGGGGTGGCCGATGCGGGGGCATCCACAAAGAAGCGCGTCTTCCCGTTGAAGGAAACCGGATAATTGACGGTATTCTCGGCCGCCAGCTCTTCCCTGTACTGCGGGAAAGAGGCGTACACCACCGAAGTCTCGTGCCCCAGCTGGTGCCACAATTCCTCCGCAATATGCGGTGCGAAGGGGCTCAGGAGCACGGTGAGCGGTTCCAGGATGGCCCGCTTGGAGCAGCTGCCCAGTTCGTTGAGCGCAATCATGAAGGCCGATATGGTGGTGTTGTAGGAGAAGTTTTCGATATCTTCCTGCTCCTTGCCGATGAGCTTGTGCAGCGCCTTCAGCTCGTCTTTCGTGGGCTCTTCGTCCGTCACCAGCCACTTCTCACGGTCCCAGAACAGGCGCCAGAACTTCTTGAGGAAACGGTTTACGCCGTCAATACCCTTCGTGTCCCAGGGCTTGGCCTGCTCGATGGGGCCCAGGAACATCTCGTACAGACGGAGCGTATCGGCCCCGTACGTATCGCAGATCTTGTCCGGGTTCACCACGTTGTACATGCTCTTGGACATCTTCTCAATGGCCCAGCCGCAGATGTATTCGCCGTCTTCCAGCACGAATTCGGCGTCCTTGTAGTCCGGCCGCCAGGCCCGGAAGGCTTCGATATCCAGCCTGTCGTTATAGACTATATTCACGTCCACGTGCACCGGAATGGTCTCGTACTGGTCCTTGAGGCCGGCCGATATGAATTTGTTGGTGCCGGGCACCAGATACACGAAATTGGAACGGCCCTGGATCATGCCCTGGTTGATGAGCTTGCAGAACGGTTCGTCCTCGCACACATAGCCCAGGTCGAACAGGAACTTGTTCCAGAAACGGCTGTAGATGAGGTGTCCGGTGGCATGCTCCGTACCGCCCACATACAGGTCCACATTGCGCCAGTATTCATCGGCCTCCCTGGAAACCAGCGCCTTGTCGTTGTGCGGGTCCATATAACGCAGGTAGTACGCGCTGGAACCGGCAAAACCGGGCATGGTGCTCTTTTCCAGCGGATAACCCTTGTAGGTCCAGTCCTTGGCACGGGCCAGCGGCGGCTGTCCGTCCTCGGTGGGCTTGTACTGGTCTATCTCCGGCAGCGTGAGCGGCAGGTCTTCCATGTCCACAGGCGTGGCGATGCCGTCCTTGTAATAGATGGGGAAAGGCTCTCCCCAGTAGCGCTGGCGGGAGAAGATGGCATCCCGGATGCGGTAATTCACTTTCCTTCGGCCGATGCCGTGCTCCTGGACATAGTCGATGGCGGCGGGGATGGCCTTCTTCACCGGAAGCCCGTCCAGGAATCCGCTGTTGCACATGACACCTTCCTTGGCGTCCACACTCTGCTCGCTTACGTCCGCACCCTCGATTACCGGAACGATGGGAAGGTTGAACTTGCGGGCAAAGGCATAGTCCCGGCTGTCGTGGGCAGGGACGGCCATGATGGCGCCCGTTCCGTAGCCGGCCAGCACATATTCCGAAATCCACACGGGGACCTTGTCTCCGGTGAGCGGATTCACGGCATAGGAGCCGGAGAATACGCCCGTGACGGCCTTTCCGGCAATCCTTTCCCGTTCCGTCTTCTTCTTCACCTGCTCCAGATAGGCCTCCACGGCCTCTTTCTGGTCCTTCGAGGTTAGTTTTTCCACCCATTCGCTCTCCGGAGCCAGTACCATGAAGGTGACGCCGAAAACCGTATCGGCCCGGGTGGTGAAGATGGTCATGTCGTATTCGGCACCGTCGTTGGACACGCGGAACACCATTTCCGCACCTTCGCTGCGGCCGATCCAGTTGCGCTGCATCTCCTTGAGGGAATCCGTCCAGTCCAGGCTGTCCAATCCGTCCAGCAGGCGTCCGGCATAGGCCGATACGCGCAGCTGCCACTGGGTCATCTTTTTCTGGAATACCGGGAAACCGCCCCGCTCGGAGAAGCCGTCCTTCACCTCGTCATTGGCCAGCACCGTTCCCAGGGCCGGACACCAGTTCACGGTGCTTTCGCCCTGATAGGCAATGCGGTAGCGCA
>JAEEGJ010004861.1_pt1 | contig 43962 bp, 35 predicted proteins | sample 8958761 | NCBI WGS metagenome assembly JAEEGJ01 (sample SAMN16246546, study PRJNA631951) | gut metagenome | biome: gut microbiome; feature: rumen; material: RS-attached | host: Bos | place: Iran: Karaj | collected 2018-10
GTAGTTCTTCTCCACCACCGCAAACAGACTGTCGGCCTCCTTTTCCCGTCCGAAAAGCATGCCGTAGAACTTCATCCATTCCGCCCTACCCAGCGCCGAACTCTCCATGTAGTCGGCCATTTCCACAATGGGAATCTCCAGCTTCTCCAACTTCCCGTAACCACCACTGTTCTGGAAGGGCGAGAGGAAGAGCGCATCCGGCTCCAAGTCGATAATCTTCTCTATCGTAGGCTGCAGACCGCTACCACAGTCGGCAATACGCCCTTTCCGACATTCCTCCTGCACCCACGGCAGATTGATATACTGCAGGTCGCAAACCCCCGCAATGGCACTCCTTCCCCCCAGTTGTTCCACCAATCCGCATTGCACGCTGGTGGCTATCACCGCCCGCTTCAGCGGAATCCTGATGACAGATGTGTTGGGGTGTTGGGTGATGGGTGTTAGGTGTTGGGGGATACTATTTGGCTTTTCGTTATCGTTATCGTTTTCGTTAATCAAGATGTACCGATGCAGCGTCTTCCCAGTATTCCAGGGATCAGCCAGCAGCACCTCCGTGAAACCCTCATGCTTCACGATAGTCAGTTTCTCCGCATACTTCAGTCGCAACGTATCTCCCTGATCCGTAGCGACAGCCGTGCGACTGTCCCTGCATGAGCAGCAGACAGCCAGCACGGCTCCGATAACGCATAAAGCCTTTTTCATCACGATGAACCTGCCTTCCGCTTCTTAATACTTCATATTCACGATGCTCGTGTTGAAGACGATTGCATTGGGGCCTACACCGCAATCGAACTCTCCTACCTTCGCACCCGTCAGGTCATACTCTGCCACGTAGCCGTTGCCGCTGTAGTTGGCATAGCCCGTGTCCTCATTCTTCCTGTAGGAAGCCACGAACACATGTCCGTTTGCGTCCACGGCGATGGCATTCGGACTGAACACACCGTCCTGCGTGAAGTGCGCGGTGCTGCCCGTTGTGATGTCATATTGCAGATAGTCGTGCTTCTCTGCGCCCCAGGGAGCATTCACGGCATAGATAAACCTATCGTAGAAGGTCACGAAGCTGGCATTGAACAGTTTCACGCAGTTGCCGTAGCCATTGATGTTCCACATGGCCGAAGGCTTGTCATTGTAGTTACCCATATCCAGCACGTAGAGTCCGCTTCCGGCCACGCCTATCTTCGTGGGGTTCACGATGTTCTCGTTGGTGTAGGTCTGCACCACCTTCTTGTTAGCCAGGTCGATGACTGAGATGCTGGCCTTCGTGCAGGCGCTGTAGTCAGAGTTGCACACGTAGAGTTTGTTGTTATAGGCAGCCAGTCCCTCGGGGAACGAGCCCACCTCATAGGTGTCCTTCAGCGAGAACGTCAGCGTGTCGATGGCAGCCACGTAGCCGTTACCCTCCGTTGTTGCAGGCCAACCTTCACTCTTCGATGCACCATAGGTGCTCACGTAGATCATACCGTCGTAGCAGGTGATATGACGCGGATGAACACCCTTCTCAACACCCATCAGCTCCGTCATATCGATTCGCTTGATGCTCTGCATCGTCTTGGCGTTCACTACTTCCACCGAGTGCTCACCGTCCACCACGATATACATCTTCGATCCATACACCAAGGCATCGTTGGCCGTCAGTCCCAGACCACGGCCGTTCTTGGCAGCAAACACCTTCTGTGAAGCCGTCTTCGTCTTGTAGTCGTAATACGTCAGGCTACCGTCGATGTTGTTGCTCATGTTACCGCCGCAAACTACATAGACACCGTTGCTCACAATCACCGGGTAGGTGTTGTTGTCATTGTTGTCATTGTCACTCAGACACGAGGTCAGCATGCTGACACCCATCAGCATCACCGCCATACTCAAAAGATACTTTTTCATTTTCATCTCATTTTATATTTTATAAAGAATTGATAATTGCCAACTTCTGCCGGGCATCGGGTAATGCCCCACCAGCTCATACTGCTCGTTGAACAGGTTCTTCACGTCCACGCGTCCTTCCAGCCGGTGACGTCCCCATGTGAACGCGCGGTAGGCCGTCAGGCCGAATTCCTTGTAGCCGTCTATCATCGTCCCCGCATAGTGGTCGTTGTTGGGCCATCTGGCCGTCACCCCATGACCATGTATCGAGACGTTCACCCACGGATTCTCGTAGTTCACCGCCGCCGCCCACGAATGCTCGGGCATATAGGCTATCTGCTTGTTGTAGTTCGGCGACTCCGGGTTCGTACGGTTCTGCGCCCGCTGGTAGCTGTAGTTTCCCGTCACCATCACCTGGTGGCCGCTCCCCAGCCTTTGTGTCACGTTCAGCGTAGCGTCCAGTCCCAGAATCCTCACCTTCCCTACATTAATGCACGACCATATAAACATATTGTAAGGCACCGAGACAATCATGTCCCTCAGCCTGTTATAGTATCCGTCGAGCGTCACCCTTACGTGCGTCCCTTCATCCTTCGTAACTCCACCTTCGTCCATTGTAATGCCTACGTTCACCTGATCCGTCACCTCCGGCGCCAGGTCCGTGCTTCCGTAGTGGTAGTAGTAGCTCTCGTTGAACGTCGGCGAACGGAAGATATTCTTGTACGAAGCCCTCACGTAGAGCTCCCTGTCGGCCAGCAGCTTGTAGGAAAGCGACAACGAGGGTGAAAGCCGCCTCATGTTTCTCGCACTCGGGCCCTCCTTCGCATCGTTCAGATAGAGCGAGTAGAGCAGCCTTCCCAGTACCGTCAGCCTCCCGTCGCGGTAACGGGCCGTAGCCGATTGCAGCACCGTATGCCTGAAAGGCTTTCCCACCACCGTGCGCCATGAACTGCCGTTCAGGTTGTTGAAGGCGTAGTCAGCCGAATAGTCCATTGCCCAGCGTTCATCCGCCACGTAGAGCAGTGCCGCCGACGTGTAAGCCTCCCGTTGCCAGTAGCTCGCGTCGTTCACGCCCCCCGCATACAGTTCGTCCTTATATACCGACTCCGCCCAGTTATATTTTGCGATACCCCTCAGTAGCCATTTCCCTGTCAGCTGCGTCCTCACCGTCAGCTGCCCGAAAGCATTGCGCTCCCTCAGGTTCTCGCCGCTCAGGTTAGTGTAGAGCCTCACCATTCCCGGCAGTTGCCGGTCATTGTCATAGTAGTAAGCCTTCGCCCCCACCGTAGTCGTCGCCGTGGGCCTCCAGCTCATGTTCAGTTCTCCGTGACCCTCATTCATGCGACTGTGCGTCCGCCGTTCCTTCGTCACCAGCGTCACGTTCCTCAGCGTAAACGGATAATCATTCTCCGCATACGTATATTCCGCCTCCGCCGCAATGGCCAGATTGCGCGTCACACTCTGCTCATAGCGCACAAAGGGACTCGCCAGTCCGAACGACCCCACCTTCATCTGCGCCGTCAGGTGCGCCCTTGGGTCCTCCGAGGGCATCCGCATGGTCTCTATCGAGAGCGTCGCCGGTGTGCTTGCCTGCCTTGCCGGGATGAAGATATCCTCATGATCCCCTATCGTCAGCGCCAGCGCCCCCACGTTGTCAATCGAGTAGCGTGAGATGTCAATCTCCCCACTCTGACAGTTGCTCAGCATCACCCCGTCGTAGCACACACCCGTATGCCTTGCACCGAAGCCGCGCACCGACACCGTCTTCATGCCCCCTGCGCCCCCGTAGTCTCTCAGCGTGATGCCCGGAATGCGGTGCAGCGCATCCGCCACGTCCGTCACACCCAGTCTCTCGAAATCCCCCCTTTCCATCAGATGGTAAGGCGTCGTACTTCTCACAGTCTTCTGTCTCCGCTCCTCTGTCACTGTCACCCCCTGCAGCCTATGCGTCCTGTCCGCAATCGTATCATTGCGGAATCCCTGCGCCGCTGCCGGGAGCCACGTCCCTATGCAGACCATCGTCAGCATCAAACCTTTACCTATCTTTCTGTTCATAATCCTTACAGGCGCCTTATCCTCGAAGCGCTGAAGCACAAAGCCAACGGCAGGTCTTCTGACTCGTTCCCTGAAGGCCCCTTCCCGTCAATCCATTTCCGACAGTGGTTTTCATGCCTTCATCCAACGGAACTCACAGCAGCGGGACTGTCCCGGATTCCCACCGGGTTCCCTCTTTCCTCGCCGAAGCGAACCAGTTAGCGGGGACAAAGGTAGTACAAACGAGCGAAAAAACCAAATTTATTTGGATTTTTCATACATTTGCACTACCTTTGCAGTCGAATGGTGATGTCATAGGCCCAGCGGCCTTGGCATAAGAGGGAATCCGGTGCAATTCCGGAGCAGTACCCGCTACTGTAAGCCCCATTATCAGAAGTGCACACGAGCCACTGTCCTTGTACGACGGGAAGGCGCATTTCTGGGAGCGAAGTCAGGAAACCTGCCGTTCATCACGCGCCCATGCATCTCACGGGAAAATGAGATCATCCGGTCACATATCAATCCATCCAAGATCCATACCGTTGCCGTTACCGTCATCGTCAAGGTCAGGTTATCGTCATCGTTATCTTCATGGTCATCGTTATCGTCATTGTTTAGATTGTATTATATAAGTAAGTATGTTAATCGGAGTGCAAGGCGGAGTCGTGAGATTCCGCCTTTACTTTTCCAACACAATCATTGGAAGAAAAGAAAAAAAACATTACTTTTGCACCATCAAAAAGACAGCACCTATGGCAAAACTATTACTACCCTGGCTTATAGCCGCACTTTTTCTTACAGCTCATGCGCAAGACAGGGATGAGGATTGGAAGAGTTATCTTGACCTAATGGGGGAGATAGAGGATGTGGAAAACACAGATTGGGAAACAGCCTATGAAACAATGAGCGAACTGGCGGCTCACCCTCTGGACATCAATAGCGCTACGCTCGAAGACCTGCGACTGCTACCTTTCCTTACGGAAAAGGAGATTAACGATATAGCGGAATACATTTACCGCTATGGACCATTGAGATCGATGGGGGAATTGGCGATGATTAAGAGCTTGAATTATGAGAAACGGCAACTCTTGTCATACTTCTTTAATATTGGCGAGGAGAAAAAGCAGGGATTCCCTAAATGGGGAAACATTTTCAAATATGGCAGCCATACGCTGGTGGCCACAGGAAAGATTCCTCTCTATAAACGGAATGGTGATGAAGAGGGGTATCTGGGCTATCCGTACCGACATAACATACGATATACGTTTAATTACAGCAATTACTTAAAGGCAGGGATTGTGGGTGCGCAGGATGCAGGGGAACCTTTCTTTGCAAACAAGAACAAAACTGGCTATGATTTCTATTCTTACTATATTTTATTAAGGAATATGGGGCGACTGAAAACGTTGGCTTTAGGTCGCTATCGTGTGGGCTACGGAATGGGACTGGTCATCAACAATGATTTTTCGATGGGAAAGATAGGCATGTTGGCAACGCTAGGACGGAGCCAAAACCAGATTCGTGCTCATTCATCTACGATGCAGGCTAAGTACTTGCAGGGAGCTGCGGCAAAGGTGGAACTAACAAAAGGAGTTGACCTGAATCTGTTTGCTTCATGGCGGAAACTTGACGCTACTCTGAATGACAGCGGCAGGATACAAACAATCCGTACCGATGGCTATCACCGCACTCAGGCTGAAATGGATAAGAAGAATAATGTCGAGCAAACCGTGGCTGGAGGGCACTTAAATTGGTTCTACAAGGGCTTTCATGCCGGAATTACAGGAACATTCACACATCTGAGCCACAATCTGCAGCCTGCCATCTCTGCAATCTACCGCAGATATTATGCCCATGGCAACGATATCTGGAATGCCAGTGTGGATTATGGCTACACAGGAGCAAAACTGACGTTCAACGGAGAAACTGCGACCGGATCTTGCGGGGCCATGGCAACCTTGAACTCCCTCAGTTGGAAAGTCACAAGCGAATTCTCACTGATGGCCATACAGCGTTTTTACAGCAAAAAATACTACTCACTTTTTTCTCAAAGTTTCAGTGAAGGCAGGCGCATCCAAAATGAAAGTGGCCTTTATGTGGGAGCTACATGGCAGCCTTCACGGAAATTCCAACTCATGGCTTATAGCGACTTCGCATATTTCCCCTGGCCACGCTATCAGGTAAGTCAGGCTTCTCACGCATGGGACCACCTGATACAAATGACTTGGCAGACAAACCGATGGAAGATGGGTATGCGCTACCGGCTGAAAAGACGCGAACAAGACATGAATGAGGGGCAACTGTTGGAATGGAAAAACGAGCATCGGGGAAGATTCTATGCAGCATATGACGGTGGAAACTGGAATAGCCGGACTCAGGGTGATTTGGCCTACAGCCAGTTTACGGGGAACAGTCTGGGATGGATGGTCTCGCAACAGTTGCAAGCCCATTATAAATGGATGAAAGCATCAGGAGGAATCGCTTACTTTCATACTGACGATTTTGACTCACGGCTATATGCCTACGAGCGAGGCATGCTCTATAGTTTCAGTTTCCCCGTGTTTTATGGGGAAGGTATCCGCTACTGGATAATGGCGCAAGCGGACGTGAGAAAGAATATAAAAGTAATAGTCAAAGTGGGAACTACGAACTATTTTGACCGCTCAGTCATCGGAACGGGGTACCAGCAGGTGAAACACTCAGCCATAACGGATGTGGAAATCCAGGGGAGAATCTCGTTTTAAGAAACCACTACGTGAACTTTACGGCTTCAGCAATTCCTCATAAATCCGAAGGACTTGTGAGGCGACGTCGGTGCCTTCGAAGCGACGGATGTACTGTTGGCTCTGGCGGATGCGCTCTTCGCGGCCAGGGGCTTCACGGAGTACCTGAAGAAGGGCATGGGCAAGGGCTTGCTCATCGTCGGGATCTACATAGAGACAGGAGGGACCTCCGGCTTCTTCGAGGCAGCTGCCAGTGCAGGCAACTACGGGGAGGCCGCTCTGGATGGCTTCGATGATAGGAATGCCAAAGCCTTCGTAACGGGAGGGATAGACAAAGGCCTCGGCCATCTGATAGAGGGCGGGGAGATCGGCATTGGGAACTCCCTGAAGGAGATGAAGACGGGAGTCAACTCCAAGGCGACGGGCTTCGGCAAGGACTCTACGGGCATAGGGCTTCTGACGGCCTACGACAACAAGATGGACATCGGAGGGCAGAAGGGGAAGGGCCTTGACGGCAAGGAGGATGTTCTTGCGCTCTTCGATGGTGCCGACATGGATGACGTAGCGGGAGGGAAGGAAATAGCGGGCATTGACTTTCTGACGCTGGTCTTCGCCGACGGGCTGGTGGAACCAGGTGCTACAGGACTGATAGACGAGGCGGATCTTCTCTTCGGGCACGTGGCCGTAATGGATGATGTCGCGGCGGGTACACTCGGAGATGGCGATGATGAGGTCGGCCTGGCGGATGGTGCGGCGGAACTTCCAGGCGTAGATGTGGGCGTCGATCCAGGAGTAGTATTCGGGATGACGGAGGAAGATGAGATCGTGGATGGTGACGACGGTGCGGATGCCACTGCGGCGGATGCGCAGGGGAAGCTCACCGGAGAGGCCATGATAGAGCTGGACACCATCGCGAACGAGGTCGCGGACAATGCCGAGGGAACGCCAAAAGAAGCCTCTCCCCCAGCCCCTACCCGATAGGGAGGGGGGATTTGAAACCTGAGACTTGGAATCTGAAACCTGAACGGGGTCTCCCTTTGGATAACTATAGGTAAGACGGGGGGACTCTTGTACTTGGCGGCGGAGGTCTTCGCTGCCTTCATTGGGGGCATAGAGGCGGAAATGATAGTCGGGGGAGCTGGCGGCCAGGAGGTCGTTGATGAGCGTGCGGCCGTAGGAGCCGAGTCCGGTGCGGTTGTTGACGATGCGTTTGGCATCTATGCCGATGAGAGTCATTTTTAAAGTTAAGAGTGAAAAGTGAAGAGTGAAGAATCTTTTTTTTAGAGTGAAGATTTCACGGCCTGGGCGATCTCGGTGGCTTGCTGGTCGGTGAGCTCATAGAAGAGGGGGAGACGGACGAGGCAGTCGCCGTAATGGTCGCAATGGACGAGGGGTTGGCCATGGAAGCGAGAACGATAGTAATCGCTGCTATGTAGGGGGAGGTAATGGAAGGTGGTCTGGATGCCACGGTCGCGGAGGGCGCCCATGAGGCGGGTGCGGAACTCAAGGCTGGGGCAGACGAGATAGTACATGTGACCGTTGTTGGTGGCGTAGTCGGGAATATAGGGGAGCTGGACTCCGTAGGATTCTACCTGACCACGAAGGATGCCATCGTAAATCTGCCAGATGCGGATACGGCGCTGCTGGATATCGTCGAGCTGTTCGAGCTGCGCCCAGAGGAAGGCGGCATTGAACTCGGAGGGGAGGAAGGAGGAACCGATGTCGCACCAGCCGTACTTATTGACCATGCCGCGATAGAACTCGGCGCGGTTGGTGCCTTTCTCCCAGATAATCTCGGAGCGGCGCACGAAGCGTTCGTCGTTGACGACGAGCATGCCTCCCTCGCCGCAGTTGATATTCTTGGTCTCATGGAAGGAGAAGGCAGCGAGATGGCCGATGGAGCCGAGGGGGCGGTCGCGGTAGTAGGAGTCGATACTATGGGCGGCATCTTCGACCACGAGAAGGTTGTGCTCACGGGCGAGTTCCATAATGCTGTCCATATCGCAGGCCACACCGGCATAATGGACCACGACGATGACGCGGGTGCGCGGGGTGATGAGCGGACGGATGGTATCGGCGGTGATATTGGGATTGAGCGCTCCGCTATCGGCAAAGACCACGTTGGCCCCTTCGCGGAGGAAGGCGATGGCGGAAGAGACGAAGGTATAGGAAGGCACAATGACTTCATCGCCGGGATGGAGCTCGCAGAGCATGGCGCACATCTCGAGGGCATCGGTGCCGGAGGTGCAGAGGAGGCACTTGCGGAAGCCGTAGCGCTCTTCGAAGAAGGCATGGCAGCGCTTGGTGAAGTCGCCGTTGCCTGACATGGTGGTGGAACCGCACACCTGGCGGATATAGTCGAGTTCGCGACCGGAGCAATAGGGTTTATTGAATGGTATCATATATGGGTATCTTTATAACTTTTTGCAAAGGTACAAAAATAAGTGATAAGTGACAGGTGATAAGTGATAAATTTTTCGTAATTTTAGATAAATTACTTTCGCTCGACATGACAAATTAAAACGGGTTTTATTTGTTCATGTGCTCACTTATTCGTAATTTTGTAGGCAGATATGAAAAAAGAGACTTTGGGAGAACTGGTGCGGTTCGGTATCGTGGGTGTGATTTCCACAGCGCTACACTATGGCATCTATTGGGTGCTGCAACACTGGATAGAGGTGAACGTGGCCTATACGGTGGGCTACGGTCTGAGTTTTCTGGTGAATTACTACCTGACGGCGCACTTTACTTTCCACGAGAAGGCGACGAAGCGCAACGGGCTGGGGTTCGGCGGTGCGCATCTGGTGAACTACTGTCTGCAGATTGTGTTGCTGAACTTCTGGCTGTGGGTGGGACTGAGTCGTGAGGTGGCTCCGCTGGGCGTGTATGCGATTGCGGTGCCGACGAACTTCCTGTTGGTAAGGTTTGTTTTTAAGAAGAGGCACTAAAAGACCCTCTAAAGACCTTCTTAAGACCCTCTAAATCCCCCTTAAGAGGGGGACTTTTTGTACCTCAAATCATGCAAGGACTGTTCCAGCCTTGAAAGATTCGAAGAGGTAACTCGGATTCTCGTAATACATGGACGAATTGTAGTTGTCTATCTTTCGTGTAATCCACGAGTTGTAGATCAGCAGGAGTGTATCAATGATTCCACTGTTCATGGAATGTGCCACATCTAGAATGAGATGCTGATAGACCTTGCCAATATCCCAATGTGAAGGTATGGAGTAGCGGGCGGAAGCTATGTTGTCAAAATTCCCTTCCGAAATATGGTATTTTCCGATAAGTTCGTCGGATACTTTGTCGATATTTTCACAATGATACACATCGGCATAGTCGTAGATGTGTTGTAATTCTTTCTTTCCGAGGGCATTGACAATCACGCTACGGTGGTTTTTCGTTTTGCGCCCAATATATTCAATCAGGCTACACACGAAAAAAAGATCATTCTCCTTGGGGGCTTCTCTTCCTGTCATGGCTGGTAAGCAGATTTAAAGGTGAGACATTGTAATGCTTTATCTGAACAGAAAGCGATTTGATGGGTAGGATATTTGAATTTTGCTAATATCCAGAATTGTTCCCTGGTTATCGTTCCCCGGATATAGTCGGATACGTAATTGTATATCTGATCGTCGGCCATTGCACCAATCACGACATCGTAATTGTGGGGTTCATTATTTCTACAAGCAACAACAAAGTCGAGCCATTCGTCAGTCATTTCTTTGAATACCAGCATTTTCAATCCTGCATTTTGTTCGTAATCATAGATATTGACCTGAGGCGTGTCATATTTTCCTGCCCATCGCTCAGCCTGTTCTTTCAACTGTGTGCAATAGAAGCCTACACCAAAGTCCTTAGTGTATCGTCCTCGTATGATTTGAGGTGCCACTATCTTAGTATAACTTCCGTGGTAAATTTCCATCTTTCAACGATTATTTGCTTGCAAAGATAGTGAAACTTGCAAGATTTACCAAACATTTATTAAAACATTTTGTCAGTGTAAACATAAATCTGTATCTTTGCAAAGTCTTACCCACGCTTTTAGGGTTATTGGGTGGACATGACATCATGGAATAAGCGTCATTGCTGCTTTGTTTTTGGCTATCTGAAACTTCCACAATGCAGATAAACCAGTCGAGAGCAATAGTGGAGATGAATGCTACGGGTGTAGTATATACTCCCGGAGTGTGCCGAGGGCTAGTCGTATGCCCTCATGCACACTTTAGGGTTATTATATGCTGACCGGCGTGGGTATTCAAAACACTGTTTGTTCACTGGTTGGGCTGTGGAAGGCCTCAGATAGTGGGACGAGCAGGTGAGGATACCCCGCTTTTTTGTGTGTCATTTATGAAATTAGTGATCCTCTGACAATAGGGTATCAGTCAGAATAGAATAAAGACTGATGTCAAACGAGAAAAGACCCAAGATTACTTTACTAATATCTACCTACAATTGGGTGGATGCCTTAAGGCGTGTGTTAGAAGGAGTTTTAGCACAAACCATTCTTCCTGATGAGATTGTAATTGCCGATGACGGCTCTCGTGAGGATACCAAAAAGTATATAGATAGCATTCGTAAGCAATTCTCTATGCCTATCATTCATGTATGGCATGAGGACAACGGTTTCAGACGATCTGTCATCCTCAACAAAGCGATAGCGCAGGCAACGGGAGATTATATCATAGAGATTGACGGTGATGTGATTCCTGAACGTCATTTCATCCAAGACCATGTGGAAGTGATGAAACAAGGCTATTTTGTGTGCGGCAGTCGTGTAATGCTTCAAAAAGACGGTTCCGTTCGTACCTCCCATATCGGAAACCTTTTACGCATTAAATTGTTACGAAAAGTGTTCGCAGCCTATAAACCAAAGTTCTCTGTTCGCCATGTACGAGGTTGTAACTTTGCTTTTTGGAAAAAAGACTTCTTTTCAGTCAACGGCTATAACGAAGACATTATAGGATGGGGACATGAAGACCGAGAACTTGTTTTTAGGCTTTTATTTAAGGGTGTTAAGGAGAAAAGGCTGAAATTCGGAGGAGTCATCCGGCATATATACCATGGAGCACCATCTATGGCAGGTAAATCGCATAACTTCAATCTGCAATGCGAGACGGAGAGGAAACGGGCTACGTGGTGCGAAAATGGAATATCGCAATATCTTTAACCTTGAGGGGCATAATCCTTGGTTAGCATCTCATAGCAGAGCTTCAGCCAAATGATGGTGACGGGCAACGCCTTGAGGGCGTAAGGTTGCACGAACTCTTTTCGGAGATAGGCCGGGAAGAGATCGCTCGGCGACAGACTCGACAGGATGAAGGCAAACACCAGCAGCGCTATGTCCCATCCGCTACGCTTCCAAGGGGCAGCCGTGTACCAGATGACGATGCCGATGAATGGGGTGATATAGCCGCTTGATTCGCTACCCGTGGAGAATAGAATGATGAACATGAGGACTGATGCCAAGATGGTCTGGCGGAACGCCACATGCTTATACTGCGAGAAGCGCAGATAAGGAAGTCCGAAAAGCACCATGCCGGGAATGATGAGCCACAGGTTGTTGAATTCCCACCCTGTTACACGATGGACCATACCCAGCAACGAGATATTCTGCATGATGGATTCCGCATTCTGGGCGTTCTTATTCATCAACGAGATGTACCACTCATGATACTGGCTCACGATATAGTCCCACCCATGGAAGAAAGGCATGGGAGCCAAGAACATCACTATGGCCCAAAACACGAGCCCGCCGATGAGCTTCCCTTTGTGCTTGGAGAAGAAGAAAAAGGCTAGTCCCACGATGCTATAGGCTTTCACAAACGTTCCTAGCATGATGAAGAAGGCTGCCCAGAAGTCTTTTTCCTTCTCTATCAGATAGTAAGCCAACAAGATGGTCGCCGCTATCGCGATATTGAACTGCTGCATGAAGAGCGCCGTCAGCATCTCGTGGGCACAAAACCAGAGGATGAATATCTGCTGGTATTTGGTGAACTGCGACTTGCGGATAGCCCAGTAGAGGAAAAGGGTCAGCGCAATGCCCCACAACAACAAGCCTATCCACTTGGGCCCTATGGCGAAAGGAGCGAACAAGAGTGAGAAAAAGGGGCCATAATGGTGCATATCGCCATATTCTTCGGGATTGGGCAGATAGAGGTTCCACCCTCTGACTGCATTCCAGAAAGACCCACGATAGATATTGTAGTTGTTGGACCGCGTCATCTTCATAATCCACATGATGATGGGCAGCAACATCCACAGGCAGAATAATGTTCTGTAGTCCCGCAGAAACGGTTTTGAAAGGAATTCGCGAATTTTATCCATAATCGCTGCAAAGATACATAGATTTTTTGTAATTTTGCACACAAAAGAATAATAAATATGGAATTATCAGTAATCAGTCCGGTGTATGGAGCACCTACGCTGCTGCGGGAACTGGTGCGGCAGATAGAGGAGACGGTCAGGGAACTGACGGCCGAGTATGAGATTATCCTCGTGGAAGACCATAGCCCCGACAACAGCCGGGAAATCATCACGGAGATCTGTAAGGAGAACAAACGGGTGAAGGGTGTCTTCCTGAGCCGCAACTTCGGACAGCAGTATGCGCTGAACGCAGGCTTCGATGTCTCGACGGGCGACTACGTGGTGACGCTGGATTGTGACTTGCAGAACCCACCGGCACAAATCAAGGACCTCTATGAGAAGATTCAGGAGGGATACGACATCGTGATGGCAAGCAGGCAGAACCGACCTGACAACTTCTTCATGACGCAGGGGTCGCACCTGTTCAACAAACTGATGGGCTACCTGACGGACACGAAGCAGGACGAATCGCTGGCGGAATTTGCGATCTATCGCCGCAAGGTGATCGACGCGATGGCACAGATGGGCGACTACCGGCGCTACTATCCGCTGATGAACCAGTGGGTGGGCTTCAAGACGGCGAAGGTGATGGTGAACCACGATGAGCGCACGGACGGCAAGGAGTCATCTTACTCCATGCGCAAGCGCATAGACCTGGCGGTGACCACGGCGGTATCGTTCTCCACGAAGTCGCTGCGGCTGATTGTGTATTTCGGACTTATCATCACATTTATAGCCATCCTGTTTGCGCTATTCCTAGTGGTGAAGACACTGGTGACGGGCATCGACGTGAGCGGATGGGTCACGCTGTTCGTCTCGATGTGGTTCATTGCGGGCATCATGATCATGGTGATCGGCATCGTGGCCGTATATATCGGCAACATCTTCGACGAGGTGAAGCATCGCCCGTCGTATATCATTGACGAAAAACTGAACTTCTGACGATGAAGAATCTTTTGAAGAACAAATATTTCTGGTGGGGGCTGGGCTTGGTAATCGTACTCCTGGCCACTTCGCTGGAGGTGTTTCGCGGAAGGAACACCAACTACTTCGACTATCAGGACTCCACGCGTATGTTCTGGGAGGGACTCAGTTCCTACAATCTGGAATATGCCCAGGCGCATCAGATATACTTCCTGTATTCGCCGGTGTTCAGCGTGATCTTTGCGCCTATCTTCTTCCTGCCGTGGTGGTTGGGGCCTTACGTATGGAACGTAGGCAACTACACGCTCTTCTCGCTGGCCATCAAGTGGTTGCCGAAGCAGTTTGACAAGTACAAGCTTTACATCTTCGTGTTCCTGCTGTCGGTCATCTTGCAGACGGTGTTCTGCTATCAGCATAACATCATCGTGGCCTATATCTATATCTTCGCCTTCATCCTGTTGGAGCGGGGAAAGGGATTCTGGGCCGTATTCCTGATCATGCTCTCGGCCACGACGAAAATCTACGGAGCAGCGGAACTGGCCATCCTCTTCTGCTATCCGAAGACGCTGCGCAACTTCGGGTATGCCGCACTCTGCGGGGCTTTCTTCCTGCTGCTGCCGGCCATCAATACGAATTTCGACAATGTGTTCGTGCTCTATCAGCAAATGTTCGACATGATTGCCGCGCATCACAGCGACTCCGACTATATAGGCATTCTCTTCGCCGTAGGATTGAAGCCCCTGCTGCTGCCCAATTACCGGATGGTGCAGATAGCGGTGCTGGCAATGCTGGGGATACTCTTCTTCTGGCGCTACAAGCGATGGAGCGATTTCCGTTTCCGCGTAAGGGCACTGGGCGTACTGTCGGGATTCATGATCCTGTTCAGCGACTGTCCGGAAACGCATACCTATATTATATGCCTGCCTTTCTACGCGATGGCCTTCTGGCTCCAGGAGAAACGCACGTGGATAGACTGGACGCTGTTCTGGTCGCTGGTGGTAAACTTCTGCATACTGCCCACAGACGTGCTTTGTCCGGCATGGCTGCATGAGTATATCCATCGCACGTTCTGGGTGGATGTATATACCTATTTCTTCTGCTGGCTCAGGATGATATGGTGGGCCGTAGGACCGGAGGAGGAAGGCTCCAGGTTGCAAGATTCAAGATTCAAGTTTATTCGCCATGGCTCATCAGCAAGCAGTCAGGTTTCAGGTTTGAAGGTGCTTTTGCCCATGTTGCTGCTGATGGTGCCCTTGGGAATGCAGGCCCAGAAGAAGGTGGGAACGCAGGTAGTGAAGGTGAAGGGCATCTTCTACAAGTTGAAATACGTGGAGGGAGGACGCTACATGATGGGAGCCCTGCCCCATGACACGCTGGCGGATGCCGACGAGGTGAGACATGCCGTAAACGTAAGGGGATTCTATATCGGAGAGACGGTCGTGACACAGGATCTTTGGGAGGCTGTGATGGGTAAGAACCGCTCGAAGCAGAAGGGTCCGAAGATGCCAGTGGAATATATCACCTGGGAACAATGCCAGGAGTTTATAGCGCGCCTCAACAAGATGACGGGGCGCCGTTTCCGTCTGCCCACGGAGGCCGAATGGGAATATGCCGCAAAGGGCGGCAGAAAATCGAAGGGCACACTCTATGCGGGCAGCAACAATCCCGACGAGGTGGCCTATACGCTGACTTACGACTTTGACGATCATCATAAGCCCGTAGGACAACTGAAGCCCAACGAACTGGGGCTTTACGACATGTCAGGAAACGTGTGGGAATTCTGCCAGGACTGGTATCGCAAGACGCCTACGAGCAAGCCTTCGCGCTATTTCCATGTGATTCGCGGAGGTTCCTACGATTGTGATGCCCGCTATAGCAGGGTGACCAACCGCTTCATGTACGATCAGCGCCGCAGAAGAATGGAAGTGGGATTCCGGTTGGCTATGGACTGATTACTGCAATCACGTTATAACGACATCAAACCAGATTGCGGAACCAATAGGCGAAGCGCTTGAATGAGTCCTCCGTCAATTGGTTCTCATCGGCGCTGTCCATCCAATAGAGAGGCAGGTCGCGATACATGGATGCCACGAGGGAGAAGGTGCTGGGAGGACCTATCAGATAATCGCATGCCGAAAGCATGTAGAGGTCTTCGGGAGCGCTGCCCTGCAGATGGTGAACCCTGACGGAAGGACAAAGCCGCTGGAAGACTTCTGCCGAAACCTGTGGATCATTCGTGGAAAGATATACATGAACGGCTCGTTCGGGATGCATCTCCGCAAAGCGGTTGATATAGGCCGCATAGACTTCATCGGAGTAGAAATACTTTCCGTTGCGCCACTGGGCGTAGTCGCCGCGGCGGATATGGATACCGAGTCTGATGGCTGATGGGTCTTCAGCTGCTTTCATTTTGGCCTCGACGGGAGCCGTGTACTGCTCGTCGAGGGTGAACAGATCCACGATTTCATCACGATATTTCAGGAAAAGGTCGTAATAACGCACGAACCATCCGCTCACCACGATATGCTTGTGGCGAAGCATCTTCCGCTCCAATGCCTCGCGGTCGCAGTCGCGATGCTTGAAACTCGCTGTTGGCAAGAGCCTGAGGGCAGCCATATACTTTGCCAGCAGATACCATCCGAAACCTGTGAGGTTGGTATGACAAATCTTAAAATACTGATATTTGTAGCTGAAGCGCATGGAGATGACCTTGCGCCCATGCTCCCTACCCCAGGCATACACATGGGCATACTGCAACAGGTTGTTGCACATCTGGGCTTTGTCTCTGGCAAATATCATAGGGCAGAATTGGTGACGTCGAAATATTTCTTGAGGACGAGCAGGGAGACAAGCTTCTCGCACTTCTTGTCCTGGAACTGCTCCACATACGTATGGGCATGGCGGATGATGGCCTCAGCCTCATCGGGATGCTGGATATAATAAGTGAGCCGCTCCTCCAGGTCGGAGAAATCGGGCTTCACCTCTATATAATGGTAGTTGGGGATGAGCGTGCCTTCCATGAACCATGTCTCGCAGGTGAGCTTCGGCGTGACGGCAATGGAATTTGACGACATTACCCACTTAAGATTGGAAGCCACGTCGTTGCCTTCGAGCGACATGACGAACTTATAGTCGAGGTGTTCGCCGATGGTCATCTTCTCGCGCTGCCATTCGGGATGGCCCTCGATGGAATCGATGGAGGCGGCATCTACCATAGGATGGCCAAACCAGCGCTTCATGAAGGCCACACGATTGGGCTTCACGTTGCCGTCCTTGGGATTGCCCACATCACCGCGGAAGATGGCAATGTCTTTCTTCTCGCGCCACGGCTTGCGGTCGTTCACGAAGAGGAAATGACGCACGCGGTTGAGATTCAGCACCACCGAACATTGGTTATCGTCACCGATGGGACGACTCTTCAGGATGGTGGGCAATGGCTGGAGGTCAGAGACGTCGCCAGGTTTCAGAATCCAACGGAGACGACCGTCGAAATAGCGTCCCACGTTCATCGCATCGAAATAATAGACCTTTGGCTGAATGACGGGTTGCTTTGCAATGCTGACGGCCTCGCGGCGGAAAGCTTCGCGGTCGAAAGGCGTTTCGGGAGTGAGCTTGCAGTAGTAGTCGGCACGCCATAACAATTCCATTCGATCCTCCCGGTCATCCACCTGTCGCAGATAATGGTTCAGCATCCGGCGGGTGATCCATGAGGGAACGCATTGCTGCAGATAGGCTTTCAGGAAGAACTTCAGCTTGCTGTTCTTGCCGCTGTGCAGCAGATAGTATAATTTTCTTTTACGTGTCATGCGCTTTGCTTTGACTGCAAAATTACTGTTTTTCCGTCAATCCGGCAAAATTTGATTCATTTATTTGCTCATTCTCCACGAATTAACTACCTTTGCGGCATTAAACCTCTTGCTGATGAAAATCCTCTATTACCTGCTTCTGGCAGTATGCTACCCCATTTCGCTGTTACCCTTCTGGGTGCATTACCTCTTTGCAGACGTATTGTATCTGCTTATATACCATGTGGGCAGATACCGCCTGAAGGTAGTGAGGAAAAACCTGAAGAGTGCTTTCCCCGAAAAGTCGGCTGAGGAGTTGCGGCGCATTGAGAAGGATTTCTACCAATGGTTCTGCGACTATCTTGCGGAGACGATCAAACTGATGACGATGAGCCGCAAGGAGATGAAACGGAGGATGGTGTTCAAGAATCCCGAAGCACTCGATGAAGTGGTGGCCAGCGGACAGTCGGTGGGTCTCTATCTGGGACATTTCTGCAACTGGGAATGGGTTTCTTCGATACCGCTCTGGGTAAAGCCCGACACTTGGTGCGGACAGATTTACCACCCGCTGGAGAACAAGGCATTCGACAAGCTTTTCCTGCTGATCAGAGAACGGATGGATGCCCATTGCATCGCCATGCAGGACACGCTGCGCGAAATAGTAAAGCATCATCGAGAGAAAGAGCCCGTCATCATCGGTTATATCTCCGACCAGAAGCCCAATTGGTTCAATATCCATCATTGGGTGGATTTCCTGCATCACGACACTCCCGTCTTGACGGGTGCCGAGCGCATACTCAGGAAATTCAACCATGCCGTGTTCTATTTGGAGATCCATCGTGTGCGCCGAGGATATTACGAAGCAGAATTCAAATTCATCACGCGTGAGCCTCAGCAGCTGGAGGAATACGCCCTGACCACCATCTACTACCAAATGCTGGAAGAGAGCATCCGCAAGGCACCGGCCTATTGGCTTTGGAGCCACGACAGATGGAGCCGAACGCGCGAGGAGTTCGTCAGGCGCTTCGAGGTTGTTGACGGAAAAGTCATCAAGAAACAGGAAGCCACGAAAAAGGACTAAGGTTTCAGCCGGTCTTTCGTCATCCTGACCATATATTGCTGGATGATGGCCTTCAGCCTCTCTTCCATCTTTGGAAGTGAAGAGTGAAGAGTGAAGAGTGAAGAATCTGCAGCCGCCTTTGTTTTTCCCAACAAATTCTGTTTCATCAGCGAATCGCTGAGGGCATAGAGTCCGATGGTCTTTTTGCCGTCGAACTGCAGCACATAATCACCCGCCACATACTGGTAGATGCCATTCAGGTAGTTCACGGCCCATGTCTCCTCTTTTGGCGTATGCAGCACGTCGATGCCAAAAGCGAAGTATGGTTTCTGATAGCCTAGCATGCCCAGGATGGTAGGCAGGATATCTATCTGCTGGGCAATCTTGTCTTGTATCTCCCCTACGGGATTGCTCGGGTCAAAGATAATGATCGGAGAGCAGAATCCTCCAAGATCCGTCTGGTATTCCGCATGGTCGCTCATATTGGTATGATCGCTGGTGAGCACGAAGATGGTGTTCTCAAACCAGGGTTGCCTGCTGGCTGTCTCGAAGAATTTCCCGATGGCCATGTCGGTATAGCGGATACATTTCTGAATGGGCAGATGTTCCTCAGGGTATTGCGCCTTATACTGTTCGGGCACGACGAAGGGATGATGGCTCGAAGCGGTGAAGACAGCCGTCATGAAGGGCTCCTTCAGCTTTCCCATCTCCTCGGCATAGTATTGCAGGAAGGGTTCGTCCCAGATAGCCCAAGTGCCGTCGAAATCGTTGGTTCCCTTGGCAGCCTCATACTCCGTACGTCCGAAATAATGCTTGAACCCTGTCTTATACGCAAAAGCCTGGAAGCCCATCGAACCGTTCTCCGCTCCATGGAAGAAAGCCGTTTCATAGCCCTCGGCTCCGAGGATACCTGCCAGTCCCGTATAGTCGTTCATAGAAGCAGGCGTCAGGATAAAAGGTTCCACGAACATCGGGATGCTGGAAAGAATGGAAGGCATACCGTCAATGCTCTTGCGCCCGTTGCAGAAGCTGTAGCGGAAGGTGGTACTCTTGCTGATGAGCGAATCCACGCAAGGCGTATAGCCCCGGTATTTGCCGCCTTCGAGGTCTTTGTTCAAGGCCCCGATATACTCGCGCCCAAAGCTCTCCACAATCAAGACCACCACATTCTTCCGAGAAAAACTAGAATCCCTAGAGCCACTAGTACTACTAGTACCACTAGAACTACTAGAATCACTAGCCCCCCTAGCCCCAGCATGCACCGGCGAATAAATCCGCTCCATCTCCTGCTCACTCTTAAAATAATCAGGAACCGTGAAAACATTCTTCCCGATAGAACGGATCAGCGCAAAAGGCGTATTGAGCACCAGCGCTGCATCCAGCGGACGCTCCACATACTGATTAGCATTCGACAACGTGATGGGGCGCACGGCCGTAGTGAAACCGCCTCGCATTCCTGCAATGGTAAAGGGAACCAGCAACAGCAACGACAGCAAACAGGCAAGGTCGTATCGCCACCATGAAACAATCCTGCGACTCTGAAGGCGGGGCTTGGCATAGAAAAGCCAGAGACCCATCATCACCAAGAGGAACAGCAACACCAGATACCAATGGGTCAGAAACTCCCTGCCGATGATACCTGCCAGATTGCCCTCGTGCGAAAACTCCTGCACGACGGACGTGGTGGTGCGCCGCATGGTAAACTGGAAGTAAACGGAGTCAGCGAGATTGATGGCAAAGGCCATGCCGTTGACAATCATGAAGAGCCATTTGCACAGTTGCTGATAGGTCTTGTTCTCTTTCCAATGAAGCGGAAAGAGCATCATGACGATATAAAGCACATTCGTGTAGAGAATGGCGGAAGCATCAAACAGCAGACCTCCCTTGAACACATCAAAGGTATAGGTGAGATAGGCTGCATTCTCCAGATAATACTCCAGACGCGCTATCTGATAGACCAGGAATACCAGCAGCAGGTTCCACAGAACCGCCAGCAAGGGGGAATATATCTTGTCATGCCATTGTTTCATCGCTCGTTCAAGTCTTTAGTTGCGGCCTGCAGGATAGCCTGCGCCTTTTTGATGAGACCGGTGGTGCCGTTGCCTTCCGTCTTCACCACTCTGTTGCTGATAAAGTCGTAGTTCACGAAACCGGTACTGTCGGTGATTGAAAAACCATCGTCGTAGGTATGCATGGCAACAGGCTTGGTATAAGTCTTGCTCAGCACGTCACGGCTGAAGGTAAACTTGTCGTGATTGATGCCCAACTGCGCCAGGAGCGTGGCAGGCAAATCCGTCTGATTGCAGATTTGCTCGATGCGCCGCGGTGCTTTCACGGCTCCGCCTACCCATATCATCGGAATATGGGTGAGCAGCGGGTTGGATTCGTCTATACCATTATGTACGATTCCATGATCGGGGAGCATCACCACCAGCGTGTTCTCCCAGAGGGGCGACTGGCGGAGCTTTCCGATAAACTGTCCCACGCATTGGTCGAGATAATAGAACGCATTCAGCACCTCGTCGTCGAAATGATGAATGGGAACATCCCAGGGCACATGGCTGCTGAGCGTGGAATAGCCGATGAGGAAAGGCTGGCGCATGGATGTCGAGAGCTGATAAAGCGTGCCGAAGGTGATATCGTCTCTCACGCCCCATTCAGCCGTGCGTTGCTCTTCGGCGGTATAGTCATCCATCCACGTGAGATCTGAGAAACCGCCCGAGACAAGATAGCTCCGCATATTGGTGAAATTGATGTCACCGCCATAGAGGTAATGCGTCTGATAGCCTCGCTCCTGCAAGGTGCGGGCCATATTGGGAAGCGTTCGCGACTTCGAAGGAATCTTCATCACCGACATGGTGGGAAACGAGGGATAACCGCTCCAGGTGCATACCGTGCCGCGATCCGTGCGCCAGGAATTGGCATAGCAGTTGGTGAAATAGATGCCTTCCTTGGCAAGACGGTTCAGATTGGGCGTAATGTCAGAACGTCCGCTGATCTCCGTAAACTGTCCGCCGCAACTTTCCAGCAGAATCACGATGATATTGGGGGTCTGCGTGGTCAGCAGGGTGTCTGTCCCGATGCTCTGCGTGTTGTAGAGTTCACGGATGATTTTCTCGCATTCCGCATCCTCCATGAAATGATAGGTCACGTTATTGCTGGCCGTCTTCTCGAAAGAGGCAAAGAAGGAGAATACAGGATTGACCGCCGAATGGTTCAGAAACTGGTTCTGCGAGTAATACACCTGTCCGATATTCGTCGTTGACTCGCCGAGTCCTCCCCTGATACCTATCACGATTAAGGGGATGAGCAGTACACCTGCAATCGTGGCTATCAGGCGATGGGAAGCCTTCTGGAACCGAGGTGTAATCCGGTCATAGAGGAAATAGACGACAACACCGCAGAGGATGAGACACAAGAGCCTGACGATCAGATAGCCCATGCTCACGCTCGCCATAGCCTCCGTGGGCGTTTCCAGATACGACAGGCAGGAAGCGTCGAGCTTGAACTGCCAGAATTCGTAAAGGCTGGTGTCTGCCACGAAAGCCAGCGGCAGGAGTATGGCCAGCACTACATACCATATTCTGAACACCCACTTGGGCATCCGTATCCATAGCGAAACGATGGTCAGCAGGAAAGGAACGGTGAAGAGATAGAGCGAAGTGCTGAAGTCAAGTGATTTTCCATGCCATACCACCTGCACGACATCCTTCAGCGAGAAGTCGTGGCCGCTATGGTTGAAAAGCATGAAAAGGATTTTGGCGACGATGAAGACACATACCGTCACCAGAAAGTACTTCAACAGATAGAATGCTCGCTGCCTCATAGGCTCTGCATATCGTTCAGTTTCTTGTAATAGCCGTCCATGCTGAGCAGTTCCTCATGCGTGCCGCGCTCCACAATCTGGCCTTCATGAAGCACACAGATCTCATCGGCATTCTTGATGGTAGAGAGACGGTGGGCAATAGCCACGGTGGTACGGGTTTTCATCAGCCGCTCCAGCGCATCCTGCACCAGTCGTTCGCTCTCGGTGTCAAGGGCGGAGGTGGCTTCATCCAGAATCAATATCGGCGGGTTCTTCAGGATAGCACGGGCTATCGACACTCGCTGGCGCTGTCCGCCGCTGAGCCTTCCGCCACGGTCGCCGATATTCGTCTCAAACTGATGCTCGCTCTGCATGATAAAGTCGTAGGCATTGGCAATCTTGGCCGACTCCGCAATTTCCTCGTCGGTAGCTGAATCCACGCCGAATGAGATATTGTTGCGGAAGGAATCGTTGAAGAGGATAGCCTCCTGGTTCACGTTGCCTATCAGCTGCCGCAGGTCCTGAATGCCCAGGTCCTTCACGTTGATGCCGTCGATAAGCACCTCTCCCTCCTGCACGTCGTAGTAACGCGGTATCAGATCCACCATCGTTGACTTGCCGCTGCCACTCTGTCCCACGATGGCAATGGTCTTGCCCTTGGGAATAATGAGATTGATATGGCGCAGAATCCAGGTCTCGCCATAGCGGAACGACACATCGCGGAACTCTATCTGATGTTCGAACGATGCGATATGCTTCGGGTTTTCGGGCTCCTTGATCGTGTTTTCGGCCATCAGGATCTTATCCACACGCTCCATCGAAGCCAGTCCCTTGGGAATATTGTAACCCGCTTTCGAGAATTCCTTCAGCGGATTGATGATGCTATACAGGATAACCAGATAATAGATAAAGGTGCTACCCGACATGGAGGCGTTGTTCAACACCTGCACGCCGCCAAACCACAACACGATGATGATCATCACCGTTCCCAGGAACTCACTCATCGGATGGGCCAGCTGCTGGCGGGTGTTCACCCACTGGATATTGTCGCGATACTCATTGTTCACCTTCGAGAACTTGGCGTTCATCTTATCCTCGGCGTTGAAAGCCTTGATGATGCGCAGGCCGCCCAGCGTCTCTTCCACCACGCTCATCGTATCGCTCCAGAGCGACTGCGCCTTCACCGAGTTCTGCTTCAGGCGGCGGCCCACATAACCCATGAACCATCCGAACAGCGGAACAAAGACAATGGTGAACAGCGTGAGTTGCCAAGAGATGAAAAGCAGCGTTCCGAAATACATCACGATCAGGATCGGGTTCTTGAACAGCATGTCGAGGCTCGACATGATACTGGTTTCTATCTCCTGCACATCACCGCTCATGCGGGCAATGATATCGCCCTTGCGCTCCTCCGAGAAGAATCCCAGGGGCAAAGAAGTGATCTTCTGGTACAGCTGGTTGCGTATATCACGCACCACGCCCGTACGAATCGGTATAATCGTGGCCGAAGAAAGGAAGTAGGCTCCCGTCTTCAGGAAAGTGGCAAAAGCCAGAAACAGGCCGATGACCAGCAGCGTCGTCGTGGCGCCCCAATCCAGGATAAGCTCCTGCATGTAGTAGTTCATGTTGTTCATCAGCGCTTCCTTCAGGTTGCCCATCGTGATAGGCATATACTCCACCTGGCGGAGGCTCTCTTCCGTCCTGAACAGGATATTCAGGATAGGAATAATGGCGGCAAACGAGAAGATGTTCAACACCGCAGAAAGGATATTGAACAGCACCGTCAGCACCAGATATTTTTTGTAGGGCGGCACGAATCGCCGCAACACCTTAAAGAATTCTTTCATTCAAGCACTCTGAAAATCGATTCCCTAAGAATCGGTTACTTTCATATTTAGGGTACAAATGTAATACAAATAAACAGAAACACCAAAGTTTCGCCCTCAGTTTTTCCATTTATTAAACTTTCCACAAAGAAAACCTACTTTTCAGCACCTAACAACATAAAAAACACACAAAAGACACTGACACAATATAAAGTACGCATAGACACAAAGAAAGCATTGTTTTATGAGAACTGAATGATGATACATTTCTGGATGTGTGGATGTAGTATTATTAAGGTGTTGCAACAAATAAAAAAACTTCACCGTGCGGTGTAACTCGTTTGATGGCAGGGGGTTGCGGTGAAGGGTTAAGGAGACCCACCCCAGCCCTCCCTGTTTAGGGAGGGAGCCTTGCGGACGGGGCATTCGTAGGTTTGCCATTTACGCTTTGTAAATGATAGAGTTACGTCTTGTAAATGATACATTTAGACTTCATATTTCAATGTCACTTGGATAACAGGAATGTATTCCGTTTGATGATGTTTTGGTCTTCAATTGATGATATTTTGAAGTTCGTTTGATAATAGATTGAAGTCCATTCTATGATAGATTGAAGTCCGTTTGATGATAGATTGAAGTCCGTTTGATGATAGATTGGAAGGCAAAGCATCATCGAATGGAATGAATTTTCTAGATTATTTAGAAAGTAAAAGAATAAGACAAAAATGTTTTTTAATGAAACACAAAGACACAAAGACACAAAGATTAAGACAAAAATTTACGAAAAAATAAGAGACCCACCCCAGCCCTCCCTGCTTAGGGAGGGAGCTAATATTGCTGAAACGGGAATGATATCCATTTGCGATAGTAATAACTCCCTCCCTAAACAGGGAGGGATGGGGTGGGTCTCCAGTTTGGGTCTCTTGTTGTGGGTCTCCTTTTTTAACCCTTCACCGTAAAGTACTGGCAGATAAGATATTAACCACAACAGTGAAGCTTTTTAAAACTTCAAACATGTCGTAAAAACAAGGGAATATCCTTCCTAAAGGGCTTCACCGAAAAGGGTGGCGCTGGTGCTGCCGGTGATGCGCACGCGAACACGCTCGCCGATATGATGACCGGCCTTATCGAAGACTACCATCTTGTTCTGCTCGGTGCGGCCACAGAGCTGCTCACGGCTGCGCTTGGAGAATCCTTCTACGAGCACTTCAAACTCCTTGCCTTCGTCCAGTTTGTTGCGCTGGGCGGAAATCTCCGTCTGCAAGGCGATGAGTTCGTTGAGGCGGCGAATCTTCTCTTCCTCGGGTACATTGTCAGGCAGATGACGGGCGGCAAAGGTGCCTGGACGCTCTGAATACTTGAACATGAAGGCGGAATCGAAACCTACCTCACGCACCAGGGAGAGCGTCTGCTGGAAGTCTTCCTCGGTTTCATCGTGATAACCCACAAAGATATCTGTGGTGATACCGCAACCGGGAATGATGCGGCGGATAGCGTCTATCTTCTGCAGATAGTCTTCGCGGGTGTATTTGCGGTTCATCAGTTTCAGGGTCCGGTTGCTGCCGCTTTGGGCAGGGAAATGGATATGGCGACAAAGGTTGGGCTCCTCGGCAATGGCATGGAGGATGTCTTCGGTCATATCCTCGGGATTGGAGGTGGTGAAACGCACCCGCATTTCAGGCACTTCGCGGGCCACGAGGCGGAGAAGTTGGGCGAAGGAAGTTTGGGTGTTGGGTGTTGGATGTTGGGTGTTGGATGACAGGCTTAGCCCGTAGCTGTTCACGTTCTGCCCCAGAAGCGTCACTTCCTTGAAGCCCCGGTCGCGCAGATCGCGTACTTCGCGGAGTATGCTTTCCACATCGCGGCTGCGCTCACGGCCACGGGTGAAGGGCACGATGCAATAATGACAGAAGTTGTTGCAACCGCGCATGATGCTGACAAAACCGCCAATTTTGTGGCCCAAACCGATACGCTGAGGTATCACATCACGATAAGTCTCGGTTGTGGAGAGTTCCACATTGATGGCCTTATGACCGAGTTCAGCCTGTGCAACAAGGTCGGGGAGTGTCAGATAGGCATCCGGTCCGGCCACGAGATCACAGTGGTGATTCTCCAAAAGGTCGTCCTTTACGCGCTCAGCCATACAGCCGAGGACTCCGATGATTAACCCACCCTTGGTCCCTCCCGAAGGGAGGGAGTTCTTTTGGCGTGATTTGCGCAAAGCGGCGAGGACATCAAGGCGATGGTATATTTTCTGCTCGGCATTATCGCGCACCGAACAAGTGTTGAGAAAGACGGCGTCCGCCTCCTCTACCGTTTGGCAAACTTCATAGCCTGCCATCTGCATTACCGAGGCCACTACTTCCGAGTCGGCCACATTCATCTGACACCCGTATGTTTCTATCAGCAACTTTTTCATGGGTGCAAAGGTACAAAATTAAGTGAAGAGTGAAGAGTGAAGAGTGAAGAATTTGCTTCCGCGGTAGCAAATTCGGCTGAATGACAATGCAGAAAAAAGATTTTAGGGTAAAAATATCATAAATTATTTCAACGCGGAAATAAATTCTTCACTCTTCACTCTTCACTCTTCACTTTTATTACTATCTTTGCAGCCGTGAGAACGTTATTGTTGATACTGATGGCCATGCCCGCACTCTGCTGGGCGCAGACAGGCAAGCATGTGAACCCCGAAGACAGAGAGGTTGACATGGATAACCCTACGTTTGTGCCGATGGTGAAGGTCAGCAAGGTGATGGTCGAGGGTGACAGCATCCAGTACGTGGAGTTCAACAACGTGTATGTCTATCCCAAAATGGAATTCAAGAACGCCAAGGAACAGGCTAAATACAACCGGCTGGTGTATAACGTGAAGAAAGTGCTGCCCATTGCCAAGGAGGCCAACCAGATTATCATAGAGACCTACGAATACCTGCAGACGCTTCCCGACAAGAAATCGAAGGACGAACACATGAAAAGGGTGGAGAAAGACATCAAGCAGCGCTATACGCCCAGGATGAAGAAGCTGTCGTATAGCCAGGGAAAGCTGCTCATCAAACTGATCCACCGAGAGTGTAATTCCTCTGGCTACAATCTGATTCAAGCTTTTCTGGGACCGGTGCGCGCTGGTTTCTATCAGGCATTTGCCTGGACTTTCGGGGCTTCACTCATGAAAACTTACAAGCCCGAAAGCGTTGACCGGCTTACGGAGCGCGTGGTGCGACAGATAGAAGCCGGACAACTGTAAGAGTTTATTCGCTGAAAAGAACCTGAATGACGGTCTGCCCGACGGCCTGCAGCGTGTTTTTATCTATGTGCTGCATGTCGTCATTCAATGTATGCCATGTGGGACCGAAACTGCTCTGCTGGCAGTCGGGGTAGCAGGGAATGATGTCGATGCAGGGAATCTTGGCCACTTCGTTCACGGGAACATGGTCGTCAGTGATGCCCCCGTTGGCTTCATCGGGGAACATGGTGCCGTAGCCCACCACCTTGGCGGCTGCCCATACCTTCTTCACGATGTCAGGTGCATATTGCTTGGAGACCGCCTCCTGATAGAAACGGGCTCCCTGACCGCCCACCATGTCGAGCAGAATGCCGAAACGGTAAAGCCTCTCCCCCTGCCCCTCCCCCGTAGGGAGGGGAGTATTTGCGGCATATTGCTGCGCCCAATACTGTGCGCCGAGTGCCCACGGATCACCGTTGACCTGCGTGGTGGTGTCCCATTGGGGAGTTCCCCAGTCTTCGGCATCAAAGCAAATAAAGTCAACACCTACCTTCAGGGAGTCGGCTTTCTGGAGCAAACGGGCAATCTCAAGCATCACGGCCACACCCGAAGCTCCATCATTGGCAGCCATCACGGGCTTGCGCCAGGCTGTAGAGTCTGGATCGTTGTCGGCCCAGGGGCGGCTATCCCAATGGGCACAAAGGAGAATGCGGCCTCCATTCGAAACTCCCTGGGAGGATATACTGTCGCTCGGATTGTAGCTGGCAATGATATTGGTACTCTTCAGCGGTGTGCCGTCGTAGCCAGTGAGCGTGGCTTGCTGGGTAGAAACCTTGCAGCCGAACTGCTCAAACTTCTTGATAATCCATTGGGCACACTGCTCGTGGGCATCGCTGTTCATCGTGCGGGGACCGAAATCGCATTGCGCCTGACAATAGGCATAGGCGGAATCGGCCACAAAGGCCGGACCTACGGGCGTCAGCGATGACAGGTCGCTGGTGGCCTGCCTGCTCTTGCAAGCAACAAGCAGGATGACTGAACACAAAATCGCAAAGACACAAAGTTTTCTCATTCTATTTTTCTTATACAAATAACTATCAACCATAAACTATAAACCATCAACCATCAACCCTGACGCTCTGTACTTGCGCCATCACGCGCAGCCAGTTGCCTCCCCATATCTTCTTGATGTCACGCTCGCTATAGTGGCGGCGAAGCAACTGGAGGGTAAACTGGATGGCTTCGGAAGCGTCGGCATAGCCGCGCACACCACCGTCACCATCGAAATCGGTGCCCAGTCCCACATGGTCGATACCCATCACATCGATGGCATGTTCCAGATGCTTGACGGCGTCGATGATGGTGGCTTCGCCTTCCGTGCGGAGGAAACCATGATAAAGCGTGGTATGAGCCACGCCACCGGCCTGAGCCAAGGCCCGAAGCTGATCGTCGGTCAGATTGCGGGGATGGTCACAAAGGGCGCGGCAGTTGCTATGACTGCACACAATCGGCGTACTTGAAATCTGCAACGCATCATAGAAACTCTTCTCTCCGGCATGGGAAAGGTCAACCATCAGGCCACAGCGGTTCATCTCCTGAATGACCTTTTCGCCAAACTGGCTGACTCCGTTGTGGGTGTTGCAGCCGCGGGCGGAGTCGCAGATGTCGTTGTCACCATTGTGGCAAAGCGTGATATAGACGACACCCCGCTGGGCAAAATGCTTCACATTGGACAGTTCATGACCGAGAGCCAGGCCGTTTTCAATGCCGAGCATGATGCTGCGGCGCCCCTTACGCTGGTCTTCGTAAAGGTCTTGCGGGGTGCGGGCAATGCTGAGATAACGGCTGTTGGACTTCACGATATCCTCTATCTTGTCGAAAATGGCATTGGCATAGGCCGTAGGAGTGACAGAAACAGAGGGCGAACCATCGGTCAGATGGGCTGGCTGCATCCACGAGGCATCCACTTTCTGCGAGAAACTCTCGCCGATTTTGGGCTGTGGCAGATAAGCCACCATCGTAACGGCCTGCTGACGGCCGTCCTGCATCTTGTGCATATCCACGAGGATACGGGGATCACGCTGCTCGAAATGGATACCCTGAGGGAAGAACATCGGTGTGTCGCAATGGGTGTCGAGGGTAATCATGCGCTGATGGAGCAGCTTGGCCTGATGGAACTCCGTAGCCTTGCGAATCATCCATTTGAAGATGGGGAGTCCGCTTTCGAGCCATTCGGGATGCCATTGCACGCCCATGATGCTCTTCTGCTCCGTGCTCTCGATGGCCTCGATGGTGCCGTCGGGGGCAGTGGCCGTCACCCAGAAACGTTGTCCGGCATCGCTTACGGCCTGATGATGGAAGGAGTTTACGAAGATATTCTGCGTGCCATAGAGTCGGCAGATCTCGCTGTTCTTGTGAAGCGTCACGCTATGAGTCACTTCCCCGCGATCGGCATCCTGCGAGTGCTTGATGGTGGGAGAGGCAATATCCTGTGCCACATGACCATCGAGCGCCACGGCCAATGTCTGGATGCCACGGCAGATGCCAAGCATCGGTATTTGGCGGTTGTAGGCCAAGCGGGTAATAAGCAACTCCGGCAGGTCGCGCTTGCTGTTGATGTTATGCAGGCGCGGCGATGGTTCTTCGCCTGACCATAGCGGATTGTAATCGCCTCCGCCTGAAAGAATCAGACCATCGAGGCTGTCGAGTGTGCCTACGATCACATGACGATCGCTGACAGGAGGGATGATGACGGGAATGCCCCCCGCCTCAATCACCTTATTATAGTAGGCATAGCGCAACGTGGCATCCATACCCTCGTAGTTGGAGGTGATGCCGATGAGCGGTTTCCAGTCGCCTTCGGGATACTGCTGGTAGATATCGTCAAGATACTGCTGAAGATTAAAAGAATCCATTTCTTTAAAGTTGCTTCTTACTGAAAATAAAAAGCCCCTCCAAAAGATGGAGGGGATGATTGGTCATTTTCCTTACTCCGTAGCAATGGGAATCTCACGCCGGATGCTCTGCTCCAGGGAGATGAGCGTCTCCGTGGCTACCACGCCGGGAATGTCCTGCAACTGATTGTTGAGCAGGTCCATCAGTTGCTCATTGTCGCGGGCAAAGAGTTTCACAAGCATGGTGTAGGGACCGGTCGTGAAATGGCATTCCACAATCTCAGGGATATGGCAAAGGCGCTCCACGACCTGCTTGTACATGGAACCGCGCTCAAGCGTGATGCCCACATAGGTGCAGGTGCTGTAGCCCAACGACTTGGGGTTCACATCAAAACCGGAGCCCGTGATCACACCGTCGTCAATGAGATGCTGCACACGCTGATGAATGGCGGCACGCGAGACGCCACACTCTGCTGCCACATCCTTGAACGGGATGCGGGCATTCTTCGACAAGATATTCAATATCTTTCTGTCCAGATTGTCTATCTTTTCCATTGTTATGGATATTTCCTTTTTGTTAATAATCAGTTTACTTCGTGACAAAAATAGGAATAAAAAATGAAATGCGCAACATTTTGACAGGAAAAGTTGCGCATTTCGTGAAAAAACGTTCAAAAACGGACTATTTTTTCTTCTTTACGACCTTCTTTGAGGAAGTAACTGGCTTTGCAGAAGGTTTCTTCGCGGTTTTCGTTTCTTCTACAACAGGCTTCACGATATCGAGCAATTCCACGGTGAAGATGAGGGCGGAATAGGGCTTGATGTCCTGTCCGGCACCACGCTCACCATAGGCCAGGTCGTAGGGGATATAGAGTTCCCACTTACTGCCGACGGGCATCATCGTGAGAGCTTCGGTCCAACCCTTGATGACCTGATTGGCCTTGAACGTGGCAGGCTCGCCACGCTTGTAGCTGCTGTCGAAGACTTTTCCGTCAACCAGACGGCCTTCGTAATTCACTTTCACTTCATCTGATGCGGCAGGGATGGCACCCGTGCCCTGAGTGAGCACCTTATACTGCAGGCCGGAAGCCGTGGTCTTCACACCTTCCTTCTTCGCATTGGCTGCCAGAAAGATAACACCTTCTTTCTTGAGCACCATCACACGGCGGTCAGAGAAGAATTGCTCTGCATCCTGCTGCTTGAAATGGGTGGTATCTTTCTTCAGAGCCGCAATGAAACCCTGCTGGAACTTCTCTGCATTGATGGAGTCGGGGGTTCCCTTGAAGTCGTTCTCAGCATTGGGCAGCATCCGGTCGTTGACCATCTGCGCAATCTGCATACCGGCCATACGGGCTTTCTGCTGAGGGTCAGTGCCCAGCTTGAGGGCCTCCTTGAAACCGGCAATGAAGTCATCCATGAAGACCTCATCGAACTGATACTGCTGTTTCAGGAAGGGCAGCAGGCCATTTGTCATGGCCACACCGGCAGCATAGCTGACGGAATCACTCGGAGTAACAATCTCGACGGGCTGCTCTGCGACGACCTGAACCACCTCAGCCTTCTTTTTCTTGTCTTTCTTTCCGGCATTAGCGGTTAAGAAAGAGGCACTCACCACGAGGATGAGTGCCATGATTGCATATCTTTTCATAGACGATTACTTCTCGATACCTAAGAGTTCGATCTTGAAGATAAGTGCTGAGAAAGGCTTGATCTCTCTCTGCTCACGTGCACCGTAAGCCTTTTCCTGAGGAATCACAACCTCCCAAACAGAACCTACAGGCATGTGGGTGAGAGCCTCTGTCCATCCGGGGATCACCTGGTTGGCACGAAGCTTAACAGGCTCCTTGCTCTTGTAGCTGCTGTCGAACACCTTACCGTCGATGGTCTTGCCCTCATACTGAACAGACACCATGCTTGTATCGGTAGGAATGGCACCAGTACCCTCCTTGATAACCTTATAGAGCACACCGCCCTTGAGTTCCTTTACGTCCTTGCCTTTCTTGTATTCCACCAGGTATTTCTCACCGGCAGCCTTGTTGGCACCGAACTGCTTCTCCATATTCTTGGCCTTGATCTGCTCCATCTTGGTCTGGGCAATCTGCTGAGCCTGCTCAATGGTCATCAGACCCTTGGCACCGGTAGTTCCGCTTACGAAACCAGCCATGAAGTTTTTCAGGGAGATTGTCTGTGTGGAATCATCGCCGAACACTTCATGATTGATGCCCTTCACCATCTGGTTGCCAATCTGCTGACCAATCTGGATACCAGCATAGTAGGCTGCCTGCTTCTTGTCGTCACCGGCATTTGCACCGTCGTTCAGACCCTTGATAAAGTCGTCCATATAAGCAGTGTCCACACCGAGACGCTGTACGAGATACTCTTTCAGACCCTGAGTCTGTGCCATACCGATGGCGTAGCTCATGGTGTCAATGTCGTTCTTAAGATTGGCCTTGGGAGTGCCATTGCCGCAAGCGCTAAACGATGCAGCAACAATAGCCATAGCGGCTAAGATTGATAATTTTTTCATTTTGAGTTTATTTGTTTATAAGTTTTGACTTTTTAGATTTTAGAGAACCTCAATCAGTTCCACGTCGAAGATAAGCGCAGCATAAGGAGGAATGCTCTGGCCGGCTCCGCTGGGACCATAGCCCAGAAGATAGGGAATGAAGAAACGGGTCTTGCCGCCTTCCTTCATCAGCTGGAGACCTTCCGTCCATCCGGCAATAACCTGCTGGAGTCCGAACACGGCAGGCTCTCCGCGCTGCACGCTGCTGTCGAACACCGTGCCGTCAATCAGGAATCCCTCGTAGTGGCATTTCACACGGTCGGTGGCCTTAGGAGCCTTGCCGGTGCCTTCCTGCAATACCATATACTGCAGACCACTCTTGGTCGTTATCACACCTTCTTTCATTGCATTCTCAGCCAGGAAACGCTCACCGGCTGCCTTTGCATTACGTCCCTGCTCTTCGCGAGCCTTTGCCATCTTGGCCTCTTTTTCCTGGAAATACTCCTGCACGATTGTCTGTGCCTCACGGTTATCCACCTTCAGATTATTACCAGCCAGCACGTCCTTGATAGCAGTGGCGAAATCATCAATATTCAGACCTTCGATATCCATCTGCTTCAATTGCTGTCCGATGCCGAGGCCCAAACCATAACTCAGTTTGTCCATCTTAAACTAAAAAAAATATTACTAATTTTGCAAAATCGCGGCAAAGTTACACTTTTTCTTTGAAGAAACGAACGTTATTCAAAAGAAATTTGTAATTTTGTACATTATTAATATATAATCTATGAAGAAGATTGTCGTTTTAACTGGTGCCGGCATGTCTGTAGAGAGCGGACTGAGCACTTTCCGTGATGCTGACGGACTTTGGGAAAATTATCCCGTATCACGTGTGGCTACCCACGAGGGCTGGGAAGCCGACCCCGAATACGTGAATGCCTTCTATAATATGCTCCGTACGAAATACACCGACGTGAAGCCCAACGAGGGTCATCTGTTGGTGGCAAAGCTGGAAGAGCAGTATGAGGTGACGGTGGTGACGCAGAATGTGGACAACCTGCACGAGGTGGCAGGTTCCACAAAAGTCATACACCTGCATGGTGAACTGATGAAAGGTTGTTCGAGCCGTGATGTGGACAATCCCCGCTATCACGTGCAGCTGGGTGGTGACAAACTGACCATCGAGCCGGGCGAAAAGGCTGGCGACGGTTCGCTGCTGCGCCCCTTCATCGTGTTCTTCGGTGAAGGAGTTCCCAATATCACGATTGCCGCCGAAGAGGTTTCCAAGGCCGATATCGTGATTGTGATCGGCACCTCGCTGGTGGTTTATCCGGCAGCTGGCCTGCTCCACTATGCCCGCCCAGGTGTTCCCGTTTACCTGATTGATCCGAATCCCACCGTCGGTGCCAACTTCAGCAATGTCACTCATATCCAAAAGGGAGGTTCTGAGGGCATGAAGGAATTGTCTGCCATATTGATGAAATAGCCGATATGGTAGGAACGATGAAATTGGATCGCAAAAGCCTCTTCAAGGAGGTGCGCGATTATGTGATGATAACCATTGCGATGCTCTCCTATTGCATCGGATGGACGGTTTTCCTGTTGCCTAACAATATCACCACGGGAGGTGTCCCCGGTATTGCCTCTATCGTCTTCTGGGGTACGGGCATTCCGGTTCAGATAACCTATTTCGGCATCAATGCCATCCTGATGGTGCTGGCATTGCGCATCTTAGGACTGAAATTCTGCATCAAGACCATCTATGGCATTCTGGTATTGACCTTCGCCCTGGATGTGGCCCAACGAATGGCAACTGGTACTCATCTGCTTCAAGACCAGCCTTTTATGGCTGCAGTGATAGGAGCGGCATTCTGCGGATGCGGCGTAGGACTGGGACTTTCAAGCAACGGTTCCACAGGTGGCACCGACATTATCGCAGCCATTATCAACAAATACCGTGACATCTCCCTTGGACGCGTCATCCTGATTTGTGACTTGATTATTATCTCTTGCAGTTATTTCGTGCTTCACGACTGGGAACGCGTCATCTACGGCTACGTGGTACTCATCATCACCAGTTTCTGTATAGACCAGGTGGTGAATGCGATGCGGCGTTCGGTACAGTTTTTCATTATCTCCGATAAGTACGAGGAAATAGGTCATCGCATCAACAGCGAGCCCCATCGTGGCTGTACGGTGATTGATGCCCATGGATTCTATAGCGGCAAGGAGGTTAAGATGCTCTTCGTGCTGGCCAAAAAGAGGGAATCGGGTGTCATCTTCCATCTAATCAACGAGATAGACCCTACCGCCTTTGTGTCGCAAAGCGCCGTCATCGGTGTCTATGGTGAAGGCTTCGACCGCTTCAAGGTGCGCAGCAAATCGCATAAATCCTAGAAATTCTAGAAACTCTTGAATTCTAGAGAATCTAGATTAACTAGAACATCTATAACAAACAAAAATATGAAAGACGAAAAAGACCAAGTACAATTGCCCGAAAATGCGTTTCGGGAACTGAAAGAAGGTGAAGATTACGACCCCGTGATGTCACCACAGAAAGAATACCCCGAAGTGAACGGATGGAGCGTCACGTGGGGAATCCTCATGGCCGTGCTGTTTTCTGCTGCAGCTGCCTATCTCGGACTGAAGGTCGGACAGGTCTTTGAGGCCGCCATTCCGATTGCCATCATTGCCGTAGGCGTAAGCACTGCCGCCAAGCGCTCTAAGGCACTGGGTGAGAATGTCATCATCCAGTCGATTGGTGCCTGTTCGGGAAGTGTGGTGGCAGGTGCCATCTTCACGTTGCCTGCCATCTATATCCTGCAGGCCAAATATCCTGACATGTCGGCTTCGTTCATCAATATCTTCATGGCTTCCCTCTTAGGCGGTATCTTAGGAATCCTCTTCCTGATTCCTTTCCGTAAGTATTTCGTGAAGGATATGCACGGAAAGTATCCTTTCCCCGAGGCTACGGCCACTACGCAGGTGCTTATCTCCGGTGAAAAGGGTGGCTCGCAGGCCAAGCCCCTGCTCATAGCTGGTATCGTGGGTGGTCTATACGACTTTATCGTGGCCACCTTTGGGTGGTGGAACGAGAACTTCACGACCCGCGTTATAGGATGGGGCCAGCAACTGGCCGACCATGCCAAACTGGTGTTCAAGGTCAATACGGGTGCTGCCGTATTGGGTTTGGGCTATATCGTGGGACTGAAGTATGCATTCATCATCTGCCTGGGTTCGCTTGCCGTATGGTGGATTATCGTGCCGGGCATGGCGCTGATCTTCCCGCATGACATATTAAATATGTGGGATCCCTCTATCAATACCGCCGTGGGCGATATGACTCCCGAGCAGATCTTCAAGGCTTACGGCAAGTCGATAGGTATCGGCGGTATTGCCATGGCTGGTGTAATCGGTATCATCAAGTCGTGGAGCATCATCAAGAGTGCCGTCTCTCTGGCTGCCAAAGAGATGAAAGGCGGCTCTGCTGTCTCCAAGGAGCAAATCCGCACCCAGCGCGACATTGCCTTCCGCATCATTGCCATCGGCTCTATTGCAACCATCATCATCACCTTCCTCTTCTTCTGGTTCGGTGTGATGGATAATCTGCTCTTTGCCATCGTGGGCATTCTGCTGGTTACCATTATTGCATTCCTCTTTACAACCGTAGCCGCCAATGCCATTGCCATCGTGGGATCAAACCCCGTTTCGGGTATGACGCTCATGACGCTTATCCTGGCTTCTGTCGTGATGGTTGCCGTAGGACTGAAAGGTCCCGGCGGTATGCTGGCAGCACTCATCATGGGCGGTGTGGTCTGTACGGCACTCTCAGTTGCCGGTTCGTTTATCACCGACTTGAAAATCGGTTACTGGCTGGGTACCACTCCTAAGAAACAAGAGCAATGGAAGTTCCTTGGCGTACTCGTTTCCGCAGCTACCGTGGGTGGCGTGATGATTCTGCTCAACAAAACATACGACTTTGCAAGCGGTGAACTGGCTGCCCCGCAGGCCAATGCCATGGCTGCCGTCATCGAACCGCTGATGAGCGGTGTGGGAGCACCTTGGCTGCTCTATGGTATCGGTGCACTCATTGCCATCATCCTTAACTGGTTCAAGGTGCCTGCCCTGGCTTTTGCCCTGGGTATGTTTATCCCGCTCGAACTGAATATTCCGCTGCTTGTCGGTGGAGCCATCAACTGGTTTGTCACCACACGCTCGGATGACAAGAAAGTGAATGATGAACGTGGAGAAAAAGGCACACTCATTGCGTCTGGATTCATTGCCGGCGGTGCCTTGATGGGCGTTGTCTCTGCTCTCCTTCGTTTCGTAGGTTTCAACCCCATCAACGAGTCCTGGCTGGCCAATCCGCTCAGCGAGGCCCTCTCCCTGGCCGCCTATCTGCTGCTCATTTCCTATTTCATTATAGCCACACGCAAGAAAGCATAACACAAATAATCCCCCTCATCCAAGGTTAGGATGAGGGGGATTATTCTGTTTATCAAGAAAGGCCTTAAGCTTCTTTCTGACGCATTCCCATGCGGGCTTCCACTACGTTGACCACGTAGTCGCCCAGTTTCTCGCATTCGTTGATCAGGTCCATATAAATGGTACCTACGGCATAGGTATAGACGTGGTTGTTCACGTCAGCAATGTTCTGGCTCTTCAACTGGTTGCGGAAGTTGTTGATTTCGTTCTCAATATTGAAGGAACGGTTCACGTCGAAGTTCGTCTTGCGGCCATTCAGCAGCGTGTTCATCTGCGTCAGTGAATCATCCGTGAGTTGCATCATCTGGTGCATGTGCTCATACTGACGGTCGGTGAAGTGCTCCTGCTTGCCTTGCACCTTGCGGGAGATGGTTCGGGCCATATTGTAGCAGGCATCACCGATACTCTCCAGCTCGGAAATCTCACGAAGCATGGCACGAATCTTGGCCTTCGTGTCATCACTGAGATGGGCATCGCTCACCTGATCAAGATATTTGGCAATCTCTATCTCCATGTTGTCGGAGATGCTTTCGTACTTCTCAATGCGCGAATAGAGCTTGGCAAACTTGGCGTCGTCCTTCTCCTGAAGGAGTTCCCTGACCATCCCGAACATACGCTGCATACGCTCTGAGAAACTGGAGATTTCCTTCTGCGCCTCCAACACGGAGAGCTCCGGGGTCTTCATGAATCCGGCCGTAATGAAATGCAGACGGAAATCCTCTTCCTCTTCGGCCTTCTTTCCCTTGATAACCCAGCACACGAAGCGCTCTATCTGCGGGATGAACCAAATGAGGATAAACGTATTGACTACGTTGAAACAGGTATGGAAAGCAGCCAGCACAAACGTCAGTTTCAGCGTGCTGTTAGCACTTCCCATATTGTAGCCTAAGGAGTTACCGGCCCAATCGACCAATGCCACCACTCCATCCACAAACGAATGGAAGAAGAGCAATATCCAGAGCACGCCAAACACATTGAAGAACATGTGGGCCAATGCAGCGCGGCGAGCTTGCGTATTGGCCGACAAGGCTGCCAGGTTACTGGTGACGGTCGTTCCGATATTCTCACCAAGCACCAAGGCTATGCCCTGATAGATAGGCAGCACACCACTTCCGCAGAGAATCATCGTGATAGCCATCACGGCAGCCGACGACTGCACGCAGAAAGTCAGGATACCTCCCAGCAACAGGAAGATGATGGTGGTCAGGAAAGAATCGGGATCAAACGAAGAGAAGAATTTCAGGAGTGCCTCATTATGCCCGAGATCCATATCCGTTCCGGTCATACGCAATGTGCCCAGACCCAGAATCAGGAACGACAGGCCGAAGAGGAAGTCGCCGATATAGCGATACCGCTTCAGATAGATGAGCACGATACCCAAGAAGAACGCCGGATAGACCATGTCGGTGATGTTGAACGACATACCGGCCGACATAATCCAGGCCGTCAGCGTCGTACCGATGTTGGCACCCATAATAACCGAAATGGCCTGTGCCAGGGTGAGCAATCCCGCATTTACAAACGAGACGGTCATCACCGTGGTTGCCGTAGAAGACTGTACAGAAGCCGTGACGAGCATACCCGTCAGCATTCCCGTAAAGCGGTTGGTAGTCATGGCTCCCAGAACATGGCGCAGTTGCGGTCCAGCCATCTTCTGCAGGCTCTCACTCATCGATTTCATACCGAACATGAGAAGGGCCAGCGAGCCCAACAATTTGAATATTACCAGTATTGACATATTTTATTGTTTTTATGTGCCAAGTTTCACTTTTTTTTGTATCTTTGCCCCTGATAATCTATCAATTTATAAACTTAATTGACAATCAATATGAAGCAGACTATTAAAATCCGTTGCAAAAATAATAAAAAAACTGGAAACTTCCCCATCGGAAGCACACTTTCTGAAATTTTTTCTGATTTCGGGCTTCAGATGAATCACGGACCCATCTCTGCACGAGTGAATAACAAGGTGGAAGGAATGCACTACCGCGTCTATCACAACAAGGATGTCGAATTCCTGGATATGACGGCTTCCTCGGCTTCACGTGCCTATACCCGCTCGCTCTTCCTCGTGCTTTGCAAAGCCGTGAAAGACCTTTTCGGACTGGCACTCGCCGTCATCGACATTCCCGTCAGCAACGGTTTTTATTGCGACTTGGAACTCGGACGTCCCATTACCGAGGAAGATGTCAACCGTCTGCGCACCCGTATGCAGGAGATTATCGATGCCGAGATGCCTATCACTCGCCACGAATGTCCCACGGAAGAAGCCATCCAAATGTTCGACCGCCTTGGCGACATCCAGAAGGCCAAGATTCTCCGCAGCAGCGGACAACTCTATTGCTGCTACTACGACCTCGACGGCTATGTGGATTATTTCTACGGAACCTTGGTCACCAACACCCGCGAACTCTATCTCTTCGGACTGGAGAAATACTACGACGGACTCCTGCTGAGGATTCCCTCCCGTTCTAATCCCGATGAACTCGGCCCCATCATCCAGCAGAACAAAATGTTCGAAATCTTCAAGGAGCATCACCGCTGGCAGGAGATTCTCGGCGTGCGCACCATCGGCGACTTCAACGAAGCCGTCAGTAAAGGACTGACCACCCAACTTATCAACGTATCCGAGGCCTTGCAGGAAAAGAAGATTTCACGCATCGCCGACCAAATAGCAAATCCCGCCCCCTTCGGGGGAGTCGGAGGGGGCTCCCCCAAACGCCTCGTACTCATCGCCGGACCTTCCAGTTCCGGAAAGACAACCTTCTGCAAAAGGCTTTCCGTACAATTGCTGGCCTGCGGACTGAAACCCGTCATGATATCACTCGACGACTACTTCGTTGACCGCGAACGAACGCCCCGCGATGCTTCCGGCGAATTCGACTACGAGAGCCTCTATGCGCTCGACCTTGAACTCCTCAACCAGCAACTCCGTGAACTCTTCGAAGGCCGCGAGGTGCAACTGCCCCGCTATAACTTCCAGACCGGAAAGAGCGAACCTAACGGCGGTGCCAAACTCAAACTCGGGGAAAACGAGATACTCGTGGTAGAAGGTATCCACGCCCTTAATCCCGAACTGACCGCCCAGATTCCCGACGAGTTCAAGTTCCGCATCTATGCCTCAGCCCTCACTACCATCCTGCTCGACTATCACAACTATATCCCCACTACCGACAACCGTCTGCTGCGTCGCATCATCCGCGACTACAAATACCGCGGCTGTTCAGCCCAGGACACCATTCACCGCTGGCCCTCCGTACGAGCCGGCGAAGAGAAATGGATATTCCCCTATCAGGAGAACTGCGACGTGATGTTCAACACCGCCATGCTCTTCGAGCTGGCTGTCATCCGCGAGCAGGCCATCCCCATCCTGGAGCAAGTTCCCGAGCGTTGCGAAGAGTATGCCGAAGCCTACCGTCTGCTGAAGTTCCTGAAGTATCTGGTGCCCATCCCCGACAAGCAGATTCCTCCCACATCCCTCATCCGCGAGTTCCTCGGCGGTTCCTCCTTCAAGTATTAGTGTCCGGTCTGCCGTAGCCGACGGCCGAAACACTGGTTCAGCATGCCAAGATACCATGAGCAGAGAGAAAGAAATATATAAGGTGACGCTGGTGGGTAGTGCAGGCAATGCAGCACTACTTACCTTTAAGTTCATTGCCGGCATATTGGGCAACAGCTCGGCGATGATTGCCGATGCCGTCCATTCGCTGTCCGACTTCGTGACCGACCTGCTCGTACTGGTCTTTGTAAGTATCAGCGCCAAGCCGCAAGATCAGTCACACGACTATGGGCATGGCAAATTCGAAACCATTGCCTCTTTCCTCATCGGATTAGCGCTGATAGCGGCAGCCACAGGCATTGTGGTGTCAGGCTCAGTGAAGTTGTACGCTTGGTGGGGCGGTGCCCATCTTGAAGCCCCCGGATGGATAGCGCTCTGGGCAGCCTTGCTCTCGATAGTCATCAAGGAATTACTCTATCAATACACGGCACACCGAGGCCGAGAGCTCCATTCCCAAGTAATGATAGCCAATGCCTGGCATCATCGCAGCGATGCCCTCTCATCCATAGGAGCAGCCCTTGGCATCGGCTTAGCCATCTGGCTGGGACAGCGCTGGACGGTATTCGATCCTTTGGCATCCATCGTTGTGGGATTAATGCTGGTGAGTGTAGCCTACAAGCTACTCAAGATCAGCTTCAACGAACTGACAGAGACATCATTGCCCGCTGAGACAGAGCAGGAGATTATGCAGATTATCCAGTCGTTCGACGATGTTCAGCAACCTCACAACCTGCGTACCCGTCGCATCGGCAACCGTATCGCTATCGAGGCTCATGTGCGGATGGACGGGCAACTGCCTCTCGTCATTGTCCACGAGCGTGCCACAGCCATTGAACGAAAACTGAAAGAGCGATTCGGTGCCGACACACACATCTCGCTCCACATGGAGCCAATCAAATAGCCCCTTGGATACAAGAACCGGCACCTATTCACGCAGACAAAGAGCCGCTTGTTCACAAGACTACCAGTTTCAGGAACAAATATGTATATCCCAACAGCAGGAAAAACAGATTCCCGAACAAATGCAACCTTTTATCATTGATTACCTTTTTATTATCAACCAGCACAGTTATATTGTATATTGCCATGCCCACAAGTATGGCACATGATATTACTGTTGCGTAGTCGAAAAACTTCATGCCAGTCTTCTGATACAGAATTCCACAAACTCCAATCAGGATAGCCAATATCGTAACTCCGTTCTTCAATATCTTTTCCATTTGCCTTTAAGATTTCACTACATTATTGCTTCTCGTTTTTTACTTACTTTTCTTCCCTTGCCTTCCTCCGGATGCGTTCCCCCACATAATCGGCAGCCAACATACCGACACCGAGTGTCAATGCAGATCCTAAGTCTAGGAAGCCCAAGAAGTAGCAGACCATTGCTATTCCGAAATATAGAATAATGCCTACAATGAAATACTTTATTATACGCTTGTCCATATTACAAAGAAGTTTTAATAAATGCGGGACTCTGTTCACATGTTTTATTGTAATTTAAACGTTATGGGCAACGTGTGTGATACCCTAACCTCCTTGCCACGCCTTTTCGCAGGAATCCAGTCGGGCATCAGGCAAGCCACTCGTCTAGCCTCATTTATCATTTGCCGTTTTCCTTCTTCGATTATCTGATTCTTTCTTTCGTCAGACAGTCGTTCGTACTTGGGCAGATGGAACACGTCGTTGAGTTCAGTAACCTTTGCACCAGTAACATTCACTTTGCCGTCTTTCTCAATCACGAAATCTACGACTACCTTTCCTTCCATACGAAAGCGTTCGGCAATACTCGGATACCTGAGGTTTGCACCCAGGAATTTCATCAGCACCGGAATGCCGCCTACGAATTGTGGCAGTTGATCCTCACCCTCCAGACTCGGTGCCACCAGCTGACGATTATTTTGCATTTTCTTCAACATGCCTTTCAATTTGCCGATATTCTCTGTCGCCAGTACCACTTTTCCCTCAGTATCGATAAGATACATCGTCGGTATCTTGTTCAGCCGATAGTCCTTAGCCGTGTTCGTCTCTTTCCATTCCTTTAGTTCACAAATAGTTTTCCACTGTATCGATTCTTTTTTTAAGTATTTATCCAGAGTTTCTTTATCAGTATCATAGGACACACCAATAAACTCCACTCCTTTCATGTCATAGGTAGCAAAGAGTTCTTTCATCTTAGGCATATACTCCTCGATGTTCGGGCACCATGACGCCCAGAAGTATAGCACCACACAGCGGCCACGATTGTTTTCTAATGAAAGCACATTGCCCTTTTCATTCACCAGGTCAGGTGCCACAGTACCAACATCAAGTAAGCCGCCGAAATCTTGTGCCATAGAAGATAAGGCAGAGAATGCAAACATGAAGCATGTTAAGATTTTACTTTTCATCATTCGGTAATATTTTATTTTAATTATTCTCCAATGATTCACCAGTTTTTGAATTTCACGACAAAAGTATTATATTTCCACAAATCCTCCAAATAATCTACTTAACAAAAGTAAACAAAATGATTTGCCCCCGATGAAATGGGCGATTTTTGAAGCTTCATGTGAACGTATGAACGGGGAACCCGTTCATATTGGGATGCCCCCGAAAGAGACTCCGTTGCTGATTGTTTAGTCCACAGCACAGGGGGACAGACCCCTTGTGAGCATTAACAAACAACCAAAGAATAGTATGAACGAGGGACTCCCCGTTCACATATTCGTATAACGGTTTTGGGATCACGGGGACTCAAAGGGTTAAGCGCTTCGCTGGTTAAAGGGTTAAAAATAGAAGCGGAGACCCCCTAAGACATCCACATGCTGGATGCCGTAGAATTCGTTGTCTTTCAACTCATAACCCTCGGGCTTGTCAAGTTTCAGGGTACTCATGCCAACCTGCAGACCTAATCCGATATTCTTTGCCACCTTATACTC
>JAEEGJ010004863.1_pt1 | contig 43958 bp, 18 predicted proteins | sample 8958761 | NCBI WGS metagenome assembly JAEEGJ01 (sample SAMN16246546, study PRJNA631951) | gut metagenome | biome: gut microbiome; feature: rumen; material: RS-attached | host: Bos | place: Iran: Karaj | collected 2018-10
AAAGAAACATCATCAGAAGCCATATAATAAAAATGAAGATTGCCTTTCTCGAGCTGCTTTTTTATGAATTCTACCTTGGCTTCTTCGCTTCCAACCGGGAAGAACCATGAATAAGGTCCCTTGGAGGCTTCCTGCACTGAGTAGAAATTATCTGAATGCACGAAAGATAGACCCATTTCCTCTCTCCAAATGTACATGGATTCAAAGCTATGGGCGCTGTCCTTATAACCAAATCGATTGTAAATATCAGATATTTTTTCTTTTAGGTCTAAAGTTATTTCAGCTGTGATCATAGAATAGCTTATAAACTCCTTACTCTGTCACACAGTACATATCCATCTGCCAGCGGAAAGACATGAGTGTTGTACAAACTATCGGGGACATTTCCCTTGTGGGCTGTGGCTCCGATCATTTCATATTTCTTATTTGTAACACTATTAATATAGAAGCATTCGTATGATAAAAATGCTCTGAGTACCAGATCAGCCTGTTCGAAGGTCATCTGATCAGTTACTGTATACTCGCTTTCCTCGGGCATTTCCCAGTACTCAGCCTGTCCAACCTGAGGCTTGGCACTGTCCCAGAGATTATCAAAGTCTGAAACTAGCGTATTTACCATCTTTGGAATAACTGACCACTGTCTTTCGGTGAGTGTGATAAGGTTATCGTCAGGGAATACTGGAACTTTCTCCTGGAGTATTACATCACCCTCATCGAGAGCAAGAACCATTTTGTGCATGGTTACGCCACTTTCAGTAAGCCCCTTTAGTATAGTTAGAGGCATTGGCCATGCTCCTCTACCAAGTGGTAAAAGAGCTGGATGAGTATTAACGATTCTTAGCTCATCAATTACAGGGATCCTGTAGTAATACCCTCCAAAGAGCACAAATTCACAGCCCAGGGCAACCAGATCATACAAGTCATCCTGAGTTATTTTCTCAATTTGCAGAGGTATGTTGTGACTATTTGCGAATTCAATAGTCTTAGTATTGAACTCTGTAACATTATCGGTCTTACATGTGAAAATCTTGAGTATTTCACAGCCTGTATCATATAGGCTTGTTAATACCGGATATAATATGTCGATTCCTACATAAGCTACTTTCATTTTTGAATAATCTCCCATACTCATATAATCTCATAAAAAACGATTTATAGATAATTAAATAATAATATAAAAATAAATTATATATAAAATATCTTCGCATAAGCGTTTAAATATAATCGCTAATGTTATAATTATGGCGTATCTCACAGCAAGAAGAAGCTGTTTGTTGATTAGTGATATAAAGGAGAGAACGCTATGAAATCACAGGTAGAAAACGGCAAATTAATCATTTTATTGCCTGAACGTATCGACGCGAACAATAGTGATTCTGTAAACACTGAGTTACAGGGTATTATTTCTGGAGCAGATTTCCAGGCAATTGTCATGGACGGAGATGAACTTGATTACATTTCCAGTGCCGGTCTTCGTGTACTCCTTGGTATCAAAAAGCAGACAGATAAGCCATTTGATGTCATCAATATCTCACAGAAGATCTATGAGGTATTTGATCTGACAGGCTTTAGTGACGTATTTAATGTGCATAGAAAGCCAAGAGAAATCTCTCTTGATGGTCTTAAGATCATTGGAAAAGGTACACTTGGTACAGTTTATAAGCTTGATGACGAGAAGGTAGTTAAGGTTTATAACGCTGGTGCGCCTGTTCCATATGACCGTGTAGAGCAGGAAAAGAAAATGGCCCGTCAGGTATTTGTAAAGGGTATTTCCACAGCACTTTCCTACGAAATGGTTCATGCGGACAACGCTTACGGTGTCGTTTTTGAGCTTCTTTCACCTGTTACAGTTATGGACTACATGCTGGAGCATCCTGATGAGAAGGATGAGATGACAGTTAAGGTGTGTGATCTTCTTAAAAAGATTCACAGTGCTGAGCTTACAGGAGACAACGTTCCATCCATGAAGAACATGATGCTGGGTTCTACAGCAGCTCTTGCACAGATCTTCTCTGAGGATGAGATGGCTCGTTTCCAGAAGCTCCTCTTTGAAGTTCCTGACCGTAAAACTGCAATACACGGAGATTACCATCCAGGAAATATCATGGTGGACAAGAATAAAGACCTTGTGCTCATCGATGTTGGAGATATGTCAACTTCGCATCCTTTCTTTGAATTCTATGATATGTATCCTGTATTCCTCCTGGCAGACGAGCTTGGAGCATATGCTAGTAAGTTTAATGATGCTATGATAAGAGATTTCTTCCACATCGGCTCCGATAAAGAGTATGAGGAGAGAAAGATCTTCATGCAGACCTATTGGAACAGACTTCTTCAGCTGTACTTTGCTGGCCACAGCGATGCGGAGATTGCAACCTATGATTCATACTTCCGAGGAATTGGTCGTCTGAAACAGTTCATTGCAATCCTTCAGCTTCCTGATGAAGATCCTCAGGCCAAGATGATGGAAATTGGCAGGGCAAAAGAACTGTTCTTCAACGAATTTGATAAAATTCCTCCAGTAGGAGAGTGGTGGCCTAAGGATTTATGATGGTTAAATAAAATAATGGCATAACAACCTCTGCAATGGTGCATGTTTGCTGCTGCAGAGGTTTTTAATTGTCAGACAATATCTAACAAAATTAAATATAAAAATTTTATTAAATAACGTACTAAAGTACCTGCTTTTGATTGACCATGTACGCATTATGGTTATACAATTAATGATGTAGCGCATATAGATTTTGCCCGTTTTCATGGGGGAGCAGACTATGGAGAAACGCATTAATTCCGAGTAGAAACGCATAGCATTTTGAAATTTTATTTCTGATGCAATGCGCTTTTTTATATTAAAAATACAATACTAAAACCTATGAAGGGGGAAACATGCAAGACTTATTCAAAGACGTGGTGGATTTTCTCCGAGAGTATGCAGAATTTGACACGGAAAAGGTCACTATGGATACCAGGATCAGATCAGAACTTGGGCTGGATTCATTATCACTTATCACAATGATTGATGAAGCTGAAAGACGTTACAACGTGAGAATCGATGATGACCAGCTTGCAAAGATTAAAACGGTCAAAGATATCGTTGATCTGCTGGGTTAATTCATGAAACTAAATAATTGCATGCTTAGGAGGGCATATGTCAGAAAACATCATAGTTAAAGGCAAAAGGACCAATCTGTATTTACAAAGCTTTGAAGAAGTAAAGACTTTAAGAGATGTTATTGATTTTAGAGTAAAGACTCACCCGGATACACCATTTTACACATATACTGACTACGATCATGATACTAAGCATTATGACAGAATGCCAGAGGAAGTAAAAGGACATGTAGAGGCACTTGGAAGCTGGTTTAACAAGAAATATGGAACCAGAGCTCATATAGCACTTATGGGTGAAAACACCTATGACCTTATGAATGTTTTCTGGAGCGCAGGCTGCAGCAACAACATTTCAGTACACCTTGATAAGGGACTTGAAGTTGAGACCCTTGAAAAGATGTTAAAACTCAGTGATGCAACAGTTCTGTTCTATGACCACAAGTATGAAGAAAAGGCAAAGACCATAGAAAAGGACCTTGGAATAGAGATTCATTCTCTGGAAGAGATTCCGGACCTTAGAGAAGAAGGTAAAAAGCTCATTGAAGAGGGTTATGATGAATATTTTAAACAGACCCTTGATCCAGGTGCAGCATCCTTCTTTATGTTTACATCTGGAACAACTGGCACCAGCAAATGCGTAATGCTGAGTCAGACAAACTTTATTGATAATTCTATAGCTATTACCAACCACTTGGGAGTAACAGAAGGTGCCATGATGGTGCTTCCACAGCACCATGTTCTGGGACTTAACTGCACTCAGATTCCTCATTTGATAGCTGGTTGTACCGTATATCTGATTTCAAATCCAAGATATATGTTCAGAGATATGGCTATAGATAATCCAACTCTTATGGTGACGGTTCCTCTGTTTGTTGAGCTGTGCTACAAGATGATCTGGAAAAATATCAAGGAAAAGGGAATAGAAGAAGAGGTTAAGAAGCAGCTTGCTGCCAATAAAGCAAACCCTGACCTTACACCTAAAGAAAAACGTGAAATGTTCAAGGAAGCGCTGTCCATTCTTGGAGCGAATTTCTTTGAATTTGATGTAGGAGCAGCTGTCCTTGAGGACAAGTACTACTACGGCCTTAAAGATTTCGGTATTGAGATTGTTTATGGCTACGGCATTACCGAGTGCTCACCTATCATTTCATCAGATACTTTGAAATATACCAAGCCAGACGGCGTAGGCCTGATCATGGATTCCCTTGAAGTAATGATCGAGAATCCTAATACGAGAGGAGAAGGCGAGATCTGTGTTAAAGGAACAAGCGTAATGCTTGGCTATTACAAGAATGAAGAAGCAACCAAAGAGGCAATGCGCGGTGGATGGTTCCACACGGGAGATATAGGCTTCTTTGATGAGGACGAGTTCCTTCATATCAGCGGCCGAATCAAGAATCTTATCATCCTTCCTAATGGAGAAAACGTATCTCCTGAGGAACTTGAAAATGTTCTCATGAATCAGCCTGCAATAAATGAAGTTGTAGTTTATGAGAAGAACAATAATATTGCTGCACAGATCTATATCGATCCTGAGCAGCTTCCTGATGGAAACGTAGAGAAGGCAAAGGAAGATATTCAGAAGTATGTAGATGACGCCAACACAAAACTCGCGTCCTTCAAGAACATCCAGATTGTTGAATTCAGAGATAAGCCTTTTGCCAGAACTTCATCCATGAAGATCATCCGCTCTTCAGTTGAATGAGAAACCTGTAATATCCAATAGCACCCGAGCCATTTAGGCAGGAAGGAGCAGCTTTGGAACAAAAAAGAAACAGCTACCTTGTATCATCCTCAATGAAAAAGTTCCTTACAGCATCTATTGCAGCCATGCTGATACAGAATGTCAACGCGATTGTTGATGGTATCCTCATGGGAAGATTTCTGGGAACGGAAGCCTTTTCTGCTGTTAACCTGTGTCTTCCCGTAGTTGGCCTGTTAACAACAATTGCCATGCTGTTCTATACAGGAGCCAATGTCCTTGCATCGGTTGCGCTAGGAGCAAGAGAGGAAAAAAGAGCTAACAGCATATATACGGTTTCCATGACGAGTGTCGGAATACTGAGTGTTGTGGTTACAGTCACAGCTATTCTTGGTGTAAACCTCGTGACAGCAGTGATATGTAGAGAAGAAGCACTTAGAGAATACACAAGAGATTATCTGTTAGTGTACTTTGCAGGAACTGCTGTGATAATGCTTGTGTCAGCGCTTCTGGGCTTTGGAAACGTTGGTGGTAAGCCCAAGCTCGTTACAAGAGCCAGCTTAACAAACGTTGTTACCAATATTGTATGTGACGTACTGTATGTAAAGATTCTTGGAATGGGTATCAAGGGAGCAGCTCTTGCTACCATTACCGGAGCATTTCTTTCAGCCATTATTGTCATTGCAGATTGGAAGATTAAGGGAAGTCCATTTAAATTCTGCAAAGTTGGTTCAGAGACCGGCTCTATTCTAAAAGAAATAGTTCACTATGGAGTATCTGTTACATCCCAGACCTTTGCCATTGTAATTTATTCCTATGTGTGCGCTATTCTTGCTCAGATTTTCTGCGGCGTATATGGAGCTTTTGTAGGATCACTTCTTGCGCAGGCCACATCCCTTGGCCAGGGCGTATCAGGAGGAATGGGCAAAGCCTTCAATGCTATTGGCGGAATGTTAAAGGGACAAAAGGATGATGCCGGCGTTCTGATGCTTTATAAAAAGGGAATGAAGGTAGCCGTACTGGTTGCAGTTGGTTTTGTGGCAGTTTTCATGATACTGGCAAGGCCTTATGCAATGCTTATGGGTGCTGAGAACGAAGAACTTCTTAACTACTCTGTTAAATCCCTTAGAATGGCGCTTCCATTTATCATTCCAGTGTCCTTTGTATGGATAATTCCTAACATATATGCACTTGGTGGACAGTTGTCGATCCTTCCGATAATCAGCATCTCACAGCCAGTTCTCACAGGACTTGGACTCATAGCCTGCGGAAGCTTAATTGGCAATGATTATATGTGGCTTGGATATCCTATTTCTGCAGTTTTGATATTCCTTCTGGTTGTCTTTTTATCAGAGCGAACAAGAAAGAAATCAAACGAGAATCTTGGATTTATAAGCTTGCTTCCGGTGCCTGATAATAAGCCAAATGTATATGACATATCAGTACCGTGCGATAAGGATGGCCTCGTAGACACGCTCAGAGAACTCAATACATTTTTTGAAGGTCAGGATATAGACAAAAAGCTCGGAATGCGCGTCAGACTCTGCATAGAAGAGATGATGTCAAACATTATCGAGTTTGCTGGTAGGAAAAAGAATCAGTTCCTTGATCTTAAGGTAGTGGTAGATGAAAAAGAGATCTCTGCTATCGTCAAGGATGATGGCAAGCAGTTTGATCCAATAACTGCTGAGAAAAAAGGAAACGGCCTTAAGATTCTAAATGGTCTGTGCCCGGATCTTGATTATAAGTATAGCTATGGACAGAACATGCTATTTATGAACTGGGTGAAATAAAAACTGCCAAAAAGATTTAATTGTGCAAAAGTGTACATTTAAATACATCAACCATCAGAAAGGAGAAACACCATGCTAATTCCAATTTTGCCATTTTTTGGTCCCGTAGCACCACCACAGGATGCACAGACTGACGAGGCTAAGCAGCCACAGCTGCCACCTATGCCGCCTGTATACCAGGGAGCACCTATGGTTAACGGAGAAGAAGCTAAGCCTGAAGGCGAGTTTCCACTTCCTCCTACACCATATAACTATGCTCAGGGTATGCCTGTTGCTCCTAACCAGCAGCCACCTGTACCGGTTTATGCTGGTGCTCCAAATGTACCTAACAAAGACGAAGAGTAATTAAATTACTTAAGCGGCTATAAGAAACATGGAGCGTAGATTGTTTTGAGTCTATTAATTCATTGAGAGGCTGCCTATACACTAGACAGTCTCTCATTTTTAATAGGCATGTTAGTTGGAATTAACATGGGAAGAGGAGAGTGTAATGAGCGCGAAGAAGAACGATAACATAAAAAAAGCATCCGTAAAAAAGACAACAGCTAAGGCTCCCGTAAAGGCGCCTGTAAAAACTGCAGCAAAGACAACAGCCAAAGCTACTACAAAAGCACCCGTAAAAAAGGCAGCAACAAAGCCAGCAGCTAAACCAGCAACCAGCTCAGCCAGGAGATCTGCGCCAGCAACAAGCTCCGCAAGAAGGCCTGCTCCTAAGTATGAGATTAGTAAAGCAGCTTATCAGCGCAGCTGGAAATATATTGTAGACATCAATTCTGCCAGCAAAGCTCGCCTTGACAGAGTTGCACTTATAGATATGGAGCGTACCTATACTTACAGACAGATGTTTAGAAACTGGGAGAAGTACGCCGAAGTATTCTCAGCTCTGGGAATTACAGAAGAAAATCATTCAAGACTCGCTATCTTTGACTGTAGTTGTATCGAGTCTTCTTTTGCTGTATACGCAGCTAATATGACCGGAGCATCAATTGCAGGTTTTACACCAGCATATCTTTCAGAGAAGTTCCCACTTGCCAAGGCTATTAAGGAAGAGGGCATCACAGACCTCTTTATAAATGACCTGGCTGTTAACAAGAGACTTCTTGTTCATGCGCTTAAGCTCAAAGCAGAGCTTGGCCTTCGCAATGTAATCGTTGTTAAGATTCCTATCGACAGCAATAAGATGGATCAGGGCCTTGTAAACTTCAGTAACAGCAATTACAAGGAGCTTAAGACAGTTGATGGAGCTCTTTTCATGGATGACCTCATCGAGAAGTATGAAGGTACTGCAATTAAGTATGGTACCAAAGCCAATGATCCTTCATCCTTTGTATTCCATACCTCTGGAACTACCAAGGGTATCAGTAAGCCGGCACCTCTTTCAGATGAGGCTCTGAATCTTGCTTCCGAGAATATGAAAAAGAGTGGTAAGTTTGTTGATTTTGAGAAGGGTTGCGTAACACTCTGTACGATGGTTGCAACTTCAGTATATGGATTTGTCAATCAGCTTCATGAGCCACTTGCCTTTGGATGTAGCGTTGTTCTCCTTCCCATGGCCAACCAGAATCCATTCTTTGTTAAGTCAATCAGTCATTTCAAAGTCAATGCGATGTTCGTAACTCCTTTCTACTTTGAGGCATGGAGCAAGCTTCCCAAGCAGTTCGTACCTGATTTCTCATCAGTTAACGTGGTGATCATAGGCGGTGCTTACCTTTCAGCAGAGGCAAGGAAAAGATATCACAAGTTCATGGCGGATAATGGCGCCAAGGATGTTAGATTTGTTAACGGCTATGGAATGTCAGAGACCTGCGGAGCCTGCATCATCCAGACAGAGGAAGTTGACAACGATTCAATCGGATATCCACTTCCTGGAGTTGATCTTAAGATCTACGACGAGCTTGATGAGAAGTTCTATTCAGTAAAAGACAAGCATACAGGAGTTCTTTATATTCATTCTGATTCACTTAGCAGTGGAATGATTGATGATAATGAATTCTTCAAGCTCGATAAGATTAATGGCGTTCCTTATATCTGCACAAACGACGTTGTTTCAGTTAATAAGGATGGAAGCGTTTCCTGTCAGGGACGTGCCAATAGATATTTCGTTAATAACGATGGAATCAAATTCAATGCAGGAATCATTGAAAATCAGGTTGCATCAGAGGAAGGAATTGAGGCCTGCGCCATGACTCCATGGTATGACAAGCTCCTTACTCACGATACAGTTCCTGTATTGTACGTACAGCCTGTAACCAAGGATAAGAATGCAGCTGACCTTGTTAAGAAGGCGCTTATAAATGTATTTATCAAAAAAGGAACTGCCAAGGAATCCAATCTTCCAATGCAGTGCGTGATCGCTCCACAGATTCCACATAACAGAAACGGTAAGGTGGATATCTACAGGATTACCAACGGCGGAGTTGCCGGTGACAGATACATCATCAGACCTGTAAGGGTTAAGGATGTCCTCAAGGATATTGTTCTGGAGCTTACAAATAATTCAGAGGAAGGTATCACAAATGGTGAGGTTCCTGTTGAGCTTAGCAGTGTTTGGGATGATATCAGAGAATCCACAATGGACAGAACAGTTCTGAATCAGGCAGCAAATCAGTATAACGCAAGACTCATGAGCCTCTTTGCAGGAGCGCACATGATGCAGGGAATGCAGGGTATACCTGGACTTCCATTTGATCCAGCAATGATCGGTCAGTTTATCTCTATGCTTCAGGATGCTCAGAATCAGTTAATTAGCTTCAGTTCGCAGTATATACAGTACGCAGTTTCTGAATATAACAAGTGGGCTATTCAGACCAACAAGTATATTCAGGATGTTAATAATTATCAGGTACATCAGTACAACAAGTTTGTACAGGATGTCCAGAAATACGAGGTGGATATGAACGAGTATTTAAAGAACTTATGGCAGCAGCAGTCAGAGCAGGCACAGCAGATTCAGAAGCAGCAGGTTGAATATATTCAGAAGGTACAGGAGTACCAGGCGCAGCAGTACCAGAAATTTACACAGGATGCACAGGCATATCTGGCACAGTGGTCTGACTATGCTAAAAAGCTCCAGGAGTATCAGGCTGCACAGTATCAGAAATTTGTAGAGGATGTTCAGAAATATCAGGCACAGCTGGCTGACTATGCCAAGAAGGCACAGGCTCAGCAGCAACAGCTCCCTCCTATGGCGTATATGGGACCAGCAGTACCTAATCAGCCAGTCCAGAAATAATCCGTAGATTTCAAAGTACAAGATTGGAGATAGCTAATATGAAGAAAAAAATAGCAGCTATGCAATTGAGCTTATTGATGGTTCTTTTATTTGTTCTGACGGGGGCTTTTGGTACACGTGCCTATGCTGCAGACAGAACACTTGCTTCAGGTCTTGCCTATGATCAGGTGGACTCAGCGATAAAAGAATTTATCGAGGAACGCAAGGAAACAACAGCTGGACTTGCTTATGTTGTTTTCACAGAAGACGAGGATCTTGCAAGGGGACTTTATGGTTATCAGGATATTGAGAATCAGATTCCTGTTAGCGAGGAGACAGTTTTTGAGTGGGGTTCAGGCTCTAAGGTACTGATCTGGGTATGTGCGATGCAGGCCTATGAAAGAGGCCTTATCGACTTTGATACTGATATTAATGAGTATCTTCCGGAAGGGTTCCTGTCCAATCGTAAGTACGATGACAAGATTACAATGATAGATCTGATGAACCATTCTGCAGGATTTCAGGATGTGGCAGCAGATATCAATATTGATGATCCAACATATTTTGCCAATCTGGAAGAAGCGCTGAGCGCCCATAAGCCAGATCAGATTTATCAGCCAGGCACTGTCAATTCCTATTCTAACTGGGGATCAGCACTGGCGGCGTATATCGTTGGACGAGTTAACGGAATGGAATACTGTGACTACGTTCACAAGAATATCTTTGAACCTCTTGGAATGGAGCACAGTGCTCTTTACATGGATCTTTCAGATAATACCTGGGTTCAGGAGAATCGTAAAAAACTGGTGAGCTATAACAATGACCTTTCTATCAAGCCTTATAGCGCAGCCTTTAAGTACATAGCTCTTTACCCGGCTGGAAGATGCGTATCTACGTTTGGAGATTACGAGAAATTTGCCAAGGCAATGCTCAGAGAAGATGAGAAGATCATGAGCAAGGCTACTTGGGAAGAGATGTTTACTCCAACTGATTATTTTGCAGATACAGGGGTTCCCAAGAACTACCACGGACTTTGGGGCGTTTACTTTGCAGTTCCTACTATTGGACACATAGGAAGAACAAGTGGATGCTCAAATTATCTTCTTATGGACAGACAGAATAAGGTGGCTTCGCTGTTTATCACCAATCAGGGACAGGACCTTGAGTATACAGAGAATGTTAGACCTTTGCTGTACGGAGAGTATTCCTATTCTAATTATGGAACCATGCCGGAAATTCCTAAGGCTACATATCAGAACTCCACAACTGTAGAAAATGGCGCTTTCAGATTCTATGGCTTCTATGCCGGAATGCTGACACCATGCGATGTAAGTAAAGAGTTCTGGGCACTTAGTAAGATGGGAGACAGGACAGTTCTTGAAAGGTCATACTTTGACTTTTTAGAGGAACCTGCACCAAAGATGATATTCGAAGTATGTCTTTTCCTGATGATGGCCATATTAACTCTAGTAGGATGCATTTCTCTCCTATGCAGAATAATCATGTGCATTGTAAGGCTCGTCAAGGGTGACAAGGAAAAGAGAGAACTATCAGCTTGGAGCTTCGTTGGATGTCTGTTACCTCCATGTGTTCTTATGCTCTACTTCTTTGCACAGAATTCTCTTAAGACTACGTCAAGTCATTATATATGGGCATTTGCCGTAATCGCGCTCATCGCATTTGTGCTTCTTGGAATGATGATCTATGGATGCATCAAGAATGTATCATCAACGGGACTTACAAAGGCACAGAAGGTATATAACTACTTTGTTTTGGTTCTGATGCTTGTGTCCATAGTCTACATCTACTATTGGCAGATGTTTATGTTCTGGAAGCTATAAGAAGTTCTTTTGCTAGACTATAAAATCTTGGAAGGTAATAACATGACAAAAACTTATCCATTACTTAAATCTCAGCTTGGAATCTTCATGGATTGCGTGAAATATCCTGAGTCGAGACAGTTCTTTTTGCCAAGCTATACAAAGCTTACTGATAATGTGGATTTGGATGCAGTTGAAAAGGGACTACAGGAGATTTATGCAAATCGTAAGGAATTGCGTGTTCTTTTCAAGCTTGATGAGAATGGTAATCCTGTTCAGTATGTTTCAGATGCCAAATTAAAGGTAACCAGGAAAAAAGTTAAAAGCTCAGAGATAGATGCTTTTGCTAAGGCGTTTTTTGCCCAGAAGATGGACCCCTTGGGAAATGAGCCTCTTGTAAGATTTGAGCTCGTAGAAACGGAAAAGGGCAATTATCTTCTCGGAAATTACCATCACATTATCATGGATGGCGAATCTTCAGGAAGACTCTTTACGAAAAGAGATATGTCAGCTGCCTATAAGGGACATGTTGTGCCTGAAGATTATGGCATGCTGGAATATATTGATGAGCATCCAGGCGTAGATTACGGCTACGAGAGAGATAAGCAGTACTTCACAGAGAGATTTGCTGGTATTCCTATGGCCACACTTTCTTCAAGAAATGTGGATCCTTTGGGCAATATCATTATGAAATCAGCTTTTCTCGACGCAGAAGATGTCGATAATTTCTGTGAGGATCAGGAGCTCTCAGTAGATGGCCTTTTCCAGGCTGCTTTTAGCCATGTTATTGCATCCTTCTTAAGTCAGAAAAAGATTGCTTATACAATCGCAATAAGCGGTCGTTTTGATCAGAAAATTAAGGAAAGCTACGGTATGTACGTTGAGAATATTCCTCTTTTGATTGAGGAAAAAGACGATATGACATGCCGTCAGCTTATAAATGACTGCGTTATGGAGAAGATGAAGAGTATCCGTCATCATCATTATCCATTTACAGATTTCTGTAATGATATGGGAACTGAGCAAGGCGTAAGCTACAATTTCTTCTCCACCAATGAAAACGAAGAGTACTTCTATTTTGGTGAAGAGAGATGCCCAACCAGAATCCCTATTGATTATGGTACCTCAGACCTTCTGATCACTATTTTTAAGTCAAACAATCAGTATGAAGTCCGTGCTCAGTCCAGTGAAAAGCTCAATGACATGACTATGCTTGAGACAGTGGTAAATGCTATCAGGCAGACTGTACTTGAGATGCTTGAAAACGTGGATGAGCCTCTAACTGAGCTATCTATTTTGTCTACTTCCCAGGAAAAAGAGATAGCTAAGCTTTCTGCTGGTGAAAAGCTTGCAGCTGTAACAAAGGATACCTTTGTGGATAAGTTTGTCGCAGCAGCCAAGGCATATCCTAAGACATTGGCTGTAGTTGATAAGGATGGTTACTATAACTATAAGGAACTGGATGAGCTATCCAACTCAGTTGCAGCATATCTTATGGAGAATAAGGTCACTCAGGGACAGTTCGTAGCGGTTCGTATGAACCGTGTTAAAGAGTTTGCAGCAGCCGTTATCGGTATCATGAAGGCCGGTGCTGCCTATGTGCCTATCGACGAAGCCTATCCTAAGGATAGAATACAATACATGATGGATGACTCTGGTGCAAGAGTCACTCTGACCAAAGAGTCTATCAGAGAAATCGCAGCTAATTACAAGAATGCTGCGCCTGTAAATAATGCAAAAATTTCAGATCATGCCTATATGATCTACACCTCAGGATCTACCGGAATGCCTAAGGGCGTTATCCAGAGTCACAGATCCCTTTCTCATTTTGTCAGCTGGAGAACCGATAAACTTGATATTAGAAACGGCAAAGCATACGGACATTTCAGTAATTTCTCTTTTGATGCTTCATTAGATGACCTTGCATGTCCTCTTTCAGTTGGCGCTACAACCCACATTTTTAGTGATGAACTAAGAACCAGTATCACTGGTATCTGCAGTTACATAGAAGATAATAACCTTTCAGGTCTTACTCTTTCTACACTCCTTGGAATGGAGCTGATCAAGTACAATCCGAACCTTAAGATGGAATATCTTATGATGGGTGGAGAAGCTCTCCTTCCAACTAACAAGACCAGCTATAAGGTTATCAATGGCTATGGACCAACAGAGTTCACTGTCTGCTCCTCATATTACGAGGTCACAGGCGATGAGACTACTATACCTATTGGAAGACCAGTTCCGGGTACAAGCAGCTTTATATGCGATATGAACGGCAAGCTTCTTCCTAAGGGAATTACAGGTGAGCTATGTCTGTCAGGCCCTCAGATGGCTGATGGTTATTGGAATCAGGATGATCTGGCAAAAGAGAAGTTTGTAAACATTACAGTTAATGGAAAAGAAATACCTGTCTACCGCACAGGAGATATGGCGCGCTATAACGCAGATAATCTCCTTGAGTACAAGGGAAGAGTAGATAACCAGATAAAGATTCGTGGATTCAGAGTAGAGCTTGGAGAAGTTGAAGGTAAGGCTGCGCAGTTTGCAGGAATAGGAAGCTGCGTCTGTGATGTCAGAAATGACAAGCTTATTCTCTACTATGTCCTGAATTCAGGCAAAAAAGATGATAAAAAGTTCAAGGAAGACCTAAGCCTCTATATGGAGGAGGCTCTTCCTGATTATATGGTACCAACCTACTATGTCCAGGTTGATGCTATTCCAGAGAGCGTCAATGGCAAGGCAGATAAGAAGTTACTTCCAGATCCTGTATCCAGTGATGTTCTCATGGTCGCGCCTGAAACTGAGATGGAAGAAAAGGTTCTTGGAATAGTTGCTGAGATCCTTGAGAATGATAAATTCGGTGTTACAGACGATATCATCGGCCTTGGCCTTACTTCTATCTCAATCATGAAGCTCTCTGCGTTTATCAAGAAGGAGCTTAATAAGAACATCTCTGTATCAGAGGTCATGAGAAGCCCACGAGTAAGGGATATTGCAGCAGTTCTTGAAAAAGAGTCTGCTGTTGGAATGCAGATTAAGCATGTAGAGCAGTTCTATTATCCAATCACAGAGAATCAGAGAGGCGTATATCTTGATTGGGAAAAGAACAGAAACGCAGTTCAGTACAATATTCCATCACTTTATGAGATTAAAAATGTTGATCCTAAGCGTCTTGCAGGTGCTGTTAAAACTGCAATAGCAGCTCACAGATACCTTGAGACAAGATTTGAGTATATCGACGGCGATCTGATGCAGAAATTTATGTCAGTAGAGCCAGAGGTTAAGCTCACTACAGTTAAGACTGAGCCTGACGCTGCTTACTTCCAGAAGAAGGTTAAGCCTTTTGACCTTTTTAACGACAGACTTTATCGTATCGAGATTGTTTCCTACAAGGATAGAACCTGGCTCTTTATTGATGCTCATCATATTATCTATGATGGTCTTTCAAACGGCCTTTTGATGCGTGGCATCCTTGATGCTTACGATGGCAAGGCAGTTAAGCCAGAAGAGATCACAGCCTTTGATTTTGCTCTCTATGAGCAGAATTACAGAGATAGCGAAAGATTCCTTGAGGACAAACAGTACTTTGATGAGCTTCTTACAGACGGAGAAGCAGCAATCTACCCTGATTCCTGCGTTCCGGATGGAAAGGGCATTGGCCACGCAGATGCTCTCATCAGTAAAAAGAATATTGAGGAATACTGCAGAGATAAGAGTATTACAGAAGCTGCACTTATGCAGGCAGCGGTAGCTGAAACACTTAAGAGACTCGTCAGAAGAGAAAAGCTTATCTATGTAACAGCTAGTGGCGGAAGAACTGCTGATACAAGGCTTCTTGACAGTGTTGGTATGTATGTAAGAACCGTGCCATTTGCTGTTGAGTCAGAGACTGCTCCAGATGCTCTTTCTGAAGACTTTATCATGGATGTTTATGGACAGATGAAGCAGAGCCTTACAAGCGAGCTCTATCCATATACTGAGATGGTTGCTACGCATGATATCAAGGCTGAGATCATGTTCACCTTCCAGGGCGGTATCCTTGAAAGTGGCAGAAATAAGAGAGTAGCACAGATTCCGCTTGCGCTTGGAACCTCCAAGTTCCCTATCGTTATCACAGTATATCCTGAGAGCAGCAAATACAGGATTGATATTGAATATGATAAGGCTCGCTATAGCCATAAGGATATGGAGCAGTTTGCAGCTGCTCTTGGTCTGTGTGCAACAACCCTTGTTGAAAAGAAATACCTTAGGGATGTTCGCCTTATCACTGAAAAAGAAGAAAAGAGTGTTGCTAAACAGTCATCTGGAAAGCCTGTTAAGCTTGAACCTGATACCACATGGGTAGATCTTTTCATCAAGATGGCTGCTAAATATCCAGACAAGACAGCTGTTGTGGATAGTTCCAGCAGCATGACCTATGAAGAACTTGACAGGAATTCAAATGCAGTAGCTGCATACTGCATTGAAAAAGGTGTTAAGCCTGGCGACTTCGTAGGAGTTAAGTTCGATAGAGTAAAAGAAGTTCTTACAGCCCTCATCGGTATCCAACGTGCGGGTGCTGCCGGAATGCCTATGGATTCTGCATATCCTGAAGAGAGAATCAGGTACATGATGGAGGATTCTGGTGCAAAACTCATTATCACACTTGAGGATGTACAGAAGGCTCAAAAGAACTATGCAAATGAGAAGCCTATCAACTTAAGTACAAGAGATAAGAAGGCTTATCTCATCTATACTTCCGGATCTACTGGTAAGCCTAAGGGCGCAGTACTAACGCAGTTAGGCCTCAGATATTTCGTAAGACTTATGGAAAAGGAAATTGGAATAAGACGCGATGGTAGTTATGGCGTTTTATCTCCACTTACCTTTGATGGAGCTCTTATCGATTACATCGGATCACTTTCCATTGGCGCAACAGTCCATATATTCGATGAAGATCTCAGAAAGAACCTTGAAGGCATTAATGATTATGTGGCCAAGAACCACATAAATGGATTCTTTGTATCAACTCAGCTCGGTCTAGAGCTCATCAAGCATTATCCGAATATTAAGCTTGAGTATCTCATGACTGGTGGCGAGAAGATGCCTCCAACCAAGCTTCCTAAGGCTAGGCTTATCAATATTTATGGACCTACTGAGTTTACAATGTTCATTACACATAAGGATGTAACGGACGGTAATAGTGACAATATTCCTATCGGTATGGTCAACGAAGGCCATGCTGCTTATGTATGTGATAGATATGGAAACCTTCTTCCTATGGGATCTATTGGTGAACTGTGTCTTGCCGGACCACAGATAGGTCTTGGCTACTGGAACAGAGAAGAGCTTACAGCTGAAAAGTTCCCTACTCTTGAAATAGCAGGAGAGAAGGTAAGAGTATTCCGCACTGGCGACCTTGTAAGGTATAACCAGGACGGAGAAATTGAATATCACGGCAGAATAGACCACATGGTTAAGCTTCGCGGCTTTAGAATTGAGCTTGGCGAGGTTGAGATCTGTGCATGTAAATATGACAGCATCGATATGGCTGTTGCTGCTGTCAAGAATGACATGCTTGTTCTGTACTATCAGCCTAAGAAGGGTATGAAAGTTGATGAGAAGGATCTTAAGTCATTTATGGGTAAGACCCTTGCAAGCTACATGGTTCCAACTGTATTCACGAAGCTGGATAAGCTCCCTCTTAATGCAAATGGTAAGATCAACAGACTTGTTCTTCCTGAGCCAGAGGTAAGCGGCCTTGAAAAGATTCAGCCTCAGAACAAGCTGGAAACAGATCTTATAGACCAGGCATACAAGATTCTTGGAACAGAGAATTTTGGTGTAACAGATGACCTTGTAAGTCAGGGTATGTCATCTATTGCAATGATGCGATTTGTGGCTGCCATCCAGCAGAATCTGGGACTTAAGATAGCACTTGCTGATATCATGAAGGCGCCTACCATCAGAGGTATCGCTGATAAGCTTGGTGCTAGCAGCGGAATCATTGCAGATAAGGCTGTTATCACATCCTATGGAACAAGGGATCATTATCCGATCACCGAGAACCAGAGAGGTGTTTACCTTGAGTGGGAAAAGAACCGTGGAACACTTCAGTACAACGTGCCTTCACTTTATCTTTTTGAAGATAAGGATGCTACGCAGCTTGCAAAGGCAGTTGAGAAGGTAATCGATTCTCATCAGTATCTTAAGACAAGACTTGAGTATGTTGACGGCGACCTTGTCCAGAAGCCTGGCACGGAAAAGGCTAAGGTTCCTGTATTCACACTTAAGGAAGAGCCTGACACAGCCTTCTTCCAGAAAAAGGTATGTCCTTTTGACCTGTTAAATGACAAGCTCTATAGGGCAGAAGTAGTTACTTTTGAGAACAAGACCTGGCTGTTTACAGATATCCACCACATTATTTATGATGGCCTGTCTACAGGAATTTTTGGAAGAGACGTTATTTCTGCTTATGAAGGCAGAGAGATTACAAGTGAAGCTATTACAGCTTACGACTTTGCGATCTTTGAAAAAGAGTATGTTAAGTCTAAGTCCTTCAGTGCTTGTGGCAAGTATTTTGACAAGCTCCTTAAGGGCGCCGAGGCAGCAGTTTATCCTGAGGGTGGCCCTTGCGACGGCTATGAGTATGGAACTGTACTCACTAGAATGAAGGCTTCCAGGATAGATGCTTTCTGTCGCAAGAATGGCGTAACAGCTGCAAGCTTTATGCAGGCAGCTTTCGCAGAGTGCCTTAAGAGAGTATGCAGAGTTGAAAAGAGTGTATATGCGACCATCAGTAATGGCCGTTCTATAGATTCTCAGCTCATGAACTGCGTAGGTATGTTCGCAAGAACACTTCCTGTTGTTTCTTATGCTGGCGATGAGTCTAAGATCACAGCTATAGATTATATCAAGAGCGTTTATGCCCAGATGCAGGAAACAATGGAATGCGAGCTCTATCCATATACTAAGATAGTTGAGCAGCAGGGCATTAAGGCTGAAGTTATGTACGCTTTCCAGGGCGGACTGTTTGAAGGCGGAGTTACCAAGGGAGCAACCCAGATTCCTCTTTTGATAGATACCGTTAAGTTCCCTGTTTCTGTAACTGTATACCCTGAAGATGGCGATTATGTAACCTTCATAGAGTACGACGGACAAAGATATAACAGAGCTGACATGGAGACCTTTGCAAAGTCTATTGAGAACGTAGCTAAGTCTCTTATGAAGGTAGAATACCTTAAGGATGTTGAACTTATAAGTGAACTAGACAGAAAAGCTATTATGAAGCTCTCTGCAGGCGATAAGCTCGACTATAGAAGAAATCTGACCTGGATGGATAAGTTCCTGAAGGCTTGCAGAACTCATGCGGACAAGGTTGCTGTAACAGACGATAAGGGCAGCATCACCTATGCTCAGCTCAATGAGCAGTCTGACATTGTTGCTAACTATCTGATCAGCCACAAGGTCAAGGAAGATGACTTTGTAGCAGTCAAGATGGATAGAAGCCTTGAATTCGTTGTAGCTGTTGTTGGTATCCACAAGGCAGGCGCTGCCTATGTGCCTATCGATATAGCATATCCTAAGGACAGAATAGACTACATGCTGGAGGATTCCGGCGCTAAGCTCGTTCTGACAGAGGATATGGTTAGAACTATTGTTAAAGAGAAAAAGAATACCAAGGCAGTTAACCTCTCATCTCCAGAGAGACTTGCCTACATGATCTATACTTCCGGAACAACCGGTAAGCCTAAGGGCGCAATGCTCCATCACAAGGGACTTATGAACTTTGTGGAGCTCACAATACGCCATAATGAGCTTACGGATAAGGACAGAATAGGTCATCACTTCTCATTCTCTTTTGACTCACATATTGAGGATGTATTCCCAGTACTTGCTACAGGTGCAGGTATGTTCATCATGCCTGAGAGCATCCGTAGAGAGCCTAAGCTCATCTATGAGTTCCTTGAAAAGAACAAGATCACAGGCTGCGGATTTACTACATCCATCGGTAAGATGCTGGCTAAGAGCTATGACCTTAACATGAGATACATGACTCTTATAGGCGAGCCTCTTACAGACCTTATCAGCACTAAGACCCAGATCATGAACAAGTATGGCCCAACTGAGTGTACTAACATCATTTCAATGTTCAATCTGGAAAAAGACACAATTTATAAGAGAATTCCTATTGGAAGACCAGTAGCTAACGGATATCTGTTCGTTGTAGATGCTGACGGTCATCTCCTTCCAAGATCTGTGCCGGGAGAAATCTGCTACGCAGGACCTCAGGTTGGAAGAGGCTATTGGAAGCAGAAGGAAAAGACAGATGAAGTATTTGAGGAATGCCCATTTATTAAGGGAGTTCCTATGTATCATACAGGCGACCTTGGAAGATATAACAAGGACGGCCTCTTAGAGTGCCTTGGAAGAATCGATAACCAGATCAAGATCAACGGTTTCCGTGTAGAGCTTGGAGAGGTTGAGACAAGAGCTTCTCACTTTGCAGGAATTCAGGTGGCAGCAGCTGCAGTTAAGCAGGGCAAGCTCATTCTGTACTATGTTCCTAAGGCTGGCAAGGCTATAGACGAGGATAAGCTGGCTAAACACATGGCTCAGTCTCTTGCAGATTACATGCTGCCCGCGCAGTATGTATGTCTTGAAGCTATGCCTTATACACCAAGTGGAAAGGTCAACAGAAAGGCCCTTCCTGATCCTGTATGGCAGAATCTTGAGAGGGTAGCTCCAGCTAGTGACCTTGAAAAGAATCTCTTTGAGATTGCTACTGAGGTACTTGGAACAGATAAATTTGGTGTTACCGACGACATGGTTGGTCTTGGAATGTCATCTATTGCAATGATGAGATTCGTTGCTAAGGCTCAGAAGGACCTTGGCAGAAAGATCTCCGTAGCTCAGATGATGAAGACACCTGTTATTCGTGATCTGGCTGGAGCCCTTGAGGGTGGAGACACATCCTTCGCAAGCCAGATTAAGGTAAATGCACCAAGAGATTTCTATCCTATTACAGAGAACCAGCGCGGTATCTACCTTGCATGGGAGATGAACAAAGAAAGCCTTCAGTACAATGTTCCATCACTCCTTGTGCTTGAAGGAATGGATGCTGACAAGGTTGCAGACGCAGCCAGGGCAGCAGTTGATGCTCATCCATATCTTAAGACCAGATTTGCTTTTAACCTTGGTGAATTGGTTCAGAAGCCATGTGATGAGGAAGCTGTTGTTGAGAGGACAGACTTTGATAAGGATCCTGATGTTTCTTACTTCCAGGGTAAGGTACGCTCATTTGACTTGCTTAATGACAGACTCTACAGGATTGAAGTTGCTTCTTACAAGAAAAAGACATATCTCTTTGTGGATTGTCACCATATTTTATATGACGGACTTTCTAATGGTCTTCTCCTTAGAGAGATTATTAGTATTGCCAAGGGAAATGCAGCAACTGGCGAGTTTGTATCAGCTTATGACTTTGCTCTGTTTGAAGGAGAGTACCTTAAGAGTAAAGAGTACGCAGAGTCCAAGGCATATTATGGAGAACTTCTAAGTGGAATGGAAGCAGCTTCCTATCCTAATTCTCCAGAACCTGACGGAAGCTTATACAGCAGAATAGAATACAGATTTGGCGCTAAGGATATCGATGATTACTGCAGAGATAACAAGGTTACAACAGCAAGCTTTATGCAGGCGGCCTTTGCTCTTACAGCTAACAGAGCAACAAGACAGGATAACCTTATCTATGCAACTATCAGTAATGGTAGAGGAATAGACGCTAGACTCCTTAGTACCATGGGTATGTTCGTAAGAACACTTCCTGTAGCAGTAGGTATTCCTGAGGATGGAAGCCTTGAGACTTCTGATTTTGTTCAGAAGGTATCTGCTCAGATGCAGAAGACCATGGGTCATGAGCTGTATCCATACACAAGAATAGTTGAGGATACAGGTCTTCATGCTGAGATGCTCTTCGTATTCCAGGGCGGCCTCTATGAGAGCGGAGAGGTAGAAGGAACCAAGCAGATTCCTCTCAGCCTTGATGGAGCCAAGTTCCCGATTTCTGTGACAGTTTATCCTGAAAAGGGTGATCTTGTCATTATGATCGAGTACGACGGAATGCGCTATAGTCAGAAGGATATGACTACCTTTGCAACTGCAGTTGGTAATACAGCTCTTTCACTTACTAAAGAAAAAGAGCTTAAGGCAATTGGCCTTGCTAACAGGGAGCAGGAGAAGGAAGCACTTAAGGTATCAGTCGGTGAAGTTCTTAAGTATGACAGAACAAGCACATGGCTTGATATGTTTAGGAGTATTGTTCAAAGCTCACCTGACAGTGAAGCTGTAGAAGATGATACAAGCAGCCTGTCTTACAAAGAACTGGATGAAAGATCAGATGAGATCGCTGCATATATCGAAGCTCAGAACATCAATCCAGGAAGCTTTGTAGCTGTTAAAGTAGGACGTGTCAAAGAGTTTGCTGTAGCAGTAGTAGGTATTCACAAGGCAGGAGCAGCCTATGTTCCTATTGATGAATCCTATCCTGCAGACAGAATTCAGTACATGCTCGAAGACTCAATGGCAGAAATTGTACTGACAGAGAGCCTTATTAAGAATATTTACAAAGAGTACGCAGGAAAGCGTTGCAAGAAGGAGAACCTTGCAAGGCCTGAGAGCATTGCGTATATGATCTATACCTCTGGTTCTACCGGTAAGCCTAAGGGCGCTATGGTAGTTCAGAGCGGAATCCTGAATCTTGTTCAGCATGATATCAGGAGAATGAAACTTAATAGTAAGAGCCGAGTTGCTATTCACACAAGCTTCTCTTTTGACGTAACAGGAGATAACTTCTTCCCTACACTTAGTAGCGGTGGATGTCTGGTTATCATACCTGAAAGAGTACGTAAAGATGTTGACCTTCTATATGCTTTCTTTAGAGAGCACAAGGTAACTGGTACTCATATTACAACTCAGATCGGTCAGCTTCTCGGAGCTCAGTATGATCTTGAGATGGACTACATCAGACTTTCTGGTGAAGCCATGACAAGTGTACCAAAATGTAAGGGACGAGTATTTAATACTTACGGACCTACTGAGTGTACTGTAGACGTAACAGATATCGAGATACCTAGAGGCTTTGATGGCAAGATCATTCCTATCGGTAAGCCAATGGCCGGCTGTAACGTATACGTAGTAGATAAGACTAATCACCTTCTGCCTAATGGTATGGCAGGTGAACTGTATCTTGGCGGTGAAAACGTCGGTGCCGGATACTTTAATAAGCCTGACCTTACAGCTGAGAAGTTTATTGACTTTACTATAAACGGCAGAGTAGAGCGCGTATACAAGTCTGGCGACCTTGGAAGATACCTTCCTAACGGCGATATTGAATACATGGGAAGACTTGATAACCAGATCAAGTTCCGTGGCTTTAGAATCGAGCTTGGAGAAATTGAGAACAGAGCTCTTGCATTTGATGGTATTGAGCAGGCTGTTGCTCTTGTTAAGAATGAACAGCTTGTACTCTACTATTCATGTGTAAATGGTAAGAAGGTAGATACCAAGGAGCTTGGTAAGTTCCTGGCTAAAGAACTTACAGACTACATGATTCCTACAGTCTACGTACTGATGGATGACATGCCTCTTACACCTAATGGCAAGGTTAACAGAAAAGCTATGCCTGAGCCTGAGATTGAAGGCTTCATGAAGGTTGAGCCAGAAACAGAGCTTGAAAAGCAGCTCCTTGACCTTGCTTACAAGGCTATCGGAAGCTCGAACTTTGGTGTTACAGATGATCTTCTGGGAGCAGGAATGAGTTCTATCGTTTCCATGAGATTTGCTGCAGCGATAAATAAAGAGCTCGGCAGGAAGATTACTGTAACAGATATATTAAAGACTCCTACAATCCGCGATGTGGCAACTATGCTTGATGGCGGCGCTGATAAGAAGGCCCTCGGCATCCCTGATTATGAGGAGCAGGAATATTATCCTATCTCTGAGAACCAGCGCGGTATCTATGTTGAGTGGGAGCTTAACAGATCAACCCTTCAGTACAACGTGCCTAACCTGTACGTATTTGAAGGTGTTGATGCTAAGCGCCTTGCAGGTGCTGTTGCTAAGGCAATTGATGCCCATCCATATCTTAGTACAAGGATTGTATTCGAGGATGGTGAGCTGATGCAGAAGCGAAGAGATGAGGAACCTCAGATTCTCTTTAACGCTTCACCAGAAGAGCCACCAGTTGAAGAATTCCAGAAGAGAGTTCAGCCATTTATCCTTATTGGTGACAGACTCTACAGAATCGGAGTAATTGCCGGACCTAAGAAGACATGGCTCTTTATGGATATCCATCACATTATCTACGATGGAATTTCCGCTGGAGTTCTCATGCGCGATATTATGGCTGCCTATAATGGACATACTCTGGAAAAAGAGACTGTTTCAGGCTGTGAGTATGCACTCTTTGAGCAGGATTATATTAAGGGACAGGCCTACAGTGATGCCAAGGCTTACTTTGATAAGCTTCTTAGCGGCGCTGAGGCTGCTTCCTATATGGATTCTGTTAAGCCTGATGGAAAGGCCTATGGAATAATCAACACTAAGACTAGTGCCAAGACAATAGATAAGTACTGCAAGAAGAATAAGGTTACAGCTGCAAGCTTCATGCAGGCTGCTTTCTCAGAGACCTTAAAGAGAGTAACAAGACAGGATAAGTCCTTCTATGTAACCATCAGCAGCGGACGTTCTGCTGATACAAGACTTATGAACAGCGTAGGTATGTTCGCAAGAACACTTCCTGTTCTGGTAGACAGAAGCGCTTCTCCTGCAGATACACTTTCCTTTGTAAGGGATATGAATGAGCAGATGCGTGCAACAACAGCCAACGAGCTGTATCCATACACAAAGATCGCCACAGACCTTGGTGAGCATGCTCAGATCATGTACATCTTCCAGGGCGGATTGTTCGAAGGCGGTCAGATTGATGGAATAGAGCAGATAGCTCTTTCAACAGATACTACTAAGTTTGCGATTGCTGTAACTGTATATCCAGAGGGCGATGATTACAATATCGCTATCGAATATGACGGAAACAGATACTCTGAGGAAGATATGAAGATCTTCGCAGAAGCTATCGCACAGACTTCTCAGTCTCTGGCCAAAGAGCAGCAGCTTTCAGCTGTTCAGACTGTTGATAAGAAGACAGAAAAGGCTCTGTTTGAGCTGTCTAAGGGAGAAAAGGCAGCCGAGAATAAGACTACATGGATTGATATGTTTGTAGCATCGGCAGAAAAATATCCTGAGCATGTGGCAGTCATTGATAATAAGGGAAGCCTGACCTACAAGGAGCTTAATGAGAGATCTGATGCCCTTGCACGTTACCTTATTTCACAGAAGGTCAAAGAGAACAGCTTTGTAGCAGTTAAGATGGACCGCTGCAAAGAGCTTGTAATAGCAGCGCTTGGTATCATGAAGGCAAGAGCAGCTTATGTTCCTGTTGATCCTGAGTACCCACCAGAGAGAATCAGATATATGCTGGAGGATTCAGGTGCCAAGGTTGTTGTGACTCAGGAGATCATAGATGAAGCAGTAGCAAGAAATGGTAAGGAGAAGATAAATCTTCCTACTCTTAATAACTATGCTTACATGATCTATACCTCAGGTTCTACTGGAAGACCTAAGGGCGTTGTTCAGAGCCACAGATCACTTGGACATTTTGCAAGCTGGAGAACCAAGGCGCTTGAGATAAGTGCGGAAAAGAGCTATGGACACTTTAACAGCTTTGCATTTGATGGATCACTTGATGACCTTGTTTGTCCACTTGCGGTTGGTGCAACACTTCACATCTTCAGCGAAGACCTCCGTAGGAATATTCCTGAGATGAATGAGTATATAGCAGAGCACAAGATTGCTGGTCTTACTGTATCCACACTTATTGGTATGGAACTTATGAAGTATGATCAGGATCTTGACCTCGATTACCTGATGATGGGCGGTGAGAAGCTTCTTCCTTCTGCTGCTACATCCTTCAAGGTAATAAACGGCTATGGACCAACTGAGTTTACAGTATGTTCTTCATACTATGTAGTAAATGGAGATGAGGAAGATATTCCTATCGGTAGAGCTGTTCCAGGAACTTTGAGCCTTGTATGTGATCCTTATGGCAAGCTCCTTCCTCAGCAGATGGTAGGTGAGCTTTACCTGGCAGGACCTCAGATTGCAGAGGGTTACTGGAATCAGGATGAACTTACCCGCGACCGTTTCGTAGAGATAACAGTTGCTGGAAACAAGCTTAGAGCATATAAGACTGGTGACCTTGTAAGATACAATGCTGACGATCAGCTTGAGTATGTGGGCAGAATAGATAATCAGGTTAAGCTTCGCGGCTTCAGAGTAGAGTTTGGTGAAATTGAGAAGATTGCTGATGACCACTACGCTGTAGAGCAGGCAGTAGCTGATGTCAGAAAGAATCAGCTGATCCTGTACTTCACACTCAAGGAAGCTATGAAGGCAAGCCTTGAAGCAGATAAGGTAAGTGAAGATCTGCGCAAGTATATGGCCAAGAAGCTTGCTGATTACATGGTTCCATCCATATTTGTAGCACTTGATGCTATTCCTATGACAGTCAATGGCAAGGTTGACCGTAAGGCTCTTCCTATGCCAGAGATAATGAACGAAGACGCTTATGTTGAGCCAGAGACCAAGTATGAAGAGATAGTAGCTGATGCTATGCAGGAAGCCCTTGGAATGACTGATAAGGTTAGCGTAACAGCAGGCTTCCAGGCACTTGGTGGCGATTCCATCAAGGGAATCAGACTTGTAAGTATTCTTCATAACAAGGGAATACAGCTCAGGATTGGCGATATCCTCAGCCTGCAGACCGCACGTGATATTGCTGCCAAGGTTGAGAAAGAAATGTTCCTCATCGACATAGATCAGAATCCAATAGAGGGAGAGATTGAAGACAGTGCGATCGTAGCCTTCTATAAGGACCTTGATCTTCCACAGGGCGCACACTTCACACAGCAGATTCTGCTTGGTATGAAGAAGCGTGCAGAAATAGATAAGTTAAAAGAGTCACTTAAGGCTATTTTCTATCAGCATGACCTGTTAAGGGCAGTTTATAGAGATGGTAAGCTCCTTGTAAATGGCGTAAGTAGTGACGTGCCACTCGAGGAATACACAGCCAAGTCAGATAGTGATGTGGCAAGGATCTGTAGTGATGTAAAGAATGGTATCAACATGGAGAAGGCTCTTGTAAGAGTAGCACTTATTCATGGTAATGATCAGGATATGATCTTTATTGCAGCGCATCACCTTATCATCGATGGTGTATCCTGGAGAATCATTGTTCAGGATCTTGAGAAGGCTTATAAGCTTACACTCAGGGATAAAGAGATTACTCTTGATTCCAAGACAAGTACTTACAGAGATTATGTAAATGCTCTTAAGACTTATAGAAACAGTGATGTTCTTGCATCAGAGATTCCATATTGGAATAAGGTTCAGGAGAAGCTTTCTTCAATGCCATATTCAGATGCCAAGGACTATAACAGAACCTTTGGCTCTGTAAGCCTTAAGATGGACAAGAGCAATACAATGGCACTTCTGGGTGCTAAGAGAGATGTGATCCATCTTGATATGAACGATGTTCTCATAACAGCAGTTGCCAGAGCTTATTGTCAGGAAGAAAAAGTATCTGACGTTTCTATTCAGCTTGAGGGCCATGGACGAGAGGATATCTCTGAAATGCTTGCTACTGACAGAACAGTTGGATGGTTTACTTCTATCTACCCAGTTGTACTGAGCGGAATCACAGGTGGTATGGGAGATGACCTTAAAGCTGATCTGGTACTTACCAAGGAAACTCTTCACAGAGTTCCTGTTAAGGGCGTTGGCTACAACATTCTCCGCTTCATAGATGGAGATAATAAGGTTACATACTCAGCAGACCATATAGCCAAGATCAGCTTTAACTATCTGGGCGAAATGGATGATGCCGACAGGTCAGGCGGATACTTCGAGCCAGTTCAGGGAGTACTTGAGCTTCCAGAATTTGCAGATAGTAACCTCGGCGAAAATGGCTTTGGCTCTGATATTAACATTAACTGCGTAGTTACTGGCGGTAACTTCGGAATCGATATCACTTACAATGAAGCTATTTATAGTAAGAACAAGATAGAGAGTATTGCAGAGAATATCTTAACTCAGCTGCAGGATGAAGTTCTTTTCCTGAATGCTCAGAAAGAAACTATCTACACTGCTGAAGATTATCAGGAGAAGGAGTGGTCACAGAAAGAGTTTGACTACGTAATGAATGAGGTAACTTCTGCAGGAGAAGCAATTGAGAGTATAAAACCTCTGTCACAGGCTGAAGAAGATGATCTTACACAGATACTTGAAGGCAGCGACATTAGTAAGTACAACTACGCAGGAGTATTCAAGGTTGGCACCAAGATTGGTGAAGAAGACCTTCAGAAGACTCTTGATAAGGTAAACAGCAGATTTACAGTTGTTAATACTGCCTTTGCTTATGAGAATGTGGAAGCAGACAGGCTCGTATTTACAAGCCGAAGGCTCACTGCAACCTTCATAGATGCTGGTAAGTCTGATCCGGAAAAAGAGGCTATGAAGCTTCATACAGAGCTTCTGGATAAGAAGGTTAATACTCTTACAGAGCAGCTCTTTAACGTATTCTGCATCATAGGAAAGGGCGATGAAAGCTTCCTTGTAATAGCGTGCCATCCAGTTATCAGTGCTTGCACAGGACTTACAGGATATCTTTTGTCCACCAAGGTAATGTCCTATCTTGCAGATATAACCAAGGATAACTTTGCTCTTACAGATATGCTTGGCACATCCTTTGTCAGAAAGCTTGAGCGCAAGGGAATGAGAGTATTTGAATACTATAATGAGTATGACCCTGAGAAACCTACTATGGTCATCGTCCTGGGCATTGTTCTTCAGATGAGTATTCAGCACTTTGTGGATGACTGGTGCAGGAGATTTAACGTAATCGTAGTTGAAGATATTAACTACAACTACAACGAGTTGTATCCAGGTGAGAACTTCGATGAGGTATCCAACTCTGTTATGACTCTTCTGGAGCTGTCTATTCCTAAGGACGACGGCATATTTGGATTTATCGGATATTCCTTCGGTGGAGAGCTTGGACATAGTCTGGCCTCCAAGACCAGAAGAATCAGAGGAAGTGCACCTACTGTATTCCTTGGCGACTCTGACATGGTTCCTTCACAGGGCGAGAGCTTTGCCAAGACTTATAAGCATGAAGATCTGGATGAGTTCCTTGTTCAGAAGTTTGAAGAGAACAATATTCCTGAAGAGAACATGCTATTTGCTTACAGTATGCTGAGTTTCCTCAATGCCGGACCTAAGAGCTTTGAGTGCTATGAAGGTCTTACAATACTCCTTCTTGCAATGCAGAATAATACCCAGGAGGAGATTGAAATCAGAGTAGCTCTGGCAAAACAGAACTCTGCAGATTTCAGGGTTATTGAATTCCCTGACAGAGATCACTTTAGCTTACATAATGATCCTGGCATGATACCTACGTATGACAAGATCTTTGTAGATGTAATGAATGAAAGAGGACTAGGAAAACTTAAATGATATCCGGAAAGGAGGAATTCATAATGGCTGATAAAAATGCTGCTATGGCCGGAAAAATTAGGCGCGGAGCTATCCGTATCGGACTCGAGGTGCTCCAGGGATTAAACACAGGTAGTGTTGCGCAACCATCAGAGGAAGAGGTTCCCAAGAACGTCAGGGAACTTAGGAACAATCCGTATATTAACCGTGAAGGAATCCCTCTTGCCATGGATATTTTTGAACCTTCAGGCAAGGAGTATGAAGGCAGAGAACTTCCTGTAATCGTTGCTATTCACGGAGGTGGACTTATTACGGGAGATCGTAAGATTTCCCTTAATCTGTCAAGAGAATTGGCTTCAAGGGGCTACCTTGTATTCGCTATAGAGTACAGGCTTGCACCTAGAGCTAATGTCTGCGAGCAGCTTGATGATGTCTGCGCCGGACTGGATCTTGTGGGTAAAAAGCTGGTTGAATACGATGTTGATTACTCCAGAATATTCCTGACAGCTGATAGTGCAGGTGCTTTCCTTGCTATTTACACAGCGGCCATGAAGAATTCAGTTAAGCTTCAGAAGGTTATCGGCCACGAGCCAAGCCGAATGGTATTCAAGGCTCTTGGTATTTCCTGTGGTATGTTCTATACCAACAGGGACGATATTTTGGGAGCTCTTTTATCTGAGCAGTTCTACGGTGACAGGAAAGATGATCCTAATTTCATCCAGTACATGAACCCGGAGCACCCTGAAATTGTTAATAACCTTCCGCCTACCTTCCTTGTTACAAGTAGGGGCGATTTCCTGAATCAGTACACTATTTCTTTTAACAAAGCATTAAAGCGTGCGGGCAAGACTTCCAAGATGCTCTATTACAGCGAAGATTACCTGATGCACACCTTTAACTTTGCTCATCCAGACCTTGAGCAGAGTATCGACGCCAATAATAAGATGCTGGAATTCTTTGAAAAAGAGGCAGCTATCTACGCAGAAAGACAGCTTAATTCTGTTCAGCAGGATAAGGATTTCAAGGCTCTTAAAAAACAGATGGAGTCAGGAAGTCTTGGTAAGATTAAGCTTCATAAGGCTATCAGAACAGTCAATTCCTTTGGAGATGACAGACTGGATGCACCTGCCCTTAAGAGTAACGACAAGGCGGTCAGCTACCGTCAGATGTTCAGAAAATGGGATAACTACGCAGAAGTATTCTCTGCAATAGGTCTTACAGGCAAGAATAAAGCCCGTATTGCAATTCCAGGGGCTATGACAACGGAGGCAATCTACAGCTTCTACGCACTTAATATGACAGGCGCGGTAGTATCTCTTTGCCCATATCAGATTCTGGGATATCCTGAGCAGCTTGCTACCTTGATACAGAATGAGAAGATCACAGACGTAATCCTCACAGATTATGCGACTCCTCCAAGCTATGCTAAGTACCTTGTGGATAACAAGGACAAGCTTGGTCTTAGAAATATTATCGTTCTGGAATCCAAGCTCGAGGAGAAAGAGATTGCTGAAGCTAATCTCAATCTGATGAAGAATAACGTCAGGCTCCTTAAGAAGGTTCAGGGAATAAGCTTCATGTCAGAGCTTATCCAGAAATATGAGGCGACACCAATCGTTACTTCTGATAACACTGATGAAGCTACTGTCATTTTCCATGAAGTTAATGATACTGAGGATAAGTATAAAGTAGTGGAGCTTTCTGATGATCAGATAAACAAGATTATCTATGAGCTTGGCTCACTCTACGCCAAGGATGGAAGGACAGCGATCACTGCCTTGTCCTGTGATCTGTATGCGCGTGCAGTCATGATCAATCAGCTTCAGCTTACATTTTTCCTTGGAAATCAGCTTGTTATCACTCATATGGCAGGCTATAACAAGAAGTTCTTTAAGAATGTGTGCAGAAATCACGTTAACTACCTGTTCCTGAGGAAAATCGATATCGAGAGAATCGTAAATTATGCTAAGGGACATAAGATGAATGCATCCAGCCTTGATGTGGTATATCTTTTCACAGAGAAGATGGAAAAAGAGAAAATGGCTGCGCTTCAGGCTTTCTTTGCTGAGCATGGAGCCCACCCTCAGATAGTAGTCCTGAATAACTATCTGATGAAGGCAGTTGGCAGAAGAACGAAGCCAGATAAGGATTTGTTCAGTATTGGGCCGGTTAAGCAGATGCAGGCGCCTCGCATGGTGCCTATGGTAAGACCAATGGCTGCTCCTGCAGTTAACAACCCATTAATATGGAAAGATATTAATGGAAATATCCATGATATGAATAAAATTCTGCAGAAGATTGGAATTATTGTCATGAATATCATTGGACAGGCTGGTCAGAAAAAGAACGCTAAACCTGCAGCTGCGGATGTGAACCCGGAAGAAGAGTCCAAGAAGCAGCTTATGGCAATGCTTGCAGTTCTGTTCGAACCTTCCAAGACCGACTACTACTATGAGGATTAAGCTATGAACAGCTTTATGTACTACTTTTCCAAGCTTGTTCAGAGGAAAGCAGACCCGATACTGGAGTCAATTACTCCGGTTATAAGGGATGATATTTCAGCGGAACTTAATCTGGAATACCGTGGAGATGATGGAAATCCTCTTAAGGTCGATGTCTACAGAGGTAAAAAGCATGCTGAGTCTGGTGCAAAACTCCCGGTTATCATCATGGTACATGGTGGAGGGTTGTACACCGGCAATCAGACCATAGAGTATAACCTGTGTCAGCTACTGGCTATCAGGGGATTTCTGGTATTTGCTATTTCATATCGTCTGATGGATGATGCAACACTCATGCAGGAAATTGCTGACGTGGCAGCAGGCTTTAGATATGTAGACAAGCATTTACAGGATTATAACGGCGACAGGGACAGGGTAAATGTGGTGGCAGAGAGCGCTGGAGCTTATTTGTCAATCTACACTGTGGCTATACACAGATCCCAGGCTCTGTGGGAGAAGATAAACTGCAGAACTTCTACACTTAATATAAGGAAAATGGCATGTTTTAGCGGAATGTACTACACAGATAAGCTTGATCTCATTGGGGTACTTTATCCGCAGCAGATATTCAAGGAAATGCGCAAGGACAAGGAATTCATGAAGCTCATGAACCCGGAAAATCCGGAGATAATAAATATTCTTCCGCCGATGCATCTGACATCCAGTGATGTGGATTTTCTTGGCAAATACACTTTGTCTTTTGCTGATGCTCTTAAGAGAGCGGGAAATAAATTCAAAGTCATGTTCTATAGAGGAAACAAGGAACTGACACATGCATTTCCTGCACAGAAGAGCTTTTTGCCGGAAAGTATTGAAGTTATTGATGACGTGACTAAATTCTTCCAGGAGGACTAAATGAGCTGGTTAACATTAAAGGACGGAGAACAGCTTTTTTACCAGGATATAGGAAGTGGCAGGAAAACTGTTGTAATGGTGCATGGATGGGCAAGCTCTCACGAGATCTATTCAAGACCGGTTGAGCTTATGAAGGAAAAGGCAAGATTTATCATCTATGACCTTCGCGGACATGGAGAGAGTAAGGATGCCAACAAGGAACAGGTTGGAATAGAGACTCTGGCTTCAGACCTTAATGAACTGATCACTACCCTTGGACTTAAGGATATCAACCTCTTTGGGTGGTCCATGGGCGGCGCTGTAGCTCTTAAGTACATTGATATGTATGGCTGCAGCAAGATCAAGCAGACCATTATCTGTGATATGTCTCCCAAGCAGCTAAATGACGCGGAGTGGAAGCTTGGCAGTAAGATAGAAGATTCATTAATAAAAGAAGCGGATGATTACGAGAAGTATGATTTCTATACTATTTACAAGGACTTCTCCCTTAAGTCAATGCCTGAGCTTATTGAGGTTCCCAAGCCTGTTCTGGACAGACTGATCAAAATGAAACTTGATGATTGCGATGAGACAGTACTTAGAAGCCTTATCAAATCGCTGGATGCGCAGGATAACAGAGCTGTTGTCAAAAAGATGAATGTTCCGCTGGTATATTTCTATGCTAATCCGGGTTCTATCTTTTCTCCTAAGCTGGTCAACTGGTATAGGGAAAATACAGCTAATAAGTTCAGATCTGAAGAATTTGAGGGTAACCATATGTTTATTATGGATAATCCGGATATTTTTGCACAAAAACTCGTTAATGTGCTACTATAAAAATAACCATTAAAAAGAACATGGAGGAGATAACCATGACAATCAACAAGACTCAAAACGGTGATGAAGTTATTATTGCTCTTGAGGGTAAGCTGGATACTACAACAGCACCTAATCTTGATGCAGCACTTAAAGAATCCTTTAGTGGCACCAAGAAGATGGTACTTGATTTTACTGACCTTAAGTTTATTTCCTCTGCAGGCCTCAGGGTAATCCTTAATGCTCAGAAGGTTATGAATGATCAGGGTGAGCTTGTTATCAAGAATGCAGGCCCTCAGATTCAGGAAGTATTCGAAATTACAGGTTTCTCAGACTTTTTGAAGATTGAATAATGGATAAAAATATTAAATTAGAAGCTACGATGGACAATTTAAACGTGGTTACAGGTTTTGTCGATGATATCATCAATGAACACATTACCGACGAACTTGTCCATGATCAGATAATTGTGGCTGTGGAAGAAATCTACGTTAATGTGGCTCACTATGCCTATGGGCAACTGGATGAAAACGGAGATTCCATCCCGGATTCGGGAACAGGGCCGGTTGAGGTAATCGTATCTGATGAGAATCAGGAGGTTACGATTACGTTTATTGATGGTGGACTTAAGTATAATCCACTGGAAAAGCCTGATCCTGATGTCACAAAGCCTCCAAGTGAGAGGCAGATTGGTGGCCTTGGAATATTTATGGTCAAGAAGACAATGACTTCTATGACTTATAAATATGAGGACAACCATAACGTTCTGTCCATCAGTAAAAAATATTAAAATTATCTTAAGATTTAATGTAGTAATTATGAATTTAATCTGTTAGAATATTAAACGCACCCCTTGAATAATAATAATTCAGGCGTGCGTTTTTTATCGGTTTTTAGTCATATATTTTTAGAGGAGCTACTGTCGAATAATGGGGAATGTTCGGGGGACAAGGACTCTTAATTCTAAATGGGACTTTAAACGTATTGCGGCCATTACTATTCTGGTGGCAATTTTTGTCGTGTCTGTTTGTCTGATCAGATTTGGACTGGTAGAGAAGTCCGATACCAGTGCCACATCGCATTTCGTCAGAGCGCGTGTAACGCAGCTTATTCAGGATAATACCCAGAGAGATGAGAATACAGAAGGAATCCTTCGTGGATCACAGGAAGTTATAGTACAGGTGTCATCTGGAGCCTTTAAGGGCAAACAGTATCAGACCACTAATTACCTGAGCGCACTGTTTAATATAAATGCGCAGGAAGGGACGAGAGTTATTGTGCGTCTTGATCCTCAGGGCGAAGGCTATAGTGCTTTTATCTATAGCTATGACAGAACCGGGATACTTCTTGTGATGTTTGGAGTGTTTGCGCTGTCTCTTATATTAATAGGAAGAGGAAAGGGCGCTATGGCGCTGATTTCTCTGTTATTTACTCTTTTTGCCATAGTGTGGATATTGTTCCCGCTTCTTGAGTATGGTTTTCCAGCCATACCTGCTACTGTTCTAATTGTCTTTTATACTACGGTATTCACTTTTATTTTGATAGATGGAATCAATAAGAAGACCATCAGTGGTGCACTCGGAACTCTTGCAGGAGTTTTGATCGCCAGTATTTTTGCGGCATTCGCCGGCTATGTTTCACACATTTCAGGATTTCAGACTAATGAGGCTGAAGAATTATTATTGATCGGTACAGACCATGGGATGAAAATTTCAGGTCTTTTTACAGCGGGTATTCTGATCGCATCACTTGGAGCTGTTATGGACGTCGCAATGAGTATTGCATCTGCCGTACATGAGCTTCACGAGGTCAACGACCAGATGTCTGCCATGGAGCTATTTCGTTCAGGCATGAACATTGGACGGGATGCTATGGGAACCATGGCAAACACCCTGATCCTGGCTTTTGTAGGATCATCCTTTACACTTCTCCTTCTTATCTATTTTTACAACGTTGGTTTCACGCAGCTTATCAACACTGATATGGTTGCGAGAGAAGTGATTCAGGGGCTGGCTGGCAGCATAGGGATAGTACTTACAGTACCGATAGTGGCAATTCTCTCTGCCACTATAGAGAAAAGAAATTGAGAGAGGGAAGAAAAAGTATTGAAAGGTGGGAGCGTATGAAGAACAGAAAGCGCTTACTGGCCCTGATCCTTGCAGGATTTGTGTCAGTAACAACAGCATTTCAGTCAACAAGTACTGTGGCATTTGCTACAGAGGGAACTGAGACAGCTGTAACAGAAGCTAGCCTGGAAGCATCAAACGGTGGATCAGTTGATGAGACTGTCGTTGATGATGAGGCTACATCTGAGACTACTGTTGAAGTTACTGAGGCTGCCGAGGATGCTGACAAAGAGCAGACTGACAGAGCAGTAGAAGGAACTACAGTAGAGATCAGTGAAGAAGATGCTTCAGAAGGAACTACTGAGGTTACAGAGGTAACTGCAGAAGACACTGAGGCTGAAAAAGGAGTTGTCATTACTTCTATTAAGGAAGTAAAGGAAAAGGCATCTGGAGAATTTACTGTAAAGGGCGTTGTTAACTATGTAAGTGGCAAGAACGCTTATGTGCAGGATGATACTGGTGCTATTTGCCTGTATGGTATTACAGGACTTGCTGTTGGCAATCTTGTAACAGCAAAGGGAACATTCCAGGAATACAACGGACTTCTTGAGTTGTCAGGTGCAACTCTTGTAGAGAATGACAAAACTAACACATTAGACTATGGATTTACAACCTTTGATGGTGACGAGATTGCAACACTTGTAGCTAATCATGATGACTATGAGTGCATGAGAGTTATTCTCAAGAACGTAACTGTTTCATCTAAGGCTGATATTACAAAGGGCAAGGTAACACTTGCCAGTGGAGATACAACAATTCTTGTTTATGACAAGAATAATGTTACTAAGGCTTTTGGCGAGCTCGAAGAAGGCACCAAGGTTAATGTAACAGCCGCTGTCAGCGATTATAAGGGCATTCAGATAGTTCTTTATTCTGATGCTACGCACGAGATGGTAGAGGTTGTTAAGGATGAGCCTGTAGATCCAGACCCACAGCCAGTAGATCCAGTTGTAGATGATACAGTAACAATGGACATTGCAACATTCACAGGAAGTGATGTTTCAGCTTTTGCTGGTGATCTTGTTATTTACGCTGATGGCGCAGTAGCTAATGATGGTACTAACAAGGATCATGAGATAACAGCTTATAAGGGTGGAAAGCAGACTTCTCCTGTTTATACCTATAAGAGTGGAGACAAGAATGTTAGTATTCTTGGTTCTACAGGATTGAGTTCAGGGGATTATTACCTTGTAACAGTAGCTGGTAAGGGATATGGTCTCTATAAGCTTGCATTTTCCATGAAGGGCTCTAACACAGGTGCCAAGAACTGGACAGTAGCTTACAGTACAGATGGTGAGAACTTCTCAAATATCGGAGATAAGTTCGAAGTATCTACTAACTGGAAAGAGTACTCATTCAGCGTACCTGCTACAGTTAAGCATGTTGATAAGATCTACTTCAAGGTTGGTCCTGCTGATACAACATCAATCAATGGTAAGACAGTAGGAAGTGGCGGAGTAAACCGCTTCAATCCTATCGCAATCACAGGTAGTCCTGTAGCAGCTCCTGATATCACTGCATCAGTAGATGTTCTTCCAGAAGCAGGCGAAACTCCTTATGGACAGGAACTTACAATGAGCTGCGCTACAGAAGGTGCTACAATCCTTTATGCAATCAATGATGGCGAGTTTGCACAGTACGATGCTGCTGCTAAGCCTGTTCTTACACAGGATATGTTTGTAACAGCTTCAGCACTTGATGTTGTTAAGAAGGCTACAGTAGTAGCATACGCAACAAGCGAAGGTCGTTCAGACAGTGTTAAGAAGACATTTGTTTATACACAGGCACAGGTTGCAACTGTTAAGGCTAGTCCTAACGGTGGCGCGATCAGAAAGAACAATGCTGTTACTCTTGCAACAGCAACAGAGGGAGCTAAGATTTTCTACTCTCTTGATAATGGTGAGACATGGCTTGAGTATGAGGAGCCATTTAAGCTCGAGACTCTTCCTGCAACAGTACTTGCTAAGGCAACTTGCGAGAACTACGCAGACAGTGCAGTAGCTACTTTTAGCTTTACTGAAAGAGTTAACGAGTCATACAACATTTACTTTGGTCAGCTTCATTCACACACAAGCTACTCAGATGGTGCAGGTACTTGTGATGAAGCATTCAATCACGCTGCCAACGAAGTTGAGAACCTTGACTTCCTTGCAGTAACAGACCACTCAAACTCTTTTGACAATGATACACAGGCAACCATCACAGATGGTTCAGCATCTACAGAATGGGTTGAGGGACATGAACTTGCTGATAAGTACACAGCAGATGATTTCGTAGCTCTTTATGGCTATGAGATGACATGGTCAGGCGGAGCTCCTGGTCACATGAACACATTTAACACAGGCGGATTCATGAGCCGTAACATGACAGGTTATGAGAGTAAGTCCAGAACAGCTCTTCAGAACTACTATGCACAGCTCGTTAACACACCTGATTCAATCAGCATGTTCAACCACCCAGGTACAACCTTCGGTGATTTCTATGACTTTGCTTACTATACTAAGGCTAACGATCAGCAGATCACACTTATCGAGGTAGGTAATGGTGAAGGCGCAATCGGAAGCGCAGGTTACTTCCCTTCATATGAGTATTACACAAGAGCACTTGATAAGGGCTGGCATGTAGCTCCTGCCAACAACCAGGATAACCACAAGGGTAGATGGGGAGATGCTAACACAGGAAGAACTGTAATTCTTGCAGATACTCTTTCACGTGAGAACATCTACGATGCTATCCGTAACATGCGAGTATACGCAACAGAAGATAATGACCTTAGTATCTATTACACACTTAACGGTGAAGATATGGGTACAATCCTTGAGGAGAAGCCTACAGAGGTTAACATCAAGGTTAAGACATCAGATCCTACAGATTCAGGCAGAATGACTGTAGAGGTTATTGCAAACGGCGGTGTTTCTGTAGCATCTAAGACTGTTGACGAAGCAGATGCTGAGACAACATTTACTCTTGCTCCTAACTATAATTACTACTACATCAGAGTAACTCAGGCAGATGGCAACATCGCAGTTACAGCTCCTGTATGGCTTTCAGATGTAGAGGCAGTTGGTATCGGATCAATCACAACTGAGACAGCACTTCCTGTTGCAGGAGAGCCTTTAACAGTTAAGGCTAACTTCTACAACAACGAAGCAGCTGACTTTGACGTAACATCTATCACATACAACGTTTCTGGTGAAGTTATTCGTAGCCTTGAGCTTGACGAGAACACATCTGTAATCAAGAGCCAGAGCGAGTTTGATGATACTTTCGAGTACACTTGCAACGAAGTAGGTAAGAAGTACGTAGAAGTAGTTCTTACAGGTTATCTCAACGGTAAAGAGAAGAAGTACACAGCATCTATGGATGTTGTATTCGTAGCTCCTGAGATGGTTTCACACGTGGTTGTAGATGGTTCACACCTCAATGACTATGTATCAGGATACTATGCAGGTAACGTTGGAAACTTTGCAGATATCGCTGCTGGCGATTATGTTAAGGTTGATGTTGTTAAGAATGAGATTACAAGAGAGACTCTTGCAGATGCAGCTGTTCTCGTAGTTTCAGCTCCTAACAAGAACACCAAGTATGGTGAAGTTAAGCACTTTGAAGATTCATTTATTGAAATTGTAAAAGAGTATGTGGCTAATGGTGGAAATCTTATTGTCTGCGGTATTGCTGACTATCAGGATACCAAGGATGGCCAGTCATCAGTAGAGATCAATAAGCTTCTTGAAGCTGTTGGTGCTACAACAAGACTTAACTCTGACGAGATCGTTGATAACGACAAGAATGGTGGTCAGGAGTACAGACTCTACTTCAATAACCACAACAGAGACTGCTACCTTACAAAGGGAGTATCAGATACTCAGGTATATAGCGCATACAGCGCATGCTCAGTTCGTCTTGACGAGAAAGCTGTTGCAGCTGGTACGGCAGAAGCTATTGTTTATGGTCATGCAACAACATACACCAAGGACTGCAAGGAATTTGGCGGTCAGTACGTTGAAGTGCCTAAGGGAAGCGTAGTTGCAGCAGCAAGGGAGAAACTTTCAAGCGGATCAGAGATCATTGTTGCAGGTACTGTATTCCTTTCAAACTTTGAGGTTAAGACAGAGCTTGATTACGGCGGACAGGAGTACTACTCTAACCGTAACATCCTTCTCAACTACCTCTCACAGAACAAGAAGCAGGTTAAGGTTAGCACAATCGCTGAGCTTAGAGCTGGTGAGCCTGGTGAGATCTTCACGGTTGAAGGTTATGTAACAGCAGGAACAGCAGTAGAAGGAAATAAGTTCTTTGATACAATCTATATTCAGGATGAGACTGCTGGTACAACAGTATTCCCTATCGCTGATACAGGTATCGAACTTGGAACAAAGATCAGAGTAACAGGATTTGTAGATGGATATCAGGGCGATAAGGAAATCCAGATTTACAACTACAAGATTCTTGATGATGAGAAGAAGGTTATTGAGCCTAAGAAGGTAACAACTGCAGAGGCAGCTGATTACAATGCTCTCGGTGGATCACTTCTCAAGGTTCAGGGTAAGGTTACAAGAGTTGTAACTAACTCATCAGGTGTTGACTACTTCTACGTAGTAGATGAGTCAGGCGTTGAGGCAAGAGTATTCATCGATGGTTATATCCTTGCTTCTGACGGAAATGATACAGTAGCTACAGATGCTGTAGTTGGAAACACTGTAAGTGCAGTTGGTCTTTCATACTACAATCCAGACGGAGCGTGCCTGAGAGTTCGTGACAGAGCAGAAATCGAACTTGTTTCAGTTGGATCAGATGAGCCTACTCCAGAGCCAACAGCTACATTTGTTAAGAAGTATGGCAGATACTACCTCATTGATGAGAATGGTGATAAGCTCAGAGGCTTCCACTATGTAGACGGAATCCGTCGTTTCTTTGATGAAGAAACTGGTGTAATGGCTATTACTAAGTGGGTTAACTATGATGGTAAGAAATACAGAGCTCTTGCAGATGGTAGAATTGCTGAGAATGAGATTGTTACTGTTTACTTCTCAGATTACTACCTCGATAATACAGGTGCGCTTGTAACATCAGCTATCTTCGATTACAACGGCGATAAGTACTATGCTAAGGCAGATGGTAAGATTTCCAAGTCAGGCCTTATCAATATCGGTGATGACTACTATATCTCACTTGCAGATGGTAAGCTTGCGCGTAATGTTAAGATTGAGAAATACCACTCAGAGTACATCATGGGCGATGACTGCAAGGCTGTTAAGGGTATTGTTGAGTTTGAAGGCCAGAAATATTATGGTAAGGCTAACGGTAGACTTGCCAAGGATGCTATGTTTACAGTAGATGGTTATACATACTATGCTAAGAAAGATGGCACACTTGCAAGAAACGAGACGATCACAAGATATTTCCACAAGTATACATTTGATGGAGAAGGCAGACTTATACCATAATTAAGGCGTTTTAAAAGTTAATATGCTTTAGTTTATAAACTCCGTGATAGAGATTTCTATCACGGAGTTTTGTGCTATACTATAGTAAGTGATAACATGTCCAAATTTTTGGGGAAGAGGACTTAGAATAATGCCTAACAAGAACAGAGTTAAGTTAAAGGGGAAGCTTAAGACATATCTTCGTGTCTTTACATATCTTGGAATTCTGCTGATTCTGATCAATATAGCGGTGTTTACTGTTGATTTCACAGCAGGTCTTATTTTGCTGGCATTCACCGGTCTATATTTCGTGGTAGTTCTCTACCTGAACTTCTATAATAAGCCGATTATCATGAATGAGCTTGTGAGCTTTGCCACGGAGTATGGGCAGATTCAGAAGAAGCTCCTTAGAGAGCTGGATCTGGCACATGCAGTTCTTGATGATACTGGTAAGGTTGTATGGACCAACCAGGCTTTTGAGAGAATTGTTCATTTAGAGAGAGGCTACAGAAAGTCTATTACAACTCTTTTCCCGAGCATTACTCCGGACAAGTTCCCGGAAGGCTATGAGGAATTATCCTACGAGATAGATTATGAGAACAGCAATTACACCATGAAGATCAAGAGAATCTCTCTTCATGAGATGGCTGTTAACAGCGATATTATTGATGCTCAGGAATATGAAGGCAGTCTTATTGCAATTTATCTTTTCGATGAGACAGCGCTCCGACTTGCTATTGAAGAAGTTGATAATCAGTCACTGGCAGCAGGTCTTATCTACCTTGACAACTACGAAGAGGCTCTTGATAGCGTAGAAGAGGTTAGAAGATCTCTTTTGACAGCGCTTATTGATAGAAAGATCAACAAGTACATTGCGTCATGTAATGGTATTGCCAAGAAAATTGAGAAGGACAAGTATTTTGTAGTAATGCCCAAGAAGTCCTGTGAGATGCTTAGAGATCAGAAATTTGACCTTCTTGAGGATGTTAAGACTGTTAATATCGGTAATGAAATGGCAGTTACACTGAGTATCGGTATCGGACTTGATGGTCTGTCTTATGCTCAGAACTACGAATTTGCCAGAAACGCTATAGATCTAGCTCTTGGACGAGGCGGTGATCAGGCCGTTGTTAAGAGTAATGACAATATTTCTTATTACGGCGGTAAGAGCCAGCAGATTGAGAAGAGTACCAGAGTTAAGGCGAGAGTTAAGGCTCATGCTCTTAGAGAGATTATCTCCGGTAAAGATACAGTTATTGTTATGGGACATAGAATCGGCGATGTAGACAGCTTTGGCTCATCTGTCGGTATTTATAGAATAGCCAAGACTCTTGACAGGAAGTGTCATATTGTTCTGAATGACGTGACAACTTCTATGCAGCCACTGGTTGATCTGTTCAAGAATAATCCTGACTATGAAGAGGATATGATCATATCCAATCAGCAGGCCATTGATATGGCAGGCAGTAACACAGTCCTGGTAGTTGTTGACGTTAACAAACCGAGTATTACAGAGTGTCCTGAGCTTCTCAGGTTCTGTAAGACTATAGTGGTTCTTGACCACCACAGAGCAGGAACAGAGGTTATTGAGAATGCAACACTTTCTTATGTAGAGCCTTATGCGTCCTCTGCATGTGAGATGGTTTCAGAGATTCTGCAGTATATTGACGAGACAGTTAAGATAAGACCTGAAGAGGCTGACAGTATGTATTCGGGAATTGTTGTAGATACCAACAATTTCATGAACAAGGCAGGTGTCAGAACCTTTGAGGCAGCAGCTTTCCTTAGAAGAAATGGTGCTGATGTTACAAGAGTTCGAAAGCTCTTTAGAGAGGATGCTACAGAATACAAGGCTAAGGCTGATGTGGTAAGCCAGGCAGTTGTTTACCGCGGACGCTATGCTATTTCAGTACTTAAGAACGATCAGGTTCAGAGCCCTACCATCGTTGGTGCTCAGGCAGCCAACGAGCTCCTTAATATCAAGGGAGTAAGGGCGAGCTTCATATGCACAGAGTACCAGAATCAGGTGTATGTAAGTGCCAGATCAATTGATGAAGTAAATGTTCAGGTAATCATGGAGAAGCTTGGAGGCGGCGGACATATCAGTTCCGCAGGCTGTCAGTTTGAAGGAATCTCCGTTGATGAAGCTATAACAATGGTAAAGAACCAGCTTGATGCAATGATCGAAGCAGGCGAGCTGATATAAAAGTTTGGAGGAGAAGGATAATGGAAATAATTTTGTTAGAGGACGTTAAGTCTCTTGGAAAAAAGGGAGATATTGTTAAGGTAAGCGATGGATACGCATCCAATTTCATTTTACCTAAAAAGCTGGGCGTTGAAGCCAACAAAGCTAATCTGAATGACCTTAAGAATCAGAAAAAGCGCGAGGAAAAAGAGGCTCAGGAGCTTCTTGAGAGCATGAAGGAGCTTGCAAAAGAAATAGAGAAGGCTAACGTAAAGGTTACCATGAAGGCAGGCGAGGGCGGAAGAGTATTCGGTTCTGTTTCTTCAAAAGAGATCGTAACAGCCGCCAAGCAGCAGTTTGGATTTGACCTTGATAAAAAGAAACTTCAGATGCCTGAACCTATCAAGGCATTTGGAACCTACGAGATCCCGGTTAAGCTCCACCCACAGGTTACAGCCACATTGAAGGTAAGTGTAAAGGAACAGTGATATGCCCGAAGAGAACCTCTTAAAACGCGTGGCGCCCAACAGCATCGAGGCTGAGAAGTCAGTAGTTGGCGCCATGATCATGGATAATGAAGCAATTCAGATTGCTGCTGAGATCGTCACTGGCGACGATTTCTATAACAAGCAACTGGGAACACTGTTCGAGACCATGGTTGAGCTTGACAGGAGCGGAAGCGCCGTCGATATGGTCACCCTGCAGAACAGGCTCAGGGAAAAGAATGTGTCCCCTCAGATCAGCAGTAACGAATTCATCGCAGAGCTTGTTGACTCTGTACCGACATCAGCAAACATCAAGTATTACGCTCAGATTGTTGCTGAGAAGTCTACATTAAGGAAGC
>JAEEGJ010004864.1_pt1 | contig 43954 bp, 41 predicted proteins | sample 8958761 | NCBI WGS metagenome assembly JAEEGJ01 (sample SAMN16246546, study PRJNA631951) | gut metagenome | biome: gut microbiome; feature: rumen; material: RS-attached | host: Bos | place: Iran: Karaj | collected 2018-10
GGGCTTTCTCCAGCTCTGCTATGCGGGCCTCCAGTTCTTTCGGGTCTTTGCTTGTCCTTGCCATGTCTGATGGCAGGCCGGGGGGAATGTCAGACGACGGCCTGCGGTGCAAAGGTAATACTTTTTCGGGACTTTTCACATCCTTGATGTATTTTTTCACCCAATTGCATAATACCGTATGTGAGGAAAGGCCATATTTCTGGCATATTTCCTTTGCACTGACATCTGTCGTGTAGTACTCGTTCGCTATCGAGATACGTTCTTCTTTGGTGAAATAGAATCTTTTTCTCATTTTTCTTTACTTTAATTGATTTGCAAAAGTGTAAACCAATTTCAGTATAATACAGATGTTAGAGAGAGAATAGCGGATATTATCTCTTCCTTGCCCTGAAATAAAGCATGGCACCCTCAACATGGAAGTCGAGGATTTCGCAATAAGGCTCAAGGCGGTGTTTCACGTCGTTAGCCTTATCGAAAGGCGGTGTGAACCATCCCATGCGTGTCATGACGGTACGTGCGAGCCAGTCGGCTACTTTTTGTTCACCGGCAATATAGAAACACGCTAACAACTCGCCGCCCGATTTCAAGGTGCGAAGAATTTCGGAGTATGCCTTGTTCTTGTCGGGGAACACATGCAGTCCGTTCATACACAGTACTTTATCAAAGGTTTCGTCATCGAATGGCAATGCGCCTACATCGCCTTGCATAGTCTTGATATTGGTGATACCAGCCTCACGGAATCTGTTTTCTGCCTGCTCAAGCATATCCTGACTATAGTCCATGCAAACAATGTCGGCCTGTTTCATGCCTGAGTATTTCTTTGCGGTAAAAACGGCGGTTCCAACGGGGATATCAAGCAATTTACCAGAAAAGTCATCGGGAATCCAATTCAGTACTTGGCGTGCGATTTCATTGTCATCGACGCCGCCCCACAACAGTTTGAAATAGAGTTTACTCCACCACTTCCCTTGCGTGATGGCATCGTCATAGAAACTCTTGCTAAACTTGTACGATTTCTTAATTTTATCAGCCATAATATATAAATTAAATGAATAGTGCGTGTCTGCCTAAAGGCTGGCGCACGTCTCTGATTCTCGAGTGCAAAATTACTGATAAAAAAACACAACTTGGTTGCATTGTGTGATTTTGGGTCAAATGGTCAAATAGTCAAACATTTTTTACACACACCCTATAACTTATTCTTGGTTTTGCAAATTCAAGATTGTTTGAAAGACAGTACAATGATGAACCCCGTACATACGATGAAATGGGGATGTACGGGGATAAAACTATAACTCTAATATTATCTGGATGGCAATTTATTCGTAAAAACAATCAGGTACAGCCTTCCAGGCTGGTAAGACTGGCGACCGTTTCTATCCGAGGGCATCCTCTCCTTCGTCGAGTATGCACCTCGGTTACTAATAGTGTTGCCTTCCAGGCAATTCTGGACTTACGAATATATAGACAATATTACTATCTAAAATCCCTCCCCTTCGGGGAAGTCCGATGTTGATAACATCGGAGTATGTGCCAGAAGGTGGGGGCCTTATTTCTTCACTCCCATAATAGTGGCATACGACGGTTTCATGCGATGAATCTCCGTATCTACGAAGCCAGCATCTTTGAGGAACTGCTCCAGTTGCTCTGGCGGATAAGCAGTCATTCCCTCCACAAAGTCCAGCCATTTGGAATTGGTAACAACGACCTCCACCATTATGGCGAATCGTCCGCCAGGCTTCAGAACCCTATACACCTCCTTTATGCACTCTGGGAGGTTAGGCCAGAAATACACCGTCTCAACTGCTGTTACGAGGTCGAATTTCCAGTCATCGTAGGGAAGTTCGGTTACTGAGCCTTGCTGAATGAATACCTGTTTGCCCAATACATCGGCATTAAGTTTGCGGGCTTTTTCAACGCTTTCCTCTGAGATGTCAATGCCATATATCATACCGCCTTTGCTACGTTTTAGCATTCGTTTTAACGATGCTCCACCGCCAAAACCGATGTCGAGCATAGTCCAGCCGTCCTGAATCTTTACAAGGTCCAGTCCCCAGTTGTTAAGCGGTCCGTGACTTGCGTTCATGAACTTCAGCATGACACGCCCCATACGTCCCTTTGGATGGGCGCAGTTGGTGAAAAGTTTCTTCAGAAATCCCATGATTTTTTTGAATTATCCAGCTTTAGCATAGCTCAAGTTACGGGTTTTAAGGTTTATAGGTTTTAAGGTCGGAATGCTTTAGCTTGGTGAGCTTGTGAACACTTGCTTAACATGATGAGCATTAGCGAATAATGCCTATTAGCGATGCTGACCTCTAACCTCCTAACCTCTAACCTTCGAAGTTGAGCTTGCAAAACTTCAGTTACTTTATAATCTTTATTGAGTGCCATGAAAGCACGCACCCGATGATTATCATCATAGGCAGAATGACATACTGTCCTGCATTTTCGGAAGGCAGTTCCATAAACGCATGGGCAATGTTGAAAAGTGCGATGAGAACAGCCAGTACGGCATTTACTGTGCGTAAAAGCTTCGCATGGCAGTCTGTCAGCATGCAAAACATTCCGCAGGCAGGGATGAAGAACGAGAGAGTCATCATAAATACAATCATGCCATAGTCAACATTACCGTTAGTGGCAACAACAGCCATGTCCTTGCCCCAGAACATAGGGAGAATGTCGGTCAACGAGTGGCATGCGAATCCGCAGATAATCATCAGCCACAATGCAATAATCTTTTGATTTCTTTCCATAATTTTTACCTTTTAAAAAGCCCGCCATAGACGATGACGGGCTTGCTTGAAACTTTTTATTGGTTGTGTGTAGTGTGATGAAAGAATAATCATCACTAAAAAGGGGGAAATGTTTATAATGCGGGAGTAATAGAAGTAATCCATGCATCGATGCGTCCTGATGTCTTGTCGTCCTCATTGTCGTTGTCGAGGGCGAGACCAACAAACTTACCGTCAATAACGGCCTCGGAATCATCGAATGTATATTCAGAAGCATCAACAGCACCTACGATATTAGCACCACCATCCTTGACTGCGTTGTAGATCTCTGCCATACCTCCACAGAAAGTATCAGAATAGCTTGATGAATCGCCACAGCCGAAGAGAGCTACGGTCTTGCCACTGAGATTGCTGCCCTTGAGCACCTTGATACCGTCATACCAGTCGTCCTGTACTTCACCAGCACCCCAAGTGCTTGTGCCGAGGATTAGGTTCTCGTTCTCTGCGACTACATCAGCAGACAGATCTGATACGCTGATAGCCTCTGTGCCGAGCTTTGATGCAATCTCGTTAGCAATACCTTCGCAAGTTCCAGTTGAACTGCCATAAACCACGATAGTTTTTTTCATAATAATAAGTAGACCCACCCCCTTACCCCCTCCCATAAAGGGAGGGGAGTATATAGTATCTTACCTTAGAGGGTATTTAGGGCATTTTTTTAATTATTAATTTATAAATAGTTAATTATCAATTATTCCACCCCCTTTTAACAAAATAGTTGTAACTATCCCCCTCCCTTTATGGGAAGTCCGATGTTGATTACATCGGAGTATGTGTCAGGGGTTAAGGGGGTGGGTCTTATTATGCTATTTTTTCCCTTTGCTTTCTCTCGCAAAAACGTTCACATTGGCAGCAAATGTCATATCCGAGAAGGGCACCTATGATAAAGTCATGTTCTGGTGAAAGACGTGCAAGAGGCTTATCTACTATTATGCGGATAGCGTCAAGGCACTGCTTTCTTCCGAAGAAGATGTTGATGTTGGAGTTGCCCACTCTCTGGATGATGTATTCTATGTTCTGACTCTTAAGACGGTTGACTGCAAAGTCCTCATAACGGGCATTACAGGTGAAGAGAACCATCTGTCTCACACCCTTCTTGTATTCATAAATATGATTCATCAGCACCTTCATATCGAGAGCCTGCTGAACTGTTTTAAGTTGTTCTGCTGACATATATTTTATTTACAATTTACCAAGTACAATTTACAATTTTCGAGTGCAAAGCATTCTCGAACGATGTTCTGTTTTCGGGTGCAAAGTTACTCCGAAAACACGAAATGTGCAATACTCAAAAATTATGTTTTTATAAGGAGGGATATTAGGAAAACACAAGAAAACAGATTAATCAAAAATAGGTATTGTTTGGTAGAAAACTTAACTTTACATACCTATTTCTGATGTCTGCCTATAGTAAAAATAACAAAATCAAAATATCGTTTTTTCATGGGAAGATTATTCCTAACTCACTTTTTCCTCTTCTTGGGATAAGGAATAACGGGAAGTAGAGCCTTGATTACCTTGATGGCTTCATCACGGTGTTCAATATCAAGGATGTAGTGCTCTTTTGCACCATCGTATGGAAAACCGGTCCAGGCATTGGTCATCATATCAGAAATAACAGGAAGCATCTTGACATAGCAGATGTCGTCACATGCAAGAATCACGGGTTTTTCGTCAATATAAATCATCCAGTCACCGAACATCTTCTTTGCTCGGATTACACCAACGCCCTCAACTTGAGAGCATACGAAATCAATATAATCTGTTGTACAAGCCATTTTTGTAGGTTTATTTTTGAGGGAGTAAAAGGAGTACAAGGAGTGACGCTCCTAAAGTCGCTAAGGGAGTACAAGACGATAGTAAATACGTCAATAATTCAAAGCAAAAATACATTTGTCTTGTACTCCTTGTACTCCTTGAACTCCTTTTACTCCTTATTTTAATACGGTTTATAATCTAATGGTTGGGTGCAGCCCCATTCTTTTGCAGCTTTCTCAAATACCTTGTTCTCAAAGAATCTGAATAAGAGCATGATGAGTTTGCGTATAAGCCAAGGGAAGGTTTCCGGACCTGCAAACTTATGTGCCTCTGTGGTGAAGAAATCACCCTTGGCAGCATACGAGCGTCCCATTGCGATGTATGGTTTCAGGATCTTGTTGCGGTCCTTTCCTTTCGTAATGCGAATACCGAAGTTACCGCCTTTGATGAGACATCCGCCATAGTTGCAGCCAAGTTGCGCAGGTAATGACTTGAGGAACTGTTCTCCGCATCTTAGCTGACAGGCTTCCGCAAAACCGCTCTGTAATATGAAGGAAAGCTCCGCAGGACGTTGGCGCTCTGTAGGCAATGTTTCCAACCATTCTAAAAGCATGCTTGGCGCACTCTCGACAAAGAGAGGAAGGGCAAGGATTATCCTGTCATTATTGATAAATGCCTCACGGGCAGCATCCCATTCACGTCGGTTTGACAAAGTGTAAAGCTCGTAAGTGCTGTTGTTCTCTTCAAGTCCCTGAGCAAATGAATGTATTATCTTGTCGGTGTTACTATGCTGCTTCACACGTGGACTTCCATTGATTATAACTACATGCATACTTTTACCTCCTCTATTTTGTCTGATGAATAGGCACCAAGTGAATGACCGCCAAGGTTCTTTGAGGCACGCTCACACCAGAAGTCGAGCAGTTCATGATTTCCATAACCACAATATATCAATCCAACGCTCAGTTTGTCATAGCGAAGAGTGTGTCGCATCTCTCCTTCGCGAAACTCCAAGCCCATGTTGAGCAGAGGAAGAACACGATCCATAACCTTCTTGCCGTTAGAATTGATAAAACCAAAATGAGTGTCAGATACCAGCCAAGCCATATCGCTATGAGCCAGTTTCTTGAGTATCTGTTCATAGTCATCCTTAATGGCACAAACGCCAGGAGTCTTCAGAAAGCAATGATTGCATCCGATGCAATGGGAGATTTTCATGCCAGAGGTGTCGATAACCTCGGCATTTACCTTCTCGCTTGCCAGTTTGTTTTGCAGCTGATGCGCAATTGTTCCGTCGGCTAAAGTGTTCAGAATCAAACCTGTAGAATCCATTTCTAAGTACTTTTGTTTTTATACTATATCCATTAGACGCACACAATGGTTTGTTTATTACAAATATCGTTAGAAATATTTATAATTCTCAGAATAAACGCCTTTTTACCTCAAAAAAACTTGCCGATATCGGAAAATTTTGCTACATTTGCACCGTATTTTTACTCAAAAACTTGCCGATAATGAAATTTATATCTGTCAGCGAATATGCATTGTTGCATGGTGTAAGTGAACGAACCGTGCGAAATTATTGTAGTCAAGGAAAGCTTGAAGGTGCTTTTCTGACGGGTAAAACATGGAACATTCCAGAGGATGCAGTTGTACAAAAAGGTGGCAAGGAAAAGCATATTATGCCATTGCTGAAAGTACTTCGTGAACAGAAAGAAATTAGGTTGAAAGGCGGGATATATCATTGCACACAGATTGACCTTACGTACAACTCCAATCACATGGAGGGTAGTAAACTTTCTCATGAGCAGACTCGACATATTTTCGAGACAAATACCATTGGTATTACGGATGTGAGTGTGCGTGTGGATGATATTGTTGAGACTGTGAATCACTTCCGTTGCATAGATAGTATTATTGATCATGCTACAGATAGGCTTACAGAGGGGTATATAAAAGAATTACACCTTATGTTGAAATCTGGTACTCATGATGCCCAGAAGGATTGGTTTCGCGTGGGTGAGTATAAGTTGATGCCTAATGAGGTAGGAGGGATGGAGACTTGTGAACCTGAGAATGTACATAAGGAAATGGCAGCTTTATTAAAGGAATATAACGGCAAGAAATCAAAGTTGCTTGACGATATTCTGGATTTCCACCAACGATTTGAGGCTATCCACCCATTTCAGGATGGTAATGGCAGGGTGGGAAGACTTGTGATGTTCAAAGAATGTCTTGCTAACAGTATTGTTCCATTTATTATCACAGAGGAACTTAGACGCTTCTATTACAGAGGTCTTCAGCAATGGCCAACAATTCCAGAGTATCTGCGTGATACGTGTCTTACTGCTCAAGATAACTACAAAGCTCTGTTAAAGTATTTTAGAATTAAGGAGTAAAGAAATGAGATCTACAAATTTATTCAAGCAATGTATATGGCTGATAAACACCATACACAGGTATGGTGAGATTACCTTTGCGAAGATTAATGAGGAGTGGATGAAGACTGAGATGAGCGGAAATCAGAAAATGCATCGCTCTGCCTTCAATCGCCATAGGGATGCTATTCTGGATATGTTCGGCATAATGATTGAGTGTAAAGGACATAAATACTACATATACAACGAGCGTGTACTGAAAGAGGACTCAATACAGAACTGGCTGTTCTCTACGCTTTCGGTGAATAATATCATCTCAGAGAGTATGTCGTTGCAGAATCGTATCTTCCTTGAGTCTATTCCGCAGGTAAGGCATCTGGAACTGCTTGTTGAGGCTATGAAGGAGAACAGGAAGGTGGTTATCGACTATCAGAAATATGGTTCTACGGAGGTATCAGAGCGCATTATTGAGCCTTATTTCCTAAAGTTACATAAACGTAGATGGTATGTAATGGCTAATACGACAGGCGGTTACAGACTTTTCTCTCTTGATCGTGTGATGTCGGCAAGTGTGAAGAAAGAGAAGTTCAAGATGCCAAAGGATTTTGATTCTAAGAGATATTTTGAGGACTGTTTTGGTGTGATGCGTGACGAGCATCATCCTGCTGAACGGATAGTTTTGCGTGCTTTTGGTAATGAGAAGCACTATATGGATGACCTGCCTGTGCATCAGTCGCAGAAGGTGATAGAAGAGGGCGAGGGCTATGTGGATTATGAGATATTCATGCGCCCAACAAGCGATTTCATCGGTTATGTCATGTCGCGTGGTTCGTGGCTAAAAGTGATTAGTCCCCAGTCTTTGGTCGATGAAATCATGGAAAATCTAAGGAAGACATTAGGAATGTATGGGGATATATTGCCATAACTTTTCTTAAACAATAAAATTAATGTTTCAATTAATGATATAAAGAATTTTGTCAAAACGCTAATTAGGACACAAATTAAGACGTTAATTTTGACATTAATATTTTTCTTTTCTGGAAAAAATTTGGTAACGATATACATGTTGGCACAAATATTCTGTAACCATTTATAATTCTGGCGTTTACTACAAATATTTGTATATTTTACATATTGATTGGGATTCTATTGAAAGTTCATACCATAAAAACAAGCACTTCATACCAAACAGGAAATTTATCTGGCGTAATCCATAACTATTTTGTAATTTTGGAGTACAATAATAAAGTACGACTAAAAACAATACAGTTATGAAGAAGATTGATTTTAGAATGTTTGATAGTTTAGTTTCAGTTGCAGACTATTTCAAAACTCAGAAGAAGTGCAAGCAAGCTCTAATAGAGATTCGCTGGGGCGACGATATCGTCTGTCCTTACTGTGGAGCACATCATTGTAAGATGTCAAAGACTGGTCGTTTTCACTGTACTAACTGTAATCATAACTTCAGTTGCACTGTCGGTACAATCTTCGAGAACACAAAGATTTCTCTTCGTCTGTGGTTCTTAGCTATGTATCTAATTTCATCTCATAAGAAAGGAGTCAGTTCACATCAGTTGTCACGTGACATCAAAGTTACTCAGAAGACAGCATGGTATATGTTGCAGAAGATTCGTACCCTATATGCACAAAGTGATGAGAAAGAACTTTCTGGCATTGTAGAATGCGACGAGATGTATCTTGGTGGTGCAGAGAAGAATAAGCATGAGAACAAGAAGACAGAAGGAACTCAAGGTCGTTCAACAAAGACTAAGAAGCCTATTTTCGGTATGATTCAGCGTCATGGCAAAATTGTTGCTATGACTGTTAATGACACAAAAGCTGACACTCTCATGCCAATCATCAAGCAGTTTGTCGCGGAGAATACAGTTGTCTATACAGATGAACTTAGTTCTTATAGCAGACTGAGCAAAGAGAACTATGCTCATGGTGTAGTTCATCATAATGACAACGAGTTTGTTGTAGGTGATATCTTCACTAACACAATAGAAGGCTTCTGGAGCCACTTCAAGAAGATGACATTCGGTATCTATCATTCTGTGTCTAAGAAGCACTTGCAGAGATATATTGACGAAGAAGTGTTCCGATGGAACACAAGAAAGATGTCCGAATCATATCGTTTCGGTGAAATGTTTGTAAAAGCTATCTTTAGATGTCGTTATGATGATGTGAAGAATGTAGCATAAATGACAAATAGAATCCTAAAAAATGTAAGGAAGAATAGCATAACACCTAAATAAAGTGAATAAATACAGTAACAAGCAATGGCATTCAAAATAAATTGACTATATTTGCTTGAAATTAAAAATAACAAGATTATGAGTAACCACAAAAAATATATTTTCGAAGGTATTCCTCATGAATTATATGAAGGAGAAATGTCTGATTTAGGCTTTATAGATGAAGCAGAAGCTGTTAAGTATGCATTAAAAAAATTTGATGCAGGAATAAGCAAAATTAACAAAAGAGTATTGGGTTATGACTTAGATTATCCTAAATGAAAAACTTATTGATAAAATTACAAATTTCTATTTAAATTCTTACGATAGGAAAATAGTAAGAATGAAAGAGGATAGACTATATGCTAATGAAGGTGCTATTTATACTATATAGTAGTTAAGGAACAATACCAGTAGTATATTATCTGTTATTTCTCAAGATTTAGAAACTTTGTATAAGCCATATACGGCAAAAACTCAATTTCATAAATGGCAAAGTATGAAATATGAATTTTTCAAGTATAAAAGTTGGTATTTTGCATTTGAAAAAATCAAAACAAACAAAAAGAATGAAAAGTATGTTTAGATTATAGATGTGGTTTATGAGGCAGAATACACAAATGACAAATTTGATGAAACACTTTATGACAGCAAAAACAATTTGTCATATCAACGAAATAAGAAATTATATGAATCCATAATGCAAAGTATAGCAAGAATAGTGAAGAGAGAAATAGAACAATTATAACATATAAGTTGTTAGTGCTTAACTCACATATTTGTCTCTGTAAAGTTTCAAATATGTGAGTTGTTTTTGTCTGGACTCACAGATTATACATATTTAGTATGATAGAAGAATGCAGCATCATGGTTATTCCTTGATAAATACAATACAACAAAATAAGTGAATTATAATATGGGAACAATTAGTGATAAACTGACATACTTGACATAGACAAAGGAAGCAATCAAAAACAAAATTGCTTTATATAGTGTAGATATTTCAACTGGTGATACCTTCAGATCTTATGTTGACAAGATTGAAGATTTGATAGAGTTTTATGCTAATGAGCCACTACCATATATAAAGAGAACTCTAAATAATAATGGTAGCAATCTTAACGTTTATGAATCTCCGTTTATAAAGATATATGCTACAGACCATAATTCTTATACAATAGATGAATGGATAGAAGTTGTAAAAACAGATAACCATCCTAATCCGCTCGGTCTTGACATTAAAGCATTAGGACAACATTTTGTTATATTGTTTTTTATGGAACCGATGCCGAATTATATTGGTATTCCGGGTACTGATGTAACTGGTAATAATACAACTAAAGGTGGAGCAAATGCTACTAAATTGAATAATCTAAATTGGAATAACAATGCATATCAGACTGGTTTAAGACATAGTGTTTCTTATTATACTTATGTCACTTCAACAACTCCATCACTACTTAAAAATCCAGATGACACAACAGCAACTGTTACAAAATACAAGAATACGTTCATACTCGGTTCACCGAACACGCCATACACATGGACTATTACAGAAGGATGCGGACACAAGTCAACAATAACAACAGAACCACAAAAAGACATACTCAGAGCAGAGGCAATATATGCACAGACCGAGTGGCTGAGACACAGAGCGTCTATTATAGCAACGGATAGTAATGGTGATATTACAACAAATCTGCCTGACGGCAGAATGGCAGATAGAGTTGACATTGTTACAGATAACGGAGAGATGTACTTCAAGATTATTGTCAATGAGAATGACTCATCACAAGATGTACAGACAAACAACCTTGCTAAGTATAATACACATAATTTTGTATCATCTTATTCTCCTTAGGCAGTTACTGGTATTATTGATTAGATTTATAATGATTAGAAAGCAAATGGCATTAATATGAACAGTGGTTTGGATTCGAATGACACTCTTAGGGTATTGACACCCGGAAGCAAGGGTACAGAGGCATATGTGTTTTAGGGTAAGTGGAGAATCATAACACCGATTCTGTCTTATTGCAACAAGACATATGCAGTTGACAAAAATATGGTGGATTCTCCTATTATATATTACTGGAAAAACGTTATACAACCGAAATTTGAAACAATGGGAATTCATAACGTATAGTTGATTAATGAAACATGGGGAAGGGCATATTCATTAAACATAACTTTAATTAACTCTATAACAGCATTTCTCCGTAGTAGTATAGGCGGTCTGTATAGTAATGATGATATACCAGTAATTAATGGTAATTATATATGGTGTTCGTCGTCAACAAGCAATAATACTGCTTCATATTGTACTATATTAACTGGATATGAATCTGCATCTAATAGATGGGCACGTTATACACCTATGTTTGGTTTTAATTTAGAACCACTCATTGAGCCTGTCATCGAATTTGACGCTTATACTTAGAAAGTAACTATTACTGCTGAAAGTGGAATGGATGTATATTATACAATAAGAGATAGCAACCAGACGAATACTGAGATTACATTGAATCAAATTTATCAGAACAACTCTAATATAAAGAAATACACCGGACCGTTTACAATACCAAGCAGTTATGCTCATAGTGGTTATTATCATTTTATAGTAAGTGCAGCGGCAGTCAAAAACAATAGAATCTCAACAGTAAGTTGTGAGTATTTTGATGATGCTTTTCCTGTAGAGTAACTAATAATATATTAGTGTAACGATATATATATTAGTACAAAAGAATAAAACAAGACTGTTTGCTTGAGTTTCAAATCAAGCAAATAGTCATTATTTATATCTAAAATAAGCATTATGTGCCAACATGTATATCGTTACCAAAAATTTTCTGGTCATCGTCGCAAATTTTCTGTAAAGCCCAAACACCGCCAGGCGCGTTTTGCGGGGAATTTATGTTAAAAACGCACTTTTTTCAAGAAAAACAAAAAATTTTTTGAAACTGTCCCATAAAACAGGACAGTATTCTCTTACTTTTGCATCCGAAACAATAAACATTAATAAATTTCGGAGGATAAAAGTATGAAAAATTTCATTATTAGTACATTAGCAGTAGTTGTAGTAGTTGTTGTGTCATTCTTCTTGAATGGTGCAAAGCATGTGTCTAACATCCATTATCTCACTAATGATGAGAAATGTGCAATCTATGAGCAGGTGATGGACGAATTCATAATATCGGAGTAAGTCCGATGTAAGTCCGTTGTAACTCCCATTTACCTCCCTTTCATAAAAAGGACGATAGAGTAGAACAAGGGGTAGGGTATTGTTATATCGTGGTGCAGATAGCGGCATAAGTTGTTTGAGTTAATGAAAAGGCAGTCAAGCGTAATGCCAGACTGCCTTTCTTATTGATTTCCGTGTTCAAAAATAATTCTGCATATTTTTTATGTTTCTTGATATACAGGTCTATTTGCGCATAGTTTGCTCACCACGCCTTGTCATCTCTTCAACAAAGGCTTGTTCTCCGTTTTCGCGGATGTATCGGATACAGGCAGGGCGGTCGCTACGGAAGACAAAAGCGAAGAATTTGCCTATCAGGTTATTGTGAAGCCGACATTCCTTTACGTCCATATCACATTCTGCACAGGTATGGAAGCCCTTCTCTATACAGCATTTGCGGATTTTACACCACGAAGCTTTCTCGTTTTCATGACAGCCAGGGCATTTACCTATGCGGTATTTTTTACAAGCTCCGCAGTAAAGTCCGCAGGCTGCAATCATCTTTGTGTCAGCTATGATTTCCTTCATAATGTTTAAAATAACGTTAGTTCGATGAAAATAAAACGCTGCTGTTGACGGAATAAAAATTTTTAGAAAATTACCAGAAAATTTAAATTTTCTGGGTTAAATTTTCTGGTCATCGTGAAGAACTTGCTTTAGCTTGTTGAGCATTAGCGAATAAATTTTCTGTAAAACCAAGCAACAAAGTTGCGTTTGTTAAAGAATTTTGAATTCGTCGAATTCAGGTTAAAATAAAAGGTCTAAGGACTAAAGTCATAGGTCAAAAGACTAAAGCCTTAAGCCTTTAGCCCTTAGATTTATTGATTATTCTATTGGTATCTGAAGAATTGATAGCCATTTCTCTTCATCCTCTTGATTCCACGGACCATCTACATAGCAAGTGCGATGCTGACCAACAATCTTATAGCCTTGCTCATCGATATACTTGAACAGTTCGACATATGACTCATAGAAGCGGTCGTAAGGGCCGTAATGCTTCATGCAGAGAGCCTTAGGAATAGCAGGGAGAGTCTTAAACTGGATGATAGCAGAGTCAGTACCGAGTTCCTCTACCTGTTCGCAATATTCTATGTCGATGTCGGTAGGCTTATACTCCTTGTTATGCTCTATGGTGAAGCAATATCCGGGAGGAGGGCATTTGCATCCGAGACGTTGCATCTCAGGAGCTATCTTATTGACACATATAGCACCTAATGCCTCGTAGTTAGGGATTATTTCACGATGACTTGCCACGATGATTTCTGGCAAAGACTGAATGCTGAATTTTTCCATTGTCTTGATTTCTTTGCGAGAGTTTCTCCAGTCAAGCAGTTGCCTACGCCGTGCAAGGAGCAGTTTCAGTTGCTCGTCGGTTTCGCGTATCTTTTCCGTTATCTTACGTATGCTTGGAGTATACGAACCATAGTCGTATAATTCCTTGATTTCATCGAGTGAGAACCCAAGTTTTTGAAGATCGCGAATCGTGTTGAGCTTCTGCATCTGTTCGATGCTGTAATAGCGATAGCCAGTCCACTCGTCCACCTCGTCAGGCAACAGTAGTCCTTTCTGCTCATAGTGACGCAAGGTCTTTACCGTGACCTGCATCATCTGCGAGAACTCTCCGATTTTTAATTTTGTTTTGTAACTCATAATCGTACGATTTTCATTTTCGAGTGCGAAGTTACACTATGACCTTAGGGACGAGTCAAAAGAAATCAAGAATTTAACATTTAATTAACATTTGTTGCGACTATCAAACAAACAACATAAGGTACTTGTGAGCTATTTGGGAAAGTAAATTAACGTCAGTTCGACGAATTCAATGGATGCATCTCCGATGCTTGTACTTTACAGAAAATTAATGCGAAATTAATGGGATATTAATGTGAAATTATATGTTTTCGCTCTGCGAACCTACATTAATGATCACAAATGACACATTAATGTCGCATTAATTTCTTCTTGTAGTAAGCGGCTTGTTTTCGTCGAATTCACGTTAAATTATAAATAGTTTGTGACTTTTATTTAGTACGTGAAAACGCAAAATGGAATGGCTTGTCGAAATGACGAAGTGAATAGTAGGTGACGGAAGGGTGGGAGAGGTCCATTACCATTGTCCAAGCCGTTCCGAGGAATCCCTTGCGCTGAGGTTGGGATACGGCTGCGATGGCATCTGTCAGCAGCTTCTCACTCATAACGCCTTGCGTCTGGTCGAACCGCTGGCAAAGTCTGTCATAACGGTCATCACCTTCTGTAAGTCCTACATTCAGTTTCTGCTCGCACAGATAGTGATTGGCTACGGCAGGCGATTCCGTTACCACCATCTTATTGTCAACATACTCTACAACCACACTTCTGCCTGAAATATCAGCCATAGCATAATGATGGGCTGCGCCGATATCTGAGTGCATATCGATACCTTCAAGCAGTTTGAGAGCCTCGTCAACATTGGCTGCATTCTTCAGCATATAAGAGATGGCAGCTGTCGTTGTCAGATCAGGTTTGCTGGTGCGCTGGTGGGTCTCAATCGAGTCGCCAGCCATCAGGTCGGCAATGGCAAGTCCCTTTTCGTTGATACCATCGAGGGCAACAAACAGCCCCGACAGGCACATGTATTGATTCTTGAATCCCTCAGGCTTAAAATCCTCGCCAAAATTGTAGAACTCCACGTTGAAGGTGGTAATCGTTTCGTACCCTTTATCAGGAATGCAATGCATGATGAGGCCAATGGCCGACGGGAAGTCGAAGTTGCGACCCATCATCACGCTGCCGTCGGGTGTCTTCACCGTGAGTGCCGAACATCCGTAGGGCTCTTTCGAGGTCTCCACTTCGGGCTTGTAGTGACCTTTAGACAGGAATTCAATGATATAGCCCACCATATCGTCAGCTTTCTCAAATCCGCCCTTCGCCATCAGTCCGTCGAAACCATCGTCGCCCTTGTACTCCATATAATACAGTCTGTCGTCGAGCTTTACGCAAGAATTAGCGCCTTTAATCAACGCCCCGAACTCCATCCACACTAACACACCTGAGACTATTACCAGTCCCAACACACTCAACAGCGTAATCTTTAATCCTTTTTTCATTGTCTATTATTTTTTGTTTTTTTTACTCCCAGCCAGTAGCACCATGCAATAATGGCGGGAATTATAGATGAGACACATTGAAGCCAAGTAAAATCATCGTTCTAATAGTTGTCTTGCAATATCTGCTATTACTTCCTCAGATGGTGAGTGCGTGGTGAAGACGGCGATAATGGTGTGGCTTCCATCAGGCATGAGAATGATACCTGCATCGTTCATGTCTTGCACTCCCTCAGGTGATGGGAATCCTGTACCTGTTTTATGTACGATACGAGCATCTGCGGGTATCGCAGCAGGGATTCGTTTCAGTCCTGTTGAGCAGTTTGCCATCGTCTTCCAGATGAATGTCAGATATTTGTTGTCATCTTTATGATGATAAAACCACTCGAACAAACGAGCTATTTCATCGGGGGTAGAACTGTTTTCGATGGCCTTTGTAGGATTCTTCTGCAACTGTTCCTCCGTCATGCGTATATTGATATCGTGGAATCCAAGTCCTCTCATGTACTCCTCTACTACTTTGGGCTTGCCGCAATACTTGAAAAGGAGTTCACACGCATTGTTGTCGCTCTGTCCGAGAGAAAATTCCAGCAGTTCCGCATACGAAAAGGCTTTTTTCCCTTCAAATTGTTTCATCATTGGCGACCATGTGTCTTGCATCAGGTCTGCCTTGTTGACAACAATCGTGTCATCAAGATTTAATCCTTTCCTATTCAGATAATCGGCGACGTATAAAGCTTGCGGGAACTTCATCACACTGTGCATGGCAAAACGCTCATTCTCTTTAATGCCACTAACGGAGCCATCACGCATGATACACGCACCATAGCTTTTAGGTTCTCTTGGTAGTATGGTACTATCGCTTACTGGATTTTGCGCCAAACATGATGTAACAATTAATGCATAAACTAATGTTACTATCTTTCTCATATTATTCTTGTTCTTATGAAATGCCCACATGAATTACAGCAAACGTGGCGGCAGTTGCAGAGATTAACCATCATTGTTTATCATTGGATAATATCTCATTCCGTTTGTTATCTGTTCACCATCTGTATCCACAAAGCCAACTTTCTTGTAGAACTCATGACCGTAAGGAGAGGCATTAACGGTTATAGGCTTATCGTCCTTTTGTTTCAGGATGTGTTGAATCAACTGGCGGCCTATGCCTCTGCGCTGATAGTCCTTATCTACAAACAGTAGACCAATATGGTGGTGCTCGTTGCGTGTGGCAATCACTCCAACCAGTTTTTCATCTTCAAACGCACCATAAAAACGAAGCATATTCAGAAATCTTTCATCGCTGATGGTATGCATAAACTCCGCGATTCCTTCTTCTGGATAGTCTGGAGCCTCGAACTCCATGAACACCTCTTTCACGAGTTTCAAGGCCTCGTCCCATTGGCTTTTTTCTATTTCTGCAATCCAAACTCTTCTATTGTAGCTTTGCATAAATTCATATTCATTACTTTGGATTATAGGGAATTAATTTCATCTTGCAAATGCTGAAGAAACCTTGCTCCATGCCCTCCGTCCATCTGAACATGATGAAACTGAAAGGAGATAGGTAGGGTAGTCTTGAACCAACCTTTGCGATACCTTCCCCACATCACCATAGGGTTGCAGAACTTATCGGTGTATTGATTCACTATGCAATCCAGTTCGGTAACTATCATGGCAGAAGTTCCCACAACCATAGCATCATCCACAAAACTGCTTTCGCAACTATCTGATGCCGATTTTGTCAGAACGGAATACTCTTTCAGAAAAGCCTCCAGATCTTCGCAAAATGGGATATCGCATGAGTTGATACCGCCTTGCTTATTGTTGACTATCACGTTGATAGCGAGTTTGTTATAGCAGAAAAGCTTGCCGTTTTCGGGAAGGGTATAGAACTCCTTCACCTGACTTGCAGCCTTGCCAATACACCAGCAAAGAAGCATGTTGAAACTCATGTTATGTCTCTTGCAATACTTCACAGCCTTTGAAACATCAAATGTCTTCACCAATGTCACCATAGGCATTGGCGAGGACATCCAAAGGCTGAAAGCATCAGCACGAGTCGTGTCTTGTGGGTTTATTTCTGTTTTCATTATTCTTCCAAAGGCATCATTACGCCACATTGATAATCAGGAGAATTGATATCAGTACCTTGATACCACTCCATGCTTTCGGAGTTATCGGCCCATTTATATTCAGGATGAGCAGGAAGCCACTCCTTGTGAAATTTCTGGAATTGCTCATGGAAAGCCTTCATGCCTCCCTCAAAATGCACCTTTAGCCATTTACCGCTATGGATAGGGAAGAGCTTCATGCCCTCTGGCACATTACCGCCCTTGTATATGCCTCCAATAACGTAAGTGAAGGATTTCTTGCAACCTCCGCCGAAGTTCACCTCTGCGCAAGTGCCGCAATTGTGGTTAGGAATATCGCAAGTGCAGAGACCAAACGCACCAACGCCATTATCAATAGCTGCCTGCTGAAACTCATCAGGAGTCTTGCCCTCCATGAATACAGGCTTTATGATGTGTTCCACATACTCGCCCCAGAATTTGGTACATTCCTCTGGATGACAGAATTCGATGTTCTTTGACATACCGATAATCTGCACATCTTGCAAGGTAATAAGTTCATGTTTCATATTCATAATGTTTTAGTTATAATATCTCTCGATTGTCGAAGACAAAATTACAGAAAATTTTCGTATTATAGATGTATTTTCAGATTTTTAACGACAATTCAATGAAAATATATGATATAAGCAGCAAGTTGCTATTTAACTGACACTTGCATTCGCTTGTTGAGCCTTAACGAAAAATAATTACCAATCTTACCAATCTCTATTCAATAAAAATATATCAAGAATTAGAGAATTAGAGAATTTTTTCTTTGAATTTATAAGAATTTGAGAAAGGTTGCTTACGCTCCTGCAATCATGCCTATTCCCAATGCTACGCAAGTAGCAAAAGTTCTCTCTTTCGCATTAATTCAAAATTCGCAAATTCTCTAATTCTTGATAAAAATAAAAAATTGAAAAGATTGCGCAGATTGGGAACTCGCTTTAGTCTGTTGAGCCTTAGCGAAAAATTATTGTCAGTTTAGCACCGTAAGGTGCGCTATAATTCATAGCTGCAATTTCATTAATTCGCGTTACAAATGTTTAATCTGCATCAATATATAAGGCTTTAATAGGTGTTTTTTGCTCAAAAAGTTGCTCAAATCATAATTTTTAACTAACTTTGCACCCGCAAAATCAGAGACGTCCACCAGCTTATAGCTGACGTTGACTATTTTATGGGTGCGAGGAAGCACCCGCAAAATCAGGATAATAGAATCTTAAAGGAAATTTTTTAGTACTACATTTTTTATGTACAAGCCAAAATTAGTCAGTTGTCTTCGTAATTACGATAAGAAGACATTTATGGCAGACCTTATGGCAGGTATCATCGTGGGTATTGTAGCACTCCCACTTGCTATCGCCTTTGGTATTGCTTCAGGTGTATCGCCAGAGAAAGGTATTATCACCGCTATTGTTGCAGGAATCTTAATCAGTCTCTTTGGAGGTTCAAAGGTGCAGATCGGTGGCCCTACAGGTGCTTTCATCGTCATCATCTACGGAATCATCGAGAAGTATGGTATGTCAGGACTTACCATCGCCACGCTCATGGCAGGTGTGTTCCTCATCCTCTTGGGAGTAATGCGCCTCGGAAGCATTATCAAATTCATACCTTACCCTATCGTGGTGGGCTTCACATCAGGTATAGCCATAACCATCTTCACAACTCAGATAAAGGACCTCTTCGGATTGCAGATAGATAAGGTTCCAAGCGAATTCATCGATAAATGGGGATGCTACATAGAGAATTTCTCAACTATGGATCTCTGGTCATTCGGCATCGGATTACTCAGCATCCTTATCATCATTGCTACGCCAAAGATCAGCCGTAAGATACCAGGATCACTCGTTGCAATCATCTTTACCACCATACTTGTAGTGGTGCTTAAGCAGTATGCCGGAGTTAGTAGCATTGAGACCATAGGCGACCGTTTCACCATCTCCGCAACTCTTCCAAGTGTTGAGATGCCCGACCTCTCTCTCGACGTTCTCAAGGGACTTATGTCTCCAGCTCTCACCATTGCCATCCTCGGTGCTATCGAGTCATTGCTCTCAGCAACCGTTGCCGATGGTGTTATCAGCGACCGTCATAACTCAAACAACGAGCTTATAGGTCAGGGTATAGCCAACCTCGCAACCCCACTTCTCGGCGGTATTCCTGCTACAGGTGCTATTGCCCGTACAATGACCAACATCAACAATGGCGGTAAGACTCCTGTTGCCGGTGTCATCCACGCCATTGTATTGTTGCTCATCTTCCTCTTCCTCATGCCTTTGGCACAGTATATCCCAATGGCATGTCTGGCAGGTGTGCTGGTAGTAGTGAGCTATAACATGTGCGGTATACCTTCATTCCTCGGTATTCTCCGTAATCCGAAGTCCGATGTAACCGTATTGCTCGTAACCTTCTTCCTCACAATCATCTTCGACCTTACAATCGCTATTGAGGTAGGTATCGTTATTGCTTGTCTGCTCTTCATGCGTCGTATGGCAGAGACCTCAGATGTTAAGCTTGTAAGCGATATCGACGTAGAGGAGGAATCCGACCTTCAGTCAAATCAGGATGAGCATCTTGTTGTGCCAGACGGCATTCAGGTATATGAGATCAACGGTCCTTACTTCTTCGGAGCAGGTAATAAGGCAGAGGAGCTTATGTCATCCCTGCGCGACCTTCCAAAGGTTCGTATCATCCGTATGCGTCGCGTACCGTTCATCGACTCAACAGGTATCCATAACCTCACCAACATCTGTATCACTTCAAAGCATCAGAACATCGACGTAGTGCTTTCAGGTGTTAATCCAAAGGTACATGCAGTACTTGAGAAGGCTCATTTCTATGAAATCATCGGAGAAGACCACATCTGTCCGCATATCGACATTGCCCTTGAAAAGGCAAAAGAGCTTGCAAATGCTTAAGGAAAAAAGTTGATGGAATAAAGATTCGGGTTTATAAGTAACCCCATAAATAATACAATCCTCCCCAATAGCTGACTATCGGCATATTGGGGAGGATTTTTTATTTATTCTGTTTCTTTGTAGTAAAGAACAGGTGTATTGTTATGTCTTAAAAAGCGAACTCAGCAGTAACACCTATCTTAGTCATTTCTCCGAATTTTATCTGTTCCAATGACTTATACAGATCAGCGTGCAGTCGGGCATAATGCTTGCCTATTGGCATCTGGATACCGGCACCTACGTATATTCCGTAGTGAGTGGTGCTGACGTTATCTACTGGTGCAGGAGTTTTACCATTATTATAGTATATTGTCTCTTTTGAACTGAGAGGTAACGCAACGAATCCTCCACCACGAATGATTGGTTGAATCTTACCGTTACCAAAGCGTTTTGCCGCACCAAATAATATGTTCAATACACTTTTCTCATATTTTAGAGGCAAAGAATGATCAGTCCCCTTTATTTCATTTGAAGAACTGTATTTTGGAGTGAAAAGCAAACCTAAATCTATGCTGAAGCCTTTTATAGCACGCTCAAGGTCTATGTCTACACCAACACCTATTTCAAAGGCATCGCCTGAATAGTTTATATCGGGATCTATTTGTGAACCACACATTTCCTTGGAGTGGTGTGCGTATGATGCTAAAACCTTCAGATGAGTTTTTATCTTGTCCGTCTTCTCGTCATATTCATACACAATACATGAACTGCCGTCAGTACACACATCATTGTGATAGTCGCGTACTACGTTTACGAGTTTCTTTTTCGTCATGTTGTTATCATCCATCTCCATCATGGCATTCTTTGATTGCTGTAGCAGCATCTTCACCTTACCATACTGTTTCTGTTTCTCTTGTATGATGTTTCTGGTGCCTTGATTAGCTGCATCAATAGTAGCATAGGAAGTGTTTCTGTTTATAAGTTCCGCAATCTCACCATCCTCACGTTCAAAGAAATAGTATTCATCGCCATTGTATGCTACGCAGTACAGGTTCATCTTACCTTGAACCATGAATTCTGCAAAGTAGAGATCAGGAGTTCCTGTCACGTTAAGTCTTCGTGTGACAAAAAACTTACCCCCGTTGTCGAATCGGAAACCCTCTATATCACCAGGTTTGTAGGTAGTTTTCTCATTATTAACCCAGAAATCACATTGTTTTGATAGTTTTTCGTTAGTACGGAAGTCAATAGTACCTCTGATAGTATCACCTGTATTTGTGATTACATATCCAGATTTAGGATTGGTCTGTGCCATTGCTACTATTGCAGAAACCGCGAACAGAGCGAAGAAGATAATCTTTCTCATTTCTGATATTTCAAAATTGTTTAGTTGATGTTAATAACACAATATACATTACAAATGCAAAGGTACAAATTATTTTTAATCCAAGCAAGAAAACGAGGTGAAAATGAAATAGGATACATTTAGAAAAAGAGTTTTCAAAAAACTCGTCACTCATCACCCGTAACGCTGTAAGTTATTGTAGCATTGGTGCTTACAGCGTTGATTCACCCTATACCACTCGTCACCACACTCATCACCCAATTCGTTGTATCTTATTGAGAGCGTGAATGTTATACGCGCAATTTACCCTCTTCCCACTCGTCACCCTAAAAAAGGTGACGAGTGAATCAGCCTTGCAACTTGTTCTATATCAGAACGATATTCCATATAATGGTGATGAGTGGGTGACGAGTGAAACGAAATGAATCACCGCTGTAATTCTCTGATGCACATATTGTTACAGCGCTATGGGTGATGAGTTGACGAGTAGTGTAAAAATTTTGTTTTTCTTTCTGTAAAAGTGAGCGGCACAATTCAAAGGCTGTGATGCCTCCGTTGATCCTTCGCTATGCCTTCGTTCTGCCTTCGCTTCAGTTCCGCTTCTCCTTCGCTTCAAAACCGTTTCAAATCCGTTCCCAATAATGGGACTTACATGGGAGTCACAAGGGACTTACATGGGAGGAAGGGTTAAATGAAAGATAACTTGTTTTTGTTTGTTGAGCCTTGCGAAAAATTTCGTGTTCAAAAATGATACGAAGGTATCTTATTGTTGCGTTTATTGTTAAACCTGAGCATTTGAGATACGTCCAAAGAAAGAGAGGAAAAGAAAGTAATCTAAACACATAATAAATAAAAAGAGACATAATAGGCTATTTGCTGCAGAAAGGATTGTAGGCGAGGTAGTAACCTATGCGCAAATAGATATAGCGAACTTCACGATAAATTGTACCCCCCAATATGGTTTTCAAGATGATCACCGATGACACAAACAAGAAAGGCTCACATTGCGTGAGCCTTTCAACGTTATAGTATGTGAGTTCAACAAATCTCAATATAATCGCACCTTTGGTGCTTGAACTGACAATAATTTTTCGCTAAGGCTCAACAGGCTAAAGCGAGTTCCCAATCTTACCAATCTTTTTATCAAGAATTAGAGAATTTGAGATGCTCTCTTTTTGAATTTTGGAGATTTTGAGAAAGGTCGCTTACGCTCCTGCCAATCAAGACTATTCCAATGCTACGCAAGTAGCAATTTCTCTCTTTCGCATTAATTCAATTTTCTCTATTTCTCAAATTCTTGATAAAAATTGAAATATTACGCAGATAGGGAGTGTCAGTTAAAAGCAGCTTGCTGCCAGGCGATTAATTTGCCCGAATTCGCGTTATATGTTTACTTGTTGCTTTTCTTTCCTACCTCTTCCGCAAGCACGAAGTCGAGCTGTTTCTTTTCGAGATTTGCCTTTGCTACCTTGATGCGGAGCTCGTCACCAAGTTGATAGGTGTGGTGGCGGCGGCGACCGATGAGGCAGTAGTTCTTCTCGTCGAACTCGTAGTAGTCATCGTCAAGATCCTCGATGCGCACCATGCCTTCGCAATGGTTCTCTTCAATCTCGCAATATATGCCGTAGCTTGTGATACCTGAGATATGGGCATCAAACTCATATCCGATGTACTGGCTCATAAACTCCACCATCTTATACTTGATAGAGTCGCGCTCGGCATTGGCTGCTATCTGCTCCATCTCACTTGAGTGTTCGCAAAGCTCCTCGTACTTATCCTTATTGGCTGACTTGCCTCCCTGCTCATAGCGTGTGAGAAGGCGGTGAACCATTGTGTCAGGATAACGGCGGATAGGGGAGGTGAAGTGGGTGTAGTAGTCGAATGCGAGTCCGAAGTGCCCGATGTTATGAACAGAATACTTCGCCTTCATCATTGCACGGAGGGCAACGAGCTGGATGACATTTGACTCCTTCTTACCCTCAACGCTATCCATGAGCTGATTGAGAGAACGAGCCGTAGCACCCTTTGTGCCTGTACTCTTCATCTTATATCCGAACTTGGCAACGAATGACTTGAGGGTTTCAAGCTTCTGTGGATCTGGATCGTCGTGAACACGATAAGGCAATGTCTTGGCTACCTTGCCCTTTGCCACCTTACCCACACTTTCGGCTACCGTGCGGTTGGCAAGGAGCATGAACTCCTCGATGAGTTTGTTGGCATCCTTTGAACGCTTGAAATAGCAGCGGATAGGCTTGCCTGTCTCGTCGATGTCGAAACGCATCTCCTCACGGTCGAACTTCACAGCACCATTCTTGAAACGCTGGGCACGTAGGAGCTTGGCAAGACGGTCGAGGGTAAGGAGGAGATAGGCATTCTCACCTTTTAGTTGACCTTTAGCCTCTTTTTTCTCGATTTCATCGGCATTAGCCATTGGGAGTTCAGGCAACTCAACTTTTGGGTTAGGGTTGAGGTTGTCGTTGAGAATATCCTGTACTTCCTCGTAGGCATAGCGTCGGTTGCTTCGTATCACGGTGTGGACGATGCGGTATGACTTCACCTTTGCATCGTTGTCGAGATTGAAGACAACAGAGTATGCGAGTTTATCCTCATCAGGACGGAGTGAGCAGATATAGTTACAGAGTCGTTCTGGAAGCATAGGAATGGTACGGTCCACGAGATAGATACTTGTGGCGCGTTCCCTTGCCTCCTTGTCGATAACAGAGCCTTCTGTTACGTAGTGGCTGACATCAGCGATATGCACACCTACTTCCCATTGTCCGTTGTCAAGACGGCGAATACTGAGGGCATCATCGAAGTCCTTGGCATCGTGAGGGTCGATAGTACAGGTGAAGACATCGCGGAAATCCTCACGACGTGCGATTTCATCGGGTGTGATCTCATCGCTTATCTTGTCGGCTGCATCTTCCACAGCCTTTGGATATTTATAAGGAAGACCATACTGGGCAAGGATAGTGTTCATCTCGGCATCGTTGTCGCCCTGTTTTCCGAGGACATCGACAACACCTGCCACGATGCTTCTGTGCTCTGCATCAGGCCATTCAATTACCTTTACAACGGCTCTGTCACCATCCTTGGCATCTTTCAGCTTGCGCTTCGGGATAAAGATGCTGACTGTCATCGGGTCGGTTGGTACGAGGTAGGTAAGTTCGCGGTCAGCCTTTATTATTCCGACAAACTGATCCTTTGCCCTCTTGATAATCTCGATAACCTGTGCCTCACGGATATGCTTTGCACGTCGTGCCATCATTGACACCTTGACACGGTCGCCGTTGAGAGCCCACATGGAGTTACGCTCAGCCACGAAGATAGGCTTGTCGGAGCCGTCGGGCAAGAAAGAGCATTTGCCATTGAACTTGGTGACGAATGTGCCTTCGAGAACAGAACCGTTCTGGTTGAGCTTGTAGGAGTTCTCACTTACACGAGACAGGAAATCGTCCCATGCCATTTCCTCAAGCACGTCAATAGCGAGCATCTTCAGAGGATGCGTATCGAGATGGCACTTGTGGAATATCTCTTTGAAAGAATATGCCTTACCAGGATTCTCTTGGAAGAATTCTTCCAGAAGAGCACCCATTTGTTTCTTGTTTAGCTTTTTACCTGCTTTCTTTCCTTTTGCCATATTATCTTTTTTGTTTAGGAGTACAAGGAGTAACAAGAAGTGAAAGGAGTACAAGACGATAGTAAAAAAATCGACCATAGCCCATAGCAATAAAGACATTTGTCTTGTACTACTTGACTTGCATAGCTTGATGAGCCTTGCGAATAACTCCTTGTACTCCTTCGTACTACTTATACTTAGTTAATTATGCTGCAAACATACGAAATAAAATTGAGAATTGGTAATTTTGGGATGTTAATTTTTTATTAATTTGCCAATAGTGCGATTTTTATGCTGTTTTCATCATAAAATAATGAATAATTTTAGTATCTTTGCACGAAAATTATTATAACATTATGAAGATTCTAATCACTGGAGCATCGGGCTTCATTGGCAGTTTTATAGTAGAAGAGGCTTTGAGTCGCGGACTTGAGGTGTGGGCTGCTGTGCGTAAGAGTACCAACAGGAAGTACCTGAAGGATGAGCGTATCAATTTCCTTGAGCTGAACTTTGGGGATGTGGAGCAGTTGAAGACTGCCCTTGCTGATCATGCCTTCGACTATGTGGTGCATGCTGCGGGTGCTACGAAGTGCATCAAGGCAGAGGATTTCTTCAAGGTGAACACAGAAGGCACAAAGAACTTCGTGAATGCATTGAAGGCAACAAATCAGCCAATGAAGAGGTTCGTTTACCTTTCTTCGCTGAGCGTGTTTGGTGCTATTCGTGAAAAGATGCCACATACAGAGATTCTCGATACAGATACTCCGCAGCCTAATACGGCATACGGAAAGAGTAAGTATGAGGCAGAGAAATGGCTCTTTCAGCAAAACAATCTTCCATTGGTGGTATTGCGTCCGACAGGTGTTTATGGACCTCGTGAAACCGACTATTTCCTTATGGCGAAGAGCATCAAGGGTCATAGCGACTTTGCCGTGGGATATGACCGTCAGGATATCACTTTCATCTATGTGAAGGACTTGGTACAGGCTGTTTTCAAGTCAATGGAGCACGATGAATGTGTAGGAAAGGCATATTTCCTGAGTGATGGTGATGTGTATGAATCTGTTACTTTCTCTGACCTTATCAAGAAGGAATTGGGAATAAAGTTCCTTGTCCGCATCAAGGCTCCTATATGGGTGTTGAGGATTGTGACCGCTATTGGTGACCGTTGGATGAAGATGACAGGTAAGATGAGCGCATTGAATAATGATAAGTTCAATATACTGAAACAGAGGAACTGGATGTGCGATATCACTCCGGCAAAGCGTGATATGGACTTCAAGCCAGAGTATAATCTGGAGCGTGGTGTGAAAGAGGCTATCGCATGGTATAAGGATAACGGTTGGTTATAAATAAATGGCTAAGAATAATAGTAAATTGTCAGATTTGTTTCTGAAAAGTGCAGAGAAAAAGCCGATGAAATGGCTGTTTCCTGTAGAAATAGGTATGGTGATATATGCCGTATTCACCTTGCTTGTCATTTTATTCACTTCTACCTCATTGCATGACCCCGAGGCTTTGGTATGGTGGCGCGTAAGAGTTGTGCTGCTTACCTTGGCATTATGGCTTGTGTATAGGGTGTGGCCTTGCAGGGCAATGGCTTTAGCACGTATAGGATTGCTTCTGGTGACATTGAGTTGGTGGTATCCTGATACCTATGTTCTGAACTGCCATTTTGAGAACCTTGACCATGTATTTGCTGCATGGGACCAGAAGTTATTCGGATTCCAACCAGCTCTGCTTTGGAGCAAGGCATATCCAAGTCATATAGTATCGGAACTGATGGCTATGGGCTATTCGCTCTATTTCCTGATGTTCGTTTCGCTTACGTTCTATGTGTTCTATAAGCGATATGAGGACTTCCAGAAGGTTTCGTTCATACTAATCACCTCGTTCTTCGTGTATTATGTGGTGTTCGTGCTTTTCCCTGTTGCCGGTCCTCAGTATTACTATCTCGCAGTAGGAGTTGATGAGATTGCAAAGGGACATTTCCCTGAAGTGGGGACATACTTTGCCAATCATACGGAGTGCCTTCCTATCCCTGGCTGGGATGATGGACTCTTCCGTAACCTTGTACAGAAAGCCCACGAGACGGGAGAACGCCCAACAGCAGCCTTTCCAAGCTCGCATGTCGGTGTTTCTACGCTTACTATGATTATCGCCCTATGGCTTAAGGAATATAAGTTTGTGCTTATCTGGGCTATACCTTGGATTTTCCTCTGCATGGGTACGGTGTATCTCCTTCCACACTATGCTGTCGATGCAATCGCTGGTTTCTTCTCTGCAATCGCCGTGTTCTTCTTGCTGAAGTATGTATGGAATAGATGGTTTGGGAAATAATAAAGTGAAGAGTGAAAAGTGAAGAGTGAAGAATTTAAATTAGCTATTATTGCAAAAGGGCAATACATACTCAAATTCTTCACTCTTCACTTTTCACTTACAGTTGTCCTGACTCTACCTGACGCACAACTCTTTCCGTAAGGCGGTCCACTCCATTTGGATCATAAGATTTCTTTAGGCTGGCGCCAAGAACCCATGCAAAAGCTTGATAGAAACCGGCACGAGTAGGTCCGAAGAAGACTTGAACAAGTTCGTAGCTGGAGGAGTTGGTTTCTCTATAAATGAGTTTTATGAGAAGCTTACCTTGAGAGTATGTGAGTTTCTTCATTCGAGGCTTGTACTCTGCCATAAGGCTTTTCTCCACATACTTCATGTGTTCCTTGCGAGCCTTATCGTCGGGAAGAGTCTGGAGGTATTCGTATGTCTCAAGTACGGCACGATTCACTTCCTTGGCTATCGGAAGTACTTTCTTCACGTTATAGACAAGGCGATTGTATGATTTTCGCTGGCGTTCATCCTTGAAATCGAGAGGTCCATAGACATAGATATTGTTCATCTCAACATACTGGATGCTATCGCTGCCCTCTAAAACCTTGGACACACGAACCATTGGCACGAACGTTGGGTTGTCCATGTCAACAGCGCGATCCTCCGGATTGATTTTCTTCTCCTTCTGAGCAAGGGCAGAGAAGGGCAGGACGCATAATGTCAGCAATATGATGAAACGTGAAAATTTCATTTCGAAAGGCAAAAGTACTGATATTTTCGCTAATTCTGTACTTTTCCAATCATTATTTAATTATTATTAGCACGTGGAAAGGTAAGAAAAGCAGCATAATATTTTGTTTTTTAGCTGATTTGGTGTAACTTTGCAGTCGAAAATTGGAAACGTGCGCCAGCCTTAGGGCTGACACGCACTATTTTCTTTGTGCGAGGATGCTTCGCACGTTGCACTCGAAAATTAAATAATAAGGAGTACGAAGGAGTACAAGGAGTGACGCTCCTTCGTCGCTAAAGGAGTACAAGACGATAGAAATATCGTTTTTTAGGGGTCAAGAAGACATTCGTCTTGAACTCCTTGTACTCCATGAACTCCTATAAAAAATAATTAAAAAATGAATCATATTATTTCTCGCATCGCACGATGCACCGCTGTAGTAGCTATGGTAGTGGCTTTTGCCTCTTGCCAGCAGAATAAGTTCCATGTGACTGGTAATATTACCGATGCACAGGATTCCGTACTTTATTTCGAGAACATGAGTCTTGACGGCCCTGTTATCATTGACTCCGTAAAACTCTCGGCTGATGGAAGTTTCGACTTCTCAGGCGAAAAGCCTTCTGCTCCTGAGTTCTATCGTCTGCGTATCAAGAGCAGTATCATTAATGTCAGCATTGACTCTACCGAGACTGTTGAGTTCAAGGCTTCATACCCAACAATGGCTGTAAAGTATGATGTTAGTGGTTCTGAGAATTGTGTGAAGATCAAGGACCTCTCACTCATGCAGATTAACCTGCTCAATCAGGTTATTGCCCTAAACAAGGATAATTCTCTCGGTCTGAAGGAAGTCAATGATAGTGTTAGTAAGCTTGTGAATGCTTACAAGGAGAAGGTAAAACTAGACTATATCTTCAAGGAGCCAAACAAGGCATACGCCTATTTCGCCCTTTTCCAGGCTCTCGGCAATCGTCTTATCTTCAATCCTCATGAGAGCGTAGAGGATATGCGTGTGTTTGGTGCTGTTGCTACAAGCTGGGATACATACTACCCAGAGGCAGAGCGTGGTAAGAACCTCCACAACATTGCTATTGAGGGCATGAAGACACAGCGTATTCTTCAGGCTAAGCAGCAGGCTGCAAACATTGACCCTTCAAAGGTGATTGTATCTGAGATTATCGATGTTCCATTGATTGACAACCACGGAAACCGCCGTTCACTTACAGAGTTGAAAGGTAAGGTTGTGCTTCTTGACTTCCATGCTTTCTCTGCTCCTAACAGTACACAGCGTATCATGAAGCTTCGTGAGGTCTATAACAAGTATCACGCTCAGGGACTTGAAATCTATCAGGTATCAGTAGATCCTGATGAACACTTCTGGAAGACTCAGACCGCTGCGCTTCCTTGGATTAACGTTCATGATCCTAACAATCTTCAGTCTGAGTATCTTGGACGATATAATGTTCAGAGCATCCCAACATTCTTCCTTATCAGTCGTGCTAATGCTCTTCACAAGCGCGATGCCCAGATTAAGGATCTGGATGCAGAGATCAAGAGTCTTCTTGCCAAGTAAGAATTGATAAACATAACAGTTCCATATACTGAAGGAACCTTTGTTCCCGTACCTTGTGCGGCAACAATAGGGCATTTCGATGGGGTACATCTGGGTCACCAGTATGTACTCCGTCGCCTTTGTATGCTTGCGAAAGAGAGGGGATTGGCTCAATCAATGGCTATCTCATTCGACCGACATCCACGCACGGTATTCGATAAGGATTTTGTTCCTAACATGCTTACCACCGTAGATGAACGAAGACTGATTATATCGCAGATGGGTGTGGATGTATGTGCCGTTCTGCGATTTGATAAAGAGATGGCTTCTATGTCGGCAGAGGACTTTATGAGGAAAGTGCTTCGTGATCAACTTGGAGTCAGGCTATTGCTTCTCGGCTATGACAATCGTTTTGGCCGTAAGAACAAGGACGAGGGATTTGAGGACTATGTACGCTATGGTAAGGCTTTAGGCATTGAAGTGGTGGAATGTGACCCTCTTGAGCTTGCAGACGGAAAGAGGGTTTCTTCTACTTTGGTCAGGGAACTTCTTGCCGATGGAAAGGTGGATGAGGCTGCAGAATGTCTTGGACATCGCTATAGCGTGGAAGGAACTGTTGTTGAGGGCTATCATGAGGGTAGGAAGATAGGTTTCCCTACTGCAAATCTTGATATTGACCCACAGAAGATAATCCCTGTAGGCGGAGTATATGCCGTAAAAGTGAGAGTTGAGGGTGATATCCAGATGTATAATGGAATGATGAACATAGGGCATCGTCCTACCTACGGAATCAATGAACTCACGCTTGAGACAAACATATTTCGTTTCCGAGAAAACATATATGGAAAGAAGATACGTGTAGAGTTCTGTAAGAAGCTAAGGCTTGAACGCCGTTTTGATTCTGTCTCTGATCTTGCAAGACAATTGGCTGAGGATGCGTTTGAGGCAAACAAATATCTCCTACATCCTGATGCCCTGCCTTTGACGAGAAGAAGGTTTTTCAAGGCAACCTCTAACCCCTAACCTCTAATCTCTAAACACTAAACTTTGAGATGAAACACGCTTTTATCTTTGTTGGATTTTTCTTGATATGTCAGGCTTTGTCGGCATTATTGGTGCAATTCGCAGTTGTGCCTTTCTTTAAAGGTGCAGATTATGACATTGTCGTTTTACATACGGTATTAAGTACCATTCTTTATTCCATAGTAGCACTCGTCACATTCTTGGGAGCAAAGTGGTGCCCTGTTTCGAGCAATTATATTGCCTCCAAGCCTTATGGAGTATTGGGATGGGTTTCCTTACTCGCCTTTGCTATTATTCTTCCATCGTCATGGATACAGGATCTTTTGCCAGACCAATGGATGAAAGATGTGCTTGCAGAACAATTCGATAGGCTGTTGAGAAGTCCTGAAGGATATATCGTAATAGGTCTTTCTGCTCCTTTGGTAGAAGAAGTGGTATTTCGTGGGGCAGTGCTCCGTAAACTATTGGAATGGATGGATGAGAGTTTTGGCGGACTCACGAATTCAAAAGCTTGGATAGCGATTGTGATGTCTGCTGTATTCTTTGCTGGAGCACATCTAAATCCTGCCCAGTTCCCACATGCATTACTCATAGGAACATTACTAGGATGGATGTATTATCGCACGGGGAGTATTATCCCTGGAATACTTTACCATTGGATTAATAATTCTGTGGCATTTGTTCTTACATGGATATTCCCGGATGTCAAGTCAGATGCTCATCTGATTGAATACTTTAATGGCAATCAGACTCTTCTCTACACATCTGTTGTTGTCTCAATTATTATCGCTATTCCATGTATATGGCAGCTTAACCGCATGATGAAGAGAGCGTAACTTTCTCAATTTCATTCATTTGGTCTTGATTTGCAATAATTTCAGCATCGAAATAATGACAATTCTTCGGTGCTGAAATTATTTTTTTGTAACTTTGCACTCGCAAATTAGAAACGTGCGCACAAATCGCAAATTGGAAACGTGCGAAAAAGCTTCGCACTTTGGTAGCCGAAAACAATTGTAAAATGGATAACAACAATCAGAAAAGAATAGAAGTCAGACTTCAACGGCAGTTGAATAGGCTTGTCTTGCCTATTCTGCTTGAAACGCTCCTCACCTTCCTTTTGGGTGGTGTGGATACCTTCATGTTGTCTCAGCATAGTGATGATGCTGTGGCTGCTGTGGGAATGGATAACCAGATTCTGCAACTTGTATTCCTTCTTTTCACTATTATCAATGCTGGTACCTCTGTGCTTTGTTCACAATATTTTGGCGCAAAGTTACAGGATCGCTTTGTCAAAGTAAGTGGAGTGGCTCTTATACTCAATCTCACTATTGGTTTGATGTCAAGTATGTTACTCTTCCTCTTTGCAGAGCCTGTGCTTTTGTTTATGGGGCTTCGTCCAGAACTGATGGTCTATGGAAAGCCATATCTACAGATTGTAGGTTCTCTTGCCTTTGCACAAGCCATAACCACAACCATAAGCGCTATTCTCCGAGCATCAAATAAGCCTATTTACCCTATGATGGTGATTGTGGTGGTAAATATCCTGAATATCATCGGCAACTATACGCTTATCTTTGGTAAGTTCGGAATGCCAGCCCTTGGTGCAGAGGGTGCTGCTATCTCTACAAGTATCTCGCGCACGGTATCTATGCTCATGCTTATCGTGATGCTTAACCGTAAACTCATTCCAAGTTTCCCATTGCGCCTATTCCGTCCTTTCCCTTTCTCCGAGATGCGAAAGCTCCTCAAAATCGGATTGCCTTCTGCTGGTGAGAATATCTCCTACAATCTTCAGCAGCTAACGATCATCTATTTCATTAACATGATAGGCAATGAAGCTCTCACTGCTCGTATCTATGTTGGAAACGTGGTGATGTTCGTATATCTCTATGCTATCTGCATAGCACAGGGAAGTTCTATTATGGTAGGGCATCTAACTGGCGTAGAGAAGACTCAGGCATCATACGTGATTGGTAAGTTTGCGTGGCATAGAGGGGCTATAATAACTCTTACCTTCTCTGTATTATGTGCATTGTGTGGATCTTTCATTGCCGATTCACTCACGGATAACGAGGAAATCGCCACCCTTGTATGTTGGTGTTTCTGGGTGGATGTATTGCTTGAGGTCGGAAAATGCATCAATATATGGGCTACAAACACCCTTCGTGCAACTGGCGATATATTCTTCCCATTCTACCTCGGAATCATCGTACAATGGCTCGTAGGGGTTGGTTTCGGCTATCTTTTCGGTATTGTGTTCGGTTTCGGACTTATCGGAATGTGGTTTGCCTTTGTTCTTGACGAGAATATTCGTGGTGCTATCTTCGTTTCGCGTTGGAATAGCTTCAAGTGGGCTAATAAGGGCTTTGTAAAATAGGCATTATGTTAACTCCCATTTTCCACTCTTTAGGAAAGGGAGGAAAATGGGAGTTACAACGGACTTACAAGGGACTTATAACGGACTTACTCTTATGCAAGGAATGCCTTAGCTGCACCAAACTTTAGGAATAAGTCAAGGCGTATTGGGATGTGCTTTGCATCGTCAGTAACGAAGAAACGTACTATTTCCTTGTCTTTGTTACCGTCTTTTTCAACGTATGAGAGCACCAGACAGTCGTATTTTGTGCCATTGTCAGCCTTTACTTTATCCTTGCCACGATATATGAGCTTTGCTTTCGTAAGCTCAGAACCGCCAGTAATGTCAATGTTCACCACATGACCTTTCTTCCAATTGGTTGGGTCGAAATTACGGGCACGCAAGAAGATATTAAGCATATCAAAGACGCAATGGTCATAGGTCTTTTTCTCCGTTGAAACCGTACCATCTGAGTGTAAATGACGCATTGAGACGCTGCATTTGCCATTTGGATAACTATATGTTGCCTCGTCAACATAATATCGTTTTCCTTCATGTGCAACTTTTTTGTAGTACAGAGGTGCCATATCACGAGAGCTATGGACAAGCAAAGTATCGCGTAACATGAAGAATTTATCTACTTTTTTTGAAGTCGTTGTTGTCAGACTACATTTGAACGACGGAGTACCATTAAAGGTACTATATACTGTGTTCATATTAGCCGTACCTGCCTTTACCCAAATGAACTTCCAGTTGAAGTAAAGGTTATAACTAATCTTCTCATTACCAGACAAGGCTGTGTTGCGGAATGTGCACTGTGCATTTGCCTGAGAACAGATGAGCATAGAGAAGAATATGAGTAGAGTTGTTATTTTCTTGTTCATAAGTCATACTATTTTTGAGTTTCTGAGGGCAAAGGTAGTGATTACTCTGTTGCAACGAGAGTCTTTTTCCCTATATCGGAAGGGGATTTTCCCTATAATAAATGAAAAATTAAAAGTGAAAAATGAAAAATACAGATAACTCTTATCTCGTTAGGAATTCTAACTTGTATCTTTATTTTTTTCATTTTTCACTTTATTATTTAATAGCTTTCCGGTGCCCTGATACCCTTTTCACGTGCACGCTCAGCATTGCGTTGCTTTATGGTCTTTTGCTTGTCAGCCTTCTGTTTGGTAATCTCTCCAGGCTTCTGTTTGTCAAGAGGACGTGCAAGGAGATCCCATTCGCGCGTGACATCCCATTTCTCACGACAAGTTACCTTTTCGTGATAATAATATACCTCTTCCGGCTGGATGTCTTTTTCGAAATCACCAGTATCCCACTTACCATTTCCGTTGTTATCTATGAATGCTCGGAGATAATATTCTCCTGGCTTTACATAGTAGAATTCTGCGATTCCATCGACGGCAAGGGCTTGTTTTATTACCTTCTCGCTCCTATCAAGCATCTGTACAACAATATCAAGGGAGTCTGCTCCTGGATAGTGAGGCTTAACAAAAAGTGAACTGAAGTCATCAGCTGTGCTAACCTTGATACCTGCCTTATACGGATTAGACTTCCTTCCATAAATATCCTCAAAAGCAAGAGTATCTATTTCGAAACTGTATTCAGCACCATCCTTCCACTCTGCTATCAACTCAAGATTACGTGGGGTGGCATTCTCCGTCTTTCTCTGACGTAGGACAAAACGGTCGTTATACCATTTATCATCTTGTTTGATATAGAGATGTATGGCAGCAGTATCTATTTTCTGAATGGGGGTCGGCATCGTTATATAGATGCTTTGGTCAGGTGCCATCCTCTGATGGACTTCATACTTAGGCTCAAGAGGCTTGGTTGGGAAAATGGTATCTGTAACCTCCTCGCCGCGCTTACGCTTCTTAGCGAGTTTCTTTTCCCAGTCCTCCATTTCCTTCTTCAACTGCTTCATACGCTTTTCGTATGGCTGTTTTGAGAGGACTTCAATAGCAGAGTCTGTCTGGAGTACGAGATGGCCAAGAGAGTCGGTCGCCTCATAAGTCAAATCCATTCTGAGCGTATCATTATCAATTAACGCAGAATCCTTTATCCAATAGGTTATAGTATCAAGTTTTGGAGTGTATTCCACGACAAAAGCATCGGTTTCATCGAAGTTCAGGCCCTTAATCTGCGGCATCATCTCACTTGGTCCGCTGAAGAACATCTGGAACATATTAGCTTCCTTGCGTTCAACCTTTAGGAAGAAACGATCCGTCTGTTCCTTAACGAACTGACGTAACACAATATTATCAGGTCGGAAATGTGTATATGGCACTTGTTTGATGTCACGGATATGGATAGTATCTGACCAGATAGTGTCTTGTCGTATATCTGGAGCACAACTTGGTACTATCAAATCATAATTGTATGCAAAGCCTTCTGCAGCCTGTGAATACATGAAATTGTCATCCATGTCATTAAGAGCTACAACACGATATGAGCCTGGGGCTATGCCACGAATGACAAATCTACCCCGTGAGTCAGTTCTTGCCACACGGATAAACGGCTCTTTGAAGATAATAGAATCAAAGGCATTGACAGGCATGCCGTTAGCAATACCGTCTAACTGGCTTTCGGTAAGGCGATAAAGACCTACGAGAGTTCCCTTAACAGGTTCAAGGTTATCGGCAGTAAGTACTGTGCCTGATACTTCAAGAGTATCAATTTGGTCGCCTGTTGAGAAACTATAAGTATAGTTGCCAAGAGGATTTCCCTCGTTGTTATCGGTAATAGCATCCGAGAAATCCACGGTATAAGTGGTGTTATCCTTGAGCGTATCCTTTAGTTCAATTATTATTCGCTTACCAGCAGCTTTTATTTCTGGCTGTTCATGCTGAGGAGGTGAGATGACAACTTTTTCGCTTGCATTTTCAAGTTTGATAAACTCGTCGAAATTAATTATCACCTTCTTGCTCTTGCTGTTAGTACCCCTATCAGAGGGTGAGGCGCTTAATACGCGAGGCGGAGTCTCATCAAACCATCCTCCGTCAGGATTTCCCATGCGGGCACAAGAGGACAGAAATAGTATGAGCAAGAAGAACAGCCCCTTTCCTGTCCTACGGACATCCTTTGACTTTCCTCTTCGAGCCGTCGATTTCTTCGACATTCCCCGTAAGGGGCAAGGAGTTTTATAGTATTTATCGCTAAAAAGCATTCTGATTTATTTTTCTTATAATATGGCAACCCCAAAACAAGAAAGTACTATGATTTGAAATACTATCTAAAATCTCTCCCCCTCGGGGGAGGTGGAGGGGGGCCGTTACTTATTCATCTCAATCAACGACTCTACATATTCCCTTGAGTTAGAGAGTCTTGGAACTTTATTCTGACCACCAAGTTTTCCGCGACTCTTCATCCACTCCTCAAAGAGTCCTTGACGTGCCTTGACAATCTTCAGACAAACCATGTTGATGTCCTTGTAACGCTTTGCCTCATAGTCAGAATTGAGTTCCTGAAGCTTAGAGTCGAGAGCATCGGCAAACTCATCCAAATCCTCAGGTTCCTTTGAGAACTCGATAACCCATTGATGGTGAGGCACAACACCTTCGCTTCTGAATACTGGAGCGGCTGTATATTCTCGTACCTGAGCATTACATTTCTGACACGCGAATTTCAAGCCTTTCTCCGCATTGTCCACAATAAGTTCCTCACCAAAGGCATTGATGAAGTGCTTTGTACGACCAGAGATATAGAACTTATAAGGATTCTTTGAGGTGAAGATAACAGTATCGCCTATCATATATCGCCAGAGTCCGCAACTCGTACTGATAAGCATAGCGTAGTTTTTGCCGGTTTCAACGCCTTCGAGTGGTACAATGTTAGGGTTCTCCTTTCCAAACTCATCCATTGGCAAGAACTCATAGAAGACATCATAGTCGAGCATGAGGAGCATAGACTTGTCGTTAGGATCATTCTGAAGTCCGAAGAATCCCTCAGAGGCATTATAAGTCTCCATGTAATGCATCTTAGGAGACGTGATAAGCTGCTCATACTGACTGCGATACGGAGTGAAGGCAATACCTCCATGGAAGAACACCTCAAGATTAGGCCATACCTCCTCAAGATGCTGTTTTCCTGAAAGTTCCATTACTCGCATCAAGACTGACATCATCCACGACGGAACACCTGAGATATTAGTCACGTTCTTGTCAAGACACAGATGAGCGATACGGTCACGCTTAACCTCGAAATCGGATATCAAAGCCGTCTTCTTGTCTGGTACACGGACAAGATTTACAAGAGGGTTGATATTCTCGATAAGAATAGCACTAAGGTCGCCAACAAGTGAACCTGCTACGTTATAGTTTGGTGAATGAGAGCCTCCAAGAATGAGTGAGCGACCATCGAACAAACGGCTCTTCGGATTATTCTGGAGATACATAGCCACAGCATCATTACCTCCCTGATAATGAATGCGTTTCAATCCCTCAGGACTCACAGGAATGAACTTCGACTTATCATTAGTAGTGCCAGATGACTTGGCATACCACTTCACTTGTCCAGGCCAAAGGACATCCTTCTCGCCATGACGCATACGGTCGATGTCGCCTTTAAGCTCCTCGTAGGTATTGACAGGCACATTATGGGCGAAATCCTCATACGACCTTGTCATGTTGAAGATATGGTTTCTTCCGTATTCCGTATCGCTTGCCCGACGAAGCAGACTCATAAGGACATCATTCTGCATCTGGGCACCCTCATTCATGTGGCGCCCAAGCTCTTTCTGTCTCTTGAGAAAGTAAAGTCTTGCTATGGATGTTATGCTCATTTTTACCTTGCTTGCTAATTAATCTTGCAAAATTACGAAATAACTTGCAGAAAACAAAATATCCTAACATTTTTTGACATTACCCCCCTCAAAGTTCTTCTCCACAAAACATAAAACAAACGCAAAGACGCTAAGGCGCAGAGATTAATTTTGAACACGGAAATCACAGAATAAACGAAATATTCTTTGGAATTTTTCTGTGTCCGAAGGACTCAGCGACTTAGCGTCTTTGCGTTATCAAAAAGACAGGATATTTATTCGTTCAAACCATTGATATTGAACTTCTTGTCATTCTTTTTAATTACGATTTTACCATTCTCAAGATACTTCCCGTCCTTCTTGTCGTTGTCAGAATTGATATTGGCAACACCAGTAGTAGACTCCCCGTAAGCCTCTTCTGCTTCAATCAAAAGATTTATGTTCTTTACTTGAGCCTGCTGTTCCTTGTTAAGAGCATCGAAAGCGATACGTGCATTGGTAATTAGAGCTTTGACTGCATATAACTTAAGTGCTGGGTCGTTTGCATAAACCTTTTGAACATTGTCGATTGCATCAATAGTTTCCTTCACCATTGTAGGTGTGATTTCTATATCATCGATTATATTGAATTTATTCCATATCGGAGCATCCTGATATGCCTGCTTACGACCTTTCAGTACATGAAGGTCGCCATATACTTCGAATGCAGGCTCTTCAAACCAAGCAAAATTAATATTTTGTGGAACACATGACAGATTGGTTACTGAAGTAAGGTTGGTACACCCCTTAAATGCTCCAGGAAGAATTCCCTCAAACATCCCAGGACCATCTCCCACCGCTGTGCAAGGTATTGTAACAGAGGAAAGACCACAATTCTCAAAACTCCCTCTGTCGATTTCTATCACAGAGTTGGGAAGGGTTACGGATTTGACATTCTTACAATTTCTAAAAGTTCCCCATTTAATAAGTGTCACAGGGAATGTAATATCTTCATAATTATATTCATAAGTAACTGATGATGGAATGGTTATATTGCCAGAATAGTCTTCATTGTTGCTTTCGCCATTACATACCGTAAATGCATACGGAGAAGCATTTTTTTCACTAACAATCCTGTAGTATATACCATTAATCTGTACGTCTTCAACAAATGTACTAACTGCAAATGATGACAATGACATCATTGTTGCCATTGTAAGCATGAAAATTCGGTTGTAAATAGTCTTCATTTTTCTTGAATTTTTAAAGTTTTAAGTTTTTCGGGCACAAAAATACACAATCTTTCTGATTTCACAAAATCTTTCCCAAATTATTTCAGAGTACTATCGAATTTTCTTTACTGCTTTTCCGCTTTCTTTCCGCTCTTCCAAGGAAGATACTCCATCGTTACTCCATATCAACTCCATATCAAGTACATCGATTCGATGGAGCAGCGATGGACCAGCGATGGAGCAGTGATGGAGGAACCTCGGAGGAAAAGCGAAGAAAAAGCATGGTTTCCAACATCAGTTCACCAAGACTTTTCGTGCCCGAAAATAAAAAAAATATAAAAATCGAAAAAAAAGTGGAGAAAAGTGGTGGAAAGTGGGGAAAATTGTGTAATTTTGAACGCAAATTATAATATAAATTAACATGCGCGTGATTATATAGCTATAAATGAGATTCTTAGGTAACATAGAGGCAAAGGCAGACAGTAAGGGACGAGTGTTCCTTCCTGCTGGTTTCCGCAAGGTGCTCCAGGCATCTGGCGAGGACCAGATTGTCATGCGCAAGGATGTTTTCCAAGATTGTCTCGTGCTATATCCTGAAAGCGTATGGAATGAGCAGGTGGATATGCTTCGCTCAAAGCTCAATCGCTGGAACAAGCAGCATCAGCAGATATACCGTCAGTTCGTGTCGGATGTTGAGTTGGTGAATCTTGATGCAAGCGGACGAATGTTGATACCTCGACGTTATCAGCAGTTGGTGGGCATCACGCAGGAGGTTCGCTTCCTCGGCGTGGGTGATACCATCGAGATATGGGCTGGCGGTAAGGATAGCAAACCGTTTATGGATGCTGAGGACTTCGGCAAGGCTCTGGAGGAACTGATGGAGGAACCCCTTTCAACACAACCACCTTCCACACAACCCCTTTCCCGTCCTTCGGACACCCTTTCCCCGTAAAGGGGCAAGGGGATAGTGAGATAAACGCAGAAGAATATCAATCAAAAGCAACTAAGGATTTCACTTTCACTTGCAACTAAGTAACTTGGTGATTTGTGATTAATAACTTGTAATTTTCAGAAATGTATCATATACCAGTTTTGCTCAACGAGAGTATTGACGGTTTGGACATCCGTCCGGGTGGCATCTACGTAGATGTGACTTTTGGAGGAGGTGGCCATAGTCGTGAGATACTTCGCAGGCTGAATGGTACAGGACGGCTCTTCAGTTTCGATCAGGATGCGGATGCCGAGCAGAATATAGGGGAGGCTCCTGAGAACTTCACATTCGTGAGAAGTAATTTCAGATACCTGAACAACTGGATGAGATATTATGGCGTGGATCATATTGACGGTCTGCTTGCCGACCTTGGAGTATCGTCACATCACTTTGACGATGAGACACGAGGTTTCTCTTTCCGCTTTGACGCCCCTCTCGATATGAGAATGAACAAGCGTGCTGGAATGACTGCCGCTGATATCGTGAACACCTACGATGAGGATCGGTTGGCTGATATCTTCTATCTCTACGGAGAGATGAAGAACTCGCGAAAGATTGCCTCTGCTCTGGTGAAATACCGTCAGCAGGAGAAGATAGAGACTACTCAGGATTTTCTGAAGGCAGTAGAGCCTTTCTTCAAGCGTGAGCGTGAGAAGAAGGATATGGCAAAGCTCTTCCAGGCACTACGTATTGAGGTAAACCACGAGATGGACGCTCTGCGCGAGATGCTATATGCCGCTACCGAGTGGCTTGGAGAAGGTGGCAGATTGTCGGTGATAACCTATCATAGTCTTGAGGACAGGATTGTAAAGAACATCATCAAGACAGGCAACGCAGAGGGCAAGCGCAACGAGGACTTCTTTGGAAGAGTAAGTACTCCGTATAAGGCTGTAAACAACAAGGTTATCGTGCCTAATGATGATGAGCAGAGGGAAAACCCTCGCTCAAGAAGTGCCAAGTTGAGGATAGCTGAAAAGATAGACAACCAAAAGGAATAAATAACGATGCAAGACGACAAGGACATAAAACTCACTATTGCTCCTACGCCGGCAGAGGAATCTGCGGTGCAGGAAAATCTTGCGTCTGCTTCTGAAGAGGAGAAGATTGACAAGGATCTTGCCGAGAACGCTCAGGAAACAGCAGAAGGACATGACCCTACTGCCAAGACCCTTGAGGATATCATGCATCAGGAGGCACATGAGTCAGAGACCCAGCCGCCATCAAGCTTCTCTTTGAGCCGTACTCTTGGAGGTGCAATTCTGGCACATGTCATACAGAGTCAGATAAAACTGGTGCTGCTCATCACTCTTTTCCTTATTATATATATAACATGCCGTTACCAATGTCAGCAGAAGATGGTGGAGATAGACCGTATGGAGCAAGATCTAACGGCTATCAGATATAAAGCCACCGTTGTGACAAGTTTCTTGACGGAGAAAAGTAGAGAAAGTAACATTATGGATATGTTGGAACAGCAAGGCGACAGTACCTTGCAGATTCCAAAGGATCCACCATATAAAATTAACGTGCCTGAGTAAATGAAACAGCAGTTTGACAATAGAAAGTCAATGACACGCTATTCCCTCATTGCAGTAGTGATGATGTTCGTTGCCGTTGCAGTATTGGGACGTGCGTTCTATGTCATGACAGCCGAGAGATCATACTGGCTTGCTGTGGCAGCTCAGGTGAAGAAGGATAGTGTTATCATTGAGCCGACAAGAGGAAATATCCTGAGCGCTGGTGGTCAGCAGTTGGCTTGTAACCTTCCAGAATACCGTATTTACATGGATTTTGAGGCTATACGCGAATCCAAGTGCGATACGCTTTGGCATGATGCCCAGGGAAAGCCGACAAAGGAACTTAGGGAACTTTGCAAAGGACTTCATAAGCTCTTCCCTTCACGTTCAGCAGAAGAATTCCTTCAGAACTTAGAGGACGGCTATGCGTGGAAATCAGCCACTACAGGCAAGCATCACAGAGCATGGCCAGTATGGAAACAGCGTATTCCGTACATGAAATATACGGAGGTAAAGAAACTGCCTATCTTCAAGCTCCGTCAGGGATTAAGCGGATTCTATGCTCAGAAGTTCATGGTGAGAAATCGCCCTTACGGTCCTATGGCTGCATCAATAGTAGGTTCTGCCTACAAGGAGACTGGTAAGGCTTATGCAGGTCTGGAGCTTGCCTACGATACCGTACTTGCTGGAACTCCAGGTATCAAGCACAGACGTAAGGTGCTGAATAAGTTTATCAATATAAGCGATACAGCAGCAGTTGATGGTGAGGATATTGTCACGACTATTGACGTTAGCATTCAGGATCTTGCAGAGCGTTCTTTGAAAAAGGAGCTTATCAAGGATCATGCCTATACAGGTGTGGCTATCGTAATGGAAGTAGCTACGGGCGATATCAAGGCAATGGTAAACCTCGACCGTGATTCTCTTGGCAACTATTACGAAGGTCGTAACCACGCTATTGCAGACTTGCTTGAGCCGGGTTCTGTGTTCAAGACCGCAAGTATTCTTACCGCCCTTGAGGATGGCTTTATACCAGATACAGCCAACTGTAAGGTGGATACTGGCTATGGTATAATGGAGATGCACGGAGCCAAGATGCGTGACCATAACTGGCATAACGGAGGTTATGGAGTTATCAATGTCTCACGTATCCTTCAGGTGAGTTCAAACATCGGTGTCAGCGTTTTGATAGACAAGTTCTATGGTAAGAACCCAGAGAAATTCGTTGCAGGTATTCATCGTCTCGGACTCGCAACAGACTTAAAGTTGCCTTTCCCAGAATATAGCGCACCACGAATCCGTTTCCCTAAGAGGGACAAAACAGGTAAATACTGGTCAAACTGGAGTAAGACGGCTCTTCCTTGGATGAGTATCGGTTATGAGACTCAGGTGCCTCCTATCTCTACCCTAACCTTCTATAATGCCATTGCCAATGGCGGTAAGATGGTTAAGCCTCGTTTCGTCACTCGTGTGGAGAAAGATGGAGAGGTGGTAAGAGAATATCCAGTAGAGGTTATCAAAGAGCATATCTGTAGTAATGATGCCTTGGGTAAGATACAGGACATTCTGTTCAAAGTCGTACACGTAGGTTTGGGTAAGACCGCAGGTTCAAGGGCTTTCGATGTATCGGGCAAGACAGGTACAGCTCAAAAGGCTCATAATGGTAGTTACAAGAGCGGTACTGTGGATTATCTGCTTAGTTTCTGCGGATACTTCCCTTCAGAGAAGCCAAAGTATAGTTGTATAGTATGTATTCAGAAGTCAGGTTTGCCAGCATCTGGTGGTCTGATGAGTGGTCAGGTGTTCCACGATATTGCCGAGGGTATTATGGCAAAGAACATCCGATACCCAAGTAAGGCTGCAAAGGATGAGCTTTCACGTTTCGTCCCTGATGTAAAGAGAGGTAATATCCTTGCTGCTGACTATGTTCTTTCAAAGCTCGGTATGAAGACTAACGGAGGATGGAATGGCAGTTATGTAACAGGAAATCCTGTCTGGGGCTCAGCAAAGAGCAATG
>JAEEGJ010004867.1_pt1 | contig 43943 bp, 40 predicted proteins | sample 8958761 | NCBI WGS metagenome assembly JAEEGJ01 (sample SAMN16246546, study PRJNA631951) | gut metagenome | biome: gut microbiome; feature: rumen; material: RS-attached | host: Bos | place: Iran: Karaj | collected 2018-10
CTTATAACATATTTAACGCCTTCTCCATTGCAGTCTGGACAACGAGTACCTGGCTCCCAACTGCCAATCTGCATTTTAGTATTCCCAGTTCCTGCACAAGTTCTGCATTGCCCTGCATTTTCTTTTACTTTGGCATAGCCAGAGCCTTTGCATACTGGACAGCGCTCCTCTTTACTTGCATATTGGAAACGGCGACCAGAACATTTACTGCAACTAGACTCTATTGTCCCAGCGCCATAACATCTGCTACAATCGCGTGTCGTTGTGCTTTTTATATAACCATATTCACACCTGTTACAAAGAGTGCTTTGCTCAAGGTATCCACGGCCATTGCAAGTTCTGCAATTCTGAGCAACACTAAATGAGGAAAAAAACGATAATAGAGCAATCAAATAAATTACTTTGCTATTCATTTTGCTAATTCTATAGATATTAAGTTTCAAATGTTTGATTTCTACCGGTTAGTTTTTAACTTTCGCAGAAGTTATTTGAATTCGTTTTGCCTCACAGCCAGATGTAGCATTGCTGCATGGCCGAATTTTGGAGATTGTTGCTGTAGATTCAGAATGAGAACCTTGCGCAGAAGCACCAGGAACAGTAAAGGTACCCTTTCCAACCTCACTGTTTTGGTCATTGTAAACACTAACGGAGACAGTTATTGTTTTTGTGGAATTGTTGTAGAATGTGATTGATGTGGAGGTTTGTCCGTCATATGAAACAGAGACGAGAACCGTGTTATCATAATCACCTTGAATACTTTTTCTATCTTGCTGTGCATTTGCAGCAAATGTAAAACCCATCACCGCAATCATTAATAAAATTATTTTTTTCATTTTATTTCTACCGGTTATATACCATCGGTCCCTCGGTTTTTAATTATGATTTATTTATTTGATCTCTAATTTAGTAACTTCCATATGTTTTTTTCACAATTCCTTTAGTATACCAATAGCTTCCCTCGTAAAAAACCCTATAACTATATCCGCATTCGAAGCACTCGTCGGCTGGAAATCTGTTGTACATCGGGTTTTCTTCAAACTCCTCATATCGGTTTCCGTTTTTTATTGCACGTGTACCATTAGAATTTCGATAAACTTGGACTGTTTGGCTAGCGGCGGCACCATTTGCTCCAACTTTTTTATAAATTTGAGTAGTACCTATTTTGGTCCAATCATCATCATTATTGTTCGAATTAATTTCTTCTGTTAAATTGTTGTTTTTTATGGTTTCTCTATTATCATTTGAACCCATTGAAACAGAATGCATAAAAGCAACGGCAATAATAGCTATAACTATTTTCTTCATTTTTTTCTACCGGTTATATACCATCGGTCCCTCGGTTTTAAATATAAAATATTATAATTGATTATTAAAAATTTACTTGACACGTAATGGTTCTACTAATATTTGTTTTACTTCTCCTCTAACCCCATATATGGTTAACTCTTGAACACCTTGCGGAACAATTTCGAATTTTTCACTCCCTGTTCTTTTACCATTTACCACAGCATACACATAACCTTCTACATCCTTATCAGATTTATTTTGTAGATGAATCCTAACTGTGCTGAATATTTGTTCGGATTCTGTTATTTTTATGGTTGCAGTATAGGATACAATCCCAACTTCCTTGTTATTTCTATCATGAATTTTCACAGTTCCAGTTAATGGAAATGGTACAGCTTGTGCTTGAGAATTTTTTCTATTTGAAAAATAATCTTGCGCTTTTAATGCTGATGGTATTAAAATAAATGTAAATAGTATAAAAAATATTATTTTTTTCATTTTCATCTATTTAAAAATCACCATATATTTTTCGTTTATATAACGACTCTATCAATTAGAAACAATTAATATTAAATCATTATTATTGCTAGAGCAGAACAATAAAATGTCATAAACAATATTAATTAATTACAAATGTTATCCTTCGGTTCAACAAACGTCCTTCTTCGGTATCGTTGTTTGCACAAGGCAATTCATCGGCCATACTGTCTTCAGAAATACGCGATTCATCTATTCCTTGTGAAACAAGATATAATTTGGCTTGATGTGCACGTCGCATGCCTAATCTTATATTATCGTCATGTTTTCCGATGGAACAAATGTGACCTACAATGGTAACCTTTGCGTCAGACCATCTGTTCATAAAAGAGGCAATTTTATCAAGTTCTATTTTTTGTTCATTTGTGAGTTTGTATCCCAAATAACAATATTGAGAAATAGCGGTATTTGAAATTTCTTTAAGTTCGGTTTCATAGGGGTCTTCTGCTGGAGCAGGTGTAATATCGACAAGAATGGTGTCTTCGACTTCATTCTTAATTTCCGATTGAACGCCAAAAAAGTCATTATCTGATGAAGACGTGTTTTTTTGTACTATATTGTAATTATCTAAAATACTATTAATTACCGCAGGGTTAAGTACATCATCATTCAACGCGTCTTCTGACACTAAGTCATAATACATCATCGTTTCATTCTCGTTATACCCTCTGTTTTTTATGGCATCGTGTATTGCTTGCATTTTTTCACGTCGCATTTGGTCTCTTTCTTCTTTTATAATATATACAAAATCCACCAAATTGTTACCCATGTTATTTGCCCATTTATCATGTGCAATGCTCGGATCAACGCCAGAATTAATGTCTAATTTATATTGGTTTTGAATACGGGCGATATCAATTATTTTTGATATTTTGGGATTGTTGACGCCTGCATCTGTAAGCACGCCTTCTGTAACGTCTATAACCGCTGTACTTGTTTTGCCTTCATAAAAATTTGAACCAGCACTAACGTAAGTGTTATTTAGATTAAATTGCTGTACAACACTTTGAGTTATTCCCGACTTATTCCAATTATCTCTGTCCTCTTGTGAAAGATTGCTCTGCACATAACTATCGGCTACACCAACGGCAACACTGGCAACCGCTTTTCCAAGCTTTTTCAAAGCATTCTTAAATGGTCCAGCAGATACAGTTAAAGTTATACATGCTAATAAAATAAAAATGGTTGTCTTTTTCATTATTTTGATTTTTTATTGTTTAAATTCGGCATTTTTGCATCTGGCTCCCAGATGTATGTTTCATTGGTGTTTTGATTGTCCTGAGACAATCTCATCACTTTTTCTTTTTTACTATATGTTCCACTATAATATAGCTTTTTCCCGTCAATTGCAATGCAATCAAAAGCTAATTCATTTTTCCCTTCTTTGTTTTTGGCAGAACTATATTTACCTTTTGCATGCAAATATGGTGATACAACTACCGTAGTGTCAACTACTACGCCATTGAAGATGAAGACAGAGTCCGCTGAAAAACCGAGGCTTGTAACTACTTGTCCCCAAGTGCCATTGTTGTTTACCATAGTGACATTATACCACATTGTGTTTGTCAGTTTATTACTCGAACAACCCCAAAGAAAAAGTAATGAGATAGTTGCAAGGCATAAAAAGAATTTTTTTTTCATAAATTACGTTTTTATTTATTTTGTTTATAATTGATTACGTTAATAAACCGTTTTTGATTTTACTTTTTTTGAGTTTGCAAAATTACAAACTCACTTTCAAACACACACCAAATCAATGCATAAACGAATGTGCATTATGCACAAGTATTTGGGCATTACTTTAAATCTTTAAAAATCAAAATATTAGCAAGCTAAAGAAAATAGTTATCGGCTGTTTTTCCGACAAAAACTATATTTTTTAGGGCATGTATTAGCTCTAAATAATGGGCAAAGAAGTGTTTAACGGATAAAAAAACGAAAAATCAATGCTATTTTGTTTCTTTTTCATTTTTACCCCGAAACTCTCTCGAAAAATCGGCAAAGAAATCGTGTTTCAGCACCCGGGAAAGTTTCATCAAGGTCTGTGTGTCAATCCAATTGCGTTCGAAGATATTATATATGGTATTGCGATGGCAGTGCAGCTGCTTGCTTAGCCATCCAATACGTATGCCGTTTTCCTCTACATACTGTTTTATAAGCCGTCCTATATGAAAATCTTCGCCCATCTTGTATTTTCTTTGCGGCTCTCACACTACGGCAACAAAAAAGGCGTTCACCTTCCGTTGCTTATGAAATTTTGTGGTGTCCGCTAAGACCAAAATCACACATAAGTACACATTAGGTTCACGCCCGTGGGCATGAACTTTAGTGCTTCTTATTCGTGTGATTATTATTTGAAGGTTAGCGGACTTCCAAAATTTCAAGAATAAGAGCCTAAGCTCATTTTGTCTTTTGTTATCTAATTACCTGTATCTATTTGATTTTAATTATCTAATATTAAACTATTTGCTATTTATCAAATTTATTATTGCTTCAAAATAATTGTCAATCAGTTTGCTTTTTGGCAGAACATCGTCTTCGCCAACCACTATCCAATCGTCATAATCACCTGTTTGCCTCAATTCAAATAATTGTTGATACAGTTTTCCCATTTCAGGTTCCAACAATCCTGTCGATACAAAATGCAATCCAAGCAAACGAATAACTCCCGTATGCGTGGTTGGATTATAACCTTTGCTGATTAACAACGCCGATGTGATATAATAACAGGCGTAGTACATTCTGTTTGCAGCAGCATGCCATAGCTCACTTGCTATTATTTCTTGCGTCTCTTTCCAAGTGTCATGCGCTTTTTGCACCCTGAGCGCAACCAATGCTTTCCTTTCTTCATCAGACAAATTCATATTCTAACTCCTTCCCTTTCAATATTTTTGTACAATGGCGTACCCTTACGTTCCTCCCAGCTGCTGTTTGTGTATGCTTTAACGGAAAAATATTCTCCATAACTCCAGCCAATGCTAACCAATGGCCAAACATACTGGTCGTAATCGTCGTCGGTAATCTTTTCTTTGTTCAAAAGCAACAGCAAATCCCAATCCGATTCGGCAGTGGCCTCGTGGCGGGCATGAGAACCAAAAAGTATCAGCTGCGAATCGGTCGGCAAAAGCGACTTCGAATAATCGGCAATTCTGTCAAAAATTTGTTGCTCGCTATATTCCATATTAATTCAATTTTTGAGTATAACGCAACTAATTATTATTTATTGCATTACCTCTTCTACTTTTTTTCACCACATCACCACCTTGGAGGGTCCCATGCCGCAACTGCATTTGTACAGCTTGGCTCCAGCGGCTGAGAAACAGTAGAAATCACCGCTGCTGATAAAGTTCTGCGAGTCGGTAAGGTAGATATTGCCGTTGTCCTTGTTCACGGCTATGCCGTAGGGACACACAATGTCGTCGCTACCGTTGAGGGTGAAGTTCTCTTTGGCCAAGGTGCCGAGATTGATACGGTAAAACACCGCCGTATAAGCCGACCAGTCGAAATCGTAGCAATAGGCGTAGTTGCCAGCAACGGTAAGGTTGGTGCAGGTGAACGGCAGACGGGTTACCCTTTCCACATCAAGGTCGATAACCGCCAGCGACGAAGGCACAGAGCCGTAGTTTCCGTTGCAGACGACCATCAGGCGGTTGTCGTCGATTTTCACCATCTTGGTGGGATTCATCCCGACGTTTATCTTTCGCACTTCGGTGAAAGTGGCCAAATCCACCACCGAAACAGTGCTGTCGTAATTGGGGTTGTCCAATCCGCCCGAATTGACGGTGTAAAGGGTGTCACCGATCACCGCCAGCATCTCGGGGTCGCGGCCTACATTGCAAGTGGCTACCACAGAGAGTGTGGAGGTGTCTATCTTCAACACGTCGTCGCTATAGCATGTTATATAAACATAACCCTTGTGTCCCACAAGGTAGCGGGGCTGTTTGCCTGCCAGCTGTATCTGACGCACGGAGCGGGCGTTGTCGGGATCCAGCACCTCCACAATGTTCGAGCTGTTCACCACAATGTACATCTTTCTGCCGTAAATCTGTATGTCGTTGGCCACGTCGCCGAGACCGCGTCCGTTTTTACTTGCAAAAACATCGCTTTGATACTCGCCTGTGGCAACGGCTATGCGATCAAGCGAAGCATCGTTGCCACCCCACACTCCTTCGTTCAAAATGTAGATATAACGGGCGTCGGTGCCTTCTTCGGCCGCCACTATGTCCTTGGCAAGCGAGTTCTGTTCGGTGCTTTCGTTGTTGTCCTTTTTGCACGACACCGCCACTGCACACATCAGAGCGGCAAAGCCGATAACCAAAGCTATTTTTTTCATTGTCAATATGTTTTAAAATTCGTATATCATTTTTATCTTGTAGTTGCGTCCCATCATCGGGTAATTGCTAACCACCTCATACTGAACGTCGAAGATGTTAAGAACCTGCGCCTGCAGTTTCAAAGCACCGTAGCGCAGAGGGATCTTCTTGGCAAGCGTAACACTCTGGTCCACATAGCCTTCCAAAAGATATTCCGGCTTATTTTCGGCCAACTGGTAACGGTCGCCGACAAAAACAAGGTTGCAGCCCACATCCACAATCGGGTTGGTAAAAAATGCCGAAGCCGAAAGGGAATGTTCGGGGGTGTAGGGTATCTGGTTGCGGTAAGTCTTTGAGTTTTCGTCGGTTAAATCCAACGCCCGCTGAAAAGTGTAAGTGGCGTCGAGCGAGAGGCCTATTTTTTCGGCAAAAGCCAGTTCTGCGGCCACTTTTGCATCCACACCAGTGATGGACACCAGCCCAATGTTCATCATCGACCACATGTAAAGACTCTGACGCGGAAAGGCCACAATCTTGTCGCTTACACGGTTGTAGTAGCCGTCCACGAGCAGCGTCACGTTGCGGAAAGTCTTTTCGGGAAAGCGTTGTTCGAAAGTAATGCCCAAATTGTTCTGCAACGCACGTTCGGGACGCAGGTCGCGCGACATATAGGCGTAGTAGCACTCGTTGAAATTGGGCAGACGGTAGTTCTGCTTGATAAAATAACGCAACCGCAACCCGCTGCTATTGAATGGTTTGTACGAAATTCCAAAGTATGGTGTGAAATGGCGGTACTCTTTGGCAAATTCGCCCAAAATATTTTCGCTATGTAGAGAATAAAGTGCTGTGGCTGTGATATTTACCTTGTTCAGATAAGCCTTGGCGGAGATAGCGTTGAGCCACGAATGACGTCCCACCTCGGCGCAGCTTTCCACGTTGGAATTCAAACTATTGTAGAAATAATCGGTTGAATACGAGAAATTTACATAGTTATTCAAATGGAACAACAAGGCTGAAGTGAGGTAGTACTCTTTTTGACGGTAGTCGTTGTGCAAAACGCCGGTGGAGCCTTGGTAGGCGGAGTCGTCGTAGATGTTCTGAACGGCGTAGAATTTGCCGTCGATACGCAGATTCCAGTGCGGTGAAAAGTGGTTGGTGTAGTGCAGCTGAACGAATCCCGACTGGTCGGCGGAACTCTCGCTGCCGGGCGTTTCGCTGTAGTAGATAACGGGGCCGGGCAGCTGCTGGAAAGCGTTGTAATAATGCAGTTTAACGGTCATCTTCTGGTTGTAGTCGATGAGGTAAAACAGGTTGCCCTCGATGTTGGTCATCCGCACCGCCGAGTGTGAGCGACGTTCGCGCGAACTGCTGTCGGTCTTGCTTTGAGTGTAGTAGATGGTAAATGGATAGTCGCCATTACTCTGAATATAAGTGCCTTGCAGCGACATGTGGAGTTTCTCGCCAAAACGCTGCTCATACTTTAGGCTGGGGTGCATAAGTCCGAAGGAACCCGCCTCGAAACCGAATTTCAGATTGGTGTTTTTGTCGTCAAAAACCGGCTTTGAAGTCTGCATGTTGAGCACGTTGCCCGAGGCCAGCACCCGCGCGGGTTGCAGAATATCGTCGGGCTGACCGTTGGCAAAACTCAGGTTGTCGAGCTCCGACACAATGAAACGTCCCAAGTCGGGCTGTCCGTTCTGGCAGTCGCCAACGGCAATACCGTCGATGGCAAGGGTGCTGAACTGGCTGCCCAAGCCGCGCGCCGAGACGGTCTTGATGCCCCCTACCCCACCGTAGTCTTTAAGCACCACGCCGGCCATCTGTTTCACCGCGTCGGACAGCTGCAAGGAGTTGATACGTTCCAATTTAACGCGTGTCATTATCTGCACGGGGGCCGTTGCCGTGGCTTCTTTTGGCGTAGCCTTGGCGGTTACGGTGACGTTGTGCAAATTGCGCCTGCGCACAGTGTCCTGTGCGCAAACACAACTCCAGCAAGCCGTTACGGCTATCGCCAACGATAATATGTATCTCTTTCCGTGCAACGTCATTTGCATCTTTTTTCAAACAAAATGGCAGTGAGGCAACGCTTTTTTCAGCGCCGGGGCGTTGAAAGCCTTTTCCTCGAAAGCCTTTTCAAAACTGCGGACTTGGCAGGTCTTCTGACTTGTTCCACCGTTTCCGGCCTTCCCGTCGCCAATAGGCGGCAGTGGCATGGATTGGAGCGGTTTTTTTGCGGAACTCACAGCAGCGGGACTGTCCGGGACTTGCACCCGATTCCCTTTTAATCAGCACATTGCAACGACATGCGCCGAACCAAATCCATGTGCAAAGATACGATTTTTTTTCGAATCCTTCGAATTGCTATTCTAAACTATTCTTTTTTTTGTATTTTTGCAGTTTGATGTAAATAAGGAAAATCGACATATTATGAACAAAAACAGCTCATTTTCAGAAATATCCCGACCGTTAATCGGCATTATAATAGCAATAGCCTTACTCGCCAACATAGTCGTTGACATACTCTTGTGGCTTAATGCATATGTTGACGGGAAATATATAATTGAAGCTTATGGCAATGAGGTTTCGGACATTTATTATATGCGTATCGGCTCGCTCTCGATGGCCATGTTCTTCAATCTAGTCATAGCCGTAGTAGTTTTATTTGTATTGGCTTGTCGAAATAAAAATAAGAAAAAAGAATAACATTTTCCGCAACTTTGAAATAAAAAAGGGTGCCCGTTTTTGACACCCTTTTTCCATAATACAACTTTGATTTGGGGCTTTGCGAAAGTTAGTCCTCGGTGCTACATTTCTTAATGTAGATGTACTTCGGATATTCGCCCAAGACGAACAGCGTTACGGGGCAAACCCAAATGTCGCGCGTCCAGCCTTCCAGTCCCGACACAGCGTAGGTGCTGCCCGAAGTAAGGCCGTGCTCCTTCTGTGTCAGCTTGAAATAGCCTTCGTGTTCTTCCTCTTTTTTGGCGGGTATCACTTTCACTTTGGTTGTCTTGTTGTCGTCGGAGAGAAATTCGCACAACTCGTCAGAACCCGAAACCATCAGCAGGTTGTGATGGTCGAAAGGCCAGTTCGGAAAATCAACATACCACAATCCATCCTCCTCGTGATTGAACTTGAGTTCGTACTCTTTCTTCTTTCCAAATACACTGCGAGCCATTGCTGCTGCTCCGTGTCTCAAATCGTTTAATGTGTAATTCATAACTTTAATTTATTTGTGTTAAACTTACACAAATACACCGTCCATATCCGTGCCAAAACATTTTCGACCGACAATTTGTGTCAATTTGACACAAATTTATAAAACGCTGACAGATTTGTCATTGCACAAATGACATTCTGACCGAAATGACAAACAAAAAAGGGAGCCCGAATAAGACTCCCTTTTTATTTATTGTTAGATGTGATAGTTACTTTTTCACGAACTTGCGCATCACAGTTCCTGCCGGTGTTTCAATACGTATGGTGTAGATGCCGGCGGACAGTTTCGAAACATCTAGTTGGGTTTCTTTGCCGAACCGCATCACCACTTTTCCTACAGCATCCAGCACAGTAGAGCTAACAACCTTGCAACCAACAATATAAAGCGTTCCTCGGGCGGGATTGGGGAACACCCGTATTTCGGTCGTTTCCGTCTGGCCAACGCCTGCGGTGCCTTGGCTGTTGCGACAACGCGAAAACTCGGAGGTGTTGCCCATTGCGTCGATGGCAATGGCGGTAAGATAGTCGTCGGGCGAAAGTCCGGAAAGCGTGGCGCTCCAATCCCCATTGGATGAGGGTGTTACTGAAGCAAGGTAGTCTCTGCCTTCGCCGTGTCCCGTGGGGTCGGTGGCGGCGCGGTAGAGCTGCACTTCGCATTGTTCCGGCTGTCGAGTATCCAAAGTGCCTTCCACCACAACTCCTCCCCCGCTCTGCACAATGCCGCTTATCACGGGGAAGTTGAGTTTTCCGTTGGCACCGTCGTCGCTGTCGCCGGCATCGTTGGTGTTCACTCCGGGCGAGAAAAGGTCGATAGCCAAACCGCCGTTGTTGTAGAAACTGTTGCAGCTGATAAGGTTACGTTTGCAGTTGTAGTTGGTGATGTAAACGCCACATCCTCCGTTGTTTGCAATAACATTACCTTCTGCACTACTTCCGCCGATGACGGTCTGCTTGGGACCTTGCGAAATCCTTATGCCATCCATGCCGTTGGGCAAAGGAGTGTCGGATGCACTAACACCTATCTTATTACGTACCAACACATTGCTGTCGGAGCCAGTGATATTTATCCCCACCCCCACTTGGGTGTTGCCCGAAATCACATTGCCGTCGATGATGTTTTTGTACGAAATGCCGTCGATAATTATTCCTGCCGTGTTGGCGACAGCCGAATTGCCGTTGCAGTCGGTACCTATATAATTGTTTATCAAACGGTTGTCGTGAGTGCCGTTGTTATAAAAAAACACTCCATAGCCCACGTTGCCGGAAATGATGTTGCGTTCGGCTGCTGAGTTGCCTCCCACCCTGTTTCCGAACGAGCCGTCGTCGAACAGTACTCCGTAGGTGTTGCCCAACGGCTGAGTGCCGCTGATGTCGGTGCCTATATAATTGCCTATCACCACATTACCTGTTGCACCAACGCCAAACAGAGGCAGGCCGTAGTCGGTGTTGCCGGATATGATGTTGCGCTCGGCGACTGTTGTACCGCCAATAACGCAGTATCGCACCACGCCTTCCATGCTCATGCCGTCGTAGTTGGGCAGGGCGCGAGTGCCGGTGCGGTCGGTGCCGATGAGGTTGCCGCTTACAGTACACGAATCCACGTCGAGCAGACGTATGCCGATATGGCGGTTGCCGGAAATGATATTGCGGTCGGTGGCGGAGTTGCCTCCAATCAAAGCCTTGTGCGAGCCGGCGATAAATTCCAGCCCGATGTCGTTACTCACTGTGTCCGAGGCGTTTTCGTTTACACCTATGTAGCAACCCGTTACTTTGCAGTTGGGCGAGTTGTAGAATTGTATCCCTTTGGTGAATCCTCTGATGTTCAGTCCCTTAACCACTGCCCTTGCGGCATTGAAAACACGCAGTCCGTAGTCGAGTGTGTAACCGCCGTCTATCACAATTTCGGGGCCGTTGGCGTTGGTATTGCCAACATTAGCAGACTGCGTTGTGCCATCGATAGTTACATTGTTTTGCATCACCATCGGGAAAACGGTGGCGGGACTTATCACCCACACGCCCTTGGTGGCGTCGTAGCCAGCATCGGAGGTGGGGATGTTGAAACTAATGGTGTGCGGACCGGCGGTTGTCATGCACATCTGCAAGGCGTAGCACAGACTTCCCGCACCAGAGTTGGCGGTGGTGGTAACAACGTAGTTGGTGGCCTTCAGCTCACACAACGATATGATTGTCAGAAGTATAAACAAAAGTGTTTTCATATTCTATCTTTTTACGATTTTTGTTGCGCCCAGCGGCTGATCATCGTTGTAGGCAACCAAAAAATAAACTCCATTGGACAAACGGGAAAGGTCGATAACCCGTTCCGCTGTGGAAATCAGGCGTTTGCCTGTTATGGAAAAGACTTCGAAACGTGCGTTTCCACCTATGTTCAAAATCTCAACACAACCCATTGTGGGATTGGGGTAAACGGCAATTTGCTCGCTTACAGCATTTTCCAAACCCAACACCGAAGTCGCACTGGCGGAATACATCGATGTGTTGCCATATTGGTCGGTAACGGTAGCCACGAAACGTGTGCCAATAGAGCCTCCGAAAGCCGACACCCGCCATTGTCCCTGTGCATCGGGCGTTGTGCGACCAACAAAATTTTTGCCTTGCGGCATAAGGCTTGCAGTATCGTTGGCGTCACACTCAAACACCTCTACCACAGCATTTTGCGGACTACTCACGGATGTAGTGCCCGAAACCACCGAAAAACCTGACACTTGGTCGTAGCCGGCTAAGGTTATCACCGGAGGACGTACGCCACCGTTGCAGCTGTTGCCCATAAAAAAGATTCCGGCGTAACGGTTGCTATAAATCCGGTTTTCGGAAAAAGTATTGAAACGGGTTGCAGCGTCGGTGAGCACAAGGCCGGTGGAGTCGTTGTTTGCGATGATGTTGCCTGTGCCCGCTCCCCCAACCATAGTGTGCGTGGCACCGCCTCCAATAACAAGTCCTGCCGCACCGTTTCCTAGGGGCGTAAGACCGTCAGCCCCTACACCTATCTTATTGTTTTTCAATACATTACTATCGGCTTGGTCGGTAATAACCACTCCATAGCCAAGGTTGCTGGAAATCACGCAGTTATCTATGGTGAGGTGTTTCACCAAAGCACTTACAATAATGCCGTTGCCGTTGGGCAAAGAATTTTGTCCGGAAACATCCACACCGATGTAATTGCCTGTAATGCTGTTATTTTCGGTTCCTGCATCGGTAACTTCGATGCCTGCGTACAGGTTGCCCGAAAACAGGTTACGGTCGGCGGCCGAAGTACCTCCTATTATATTGTCCTTGGCGTCGGCGGCAAGCATCAGACCTACGTCGTTGGGCAGAGCCACAGTGCCGGAAGCATCGGTGCCTACTTTGTTTCCACGAAAAATATTGGCGTCGGTGCCGCGGGTAACGATGAAAAGTCCATAGCTGCGGTTTCCGCTCAACACATTGTTTTCCATTGTGTTATGATTCGACGAGCCGTCAACGCAGATGCCAGTGGCATTAGGAACTGACAAAGTTCCAGTTACATCGGTGCCTATGTAGTTGCCGCAGATGTTGTTTTGCGAGCAGTTGCCGTAATAGATACATCCGTACACACGGTTGCCGCTTATGATGTTGCGTTCCTGCGGCGTGTTTCCGCCAATGACGTTGTGTCGCCCTGTTGTGTTTATCTCCACGCCGTTGGCCTGAATGGAGGAGTCGGGGGCAAATTCGAAAGTGTAGGTGCCTGTGGCGTCGAGACCTATGTAATTGCCACACACGACGTTACTGTCGGCCGATTCGATATAGATACCTATTTCGTCGTTGGCCGAGATAATGTTGCGCTCGGCGGCTGTGGTTCCGCCGATGCGGTTGCTGTTGGCGTTGGTCATTATAATAATGCCGTAGTGGTTGCTTAAAGCCGAATCGCCAAGGGCACTAACGCCGATGCGGTTGCCTTTCACCACGTTGTTGCGGGTGCCGCTGCCTTCCATCACAATGCCCGCCGAGGTGTTGCCCGAAATAACATTGTTGGAAATTACGGCGTTGCGCGCATAACCGAGGTTGATAGTGCCGTAGGTGCCGCCCGAAAGTCCTATGCCGTATGTGTTTGGAAAGGGCGAGCGGCCATCGGGGGCCGTGCCTATGTAGCAGTCGCTCACAGTGCAGCGGTTGGCTCCGAACAGAAGCACGGCGTACTGGAAACCGCCTATTACAAAGCCTTTTATGGTAATACCAGCACTGGCCACACGGAAACACGACATCAGGTTGAGGGTGTCGCAGGTTAGCACCACCTCCGGTCCAAGGGGATTGGTGTTGCCTTTGTTGGTGGTCTGCGAAGTTCCGTCGATGGTTATATTGTTGACAATCAGGAAATACGGTAGCTCCGACTGCAGGTGAATGGTAAAAGTGCCGCTGGCGGAGTCGTAGCCTGCATCGGTGAACGGTATGTTGAAACTGATGGTGTGGTTTCCGCCAAACGAGGCATTGGCATTGGTAATGGCCTGCCGCAACGAGCCCGCGCCCGTGTCGGCAGTGGTGGTAACGGTGTAGGTGTTCGAAAACACAAAGGAAAAACAGCAGATAGCTATCAAAAAAGAAAAAATATGTTTCATCGTTATTTTGTTTATTGACAATCATTATTAATAACGCTAAAAACGCCCTTGTTATTATTTTAAGCAACTTTTTTTTGTAAAACAAAAGCCCACAATTTTCACAAAACATCAGTTCGTGGCAAAAATCCAATTTCCTATTTCCGAATTAAAACCGTATATTTGAGCCGTGAAACGAAATATCAACATATCGGCGAAAAGTGCTGCAAACCATTTATTTACAGTCAAAGTTCCTGCTCTTTTGCTAGTGCTGTTGATGTCGTTTGTCGCAAAAAACGACCTGTTTGCCTCCAATCGAAACGCATTGCACGGCACTGGCGACTCCTCCGACACGCTTTACCAGCCTCTGCCCGTTACCCTCACCCCTTGCAGCGACATGCTTTTTGTGGTGCCCAACGAAACCATTGTCGCACCTCCCACAAACGGCGGCCGCATAGTAAGCCGCAACAACGGGGCTTCGCTGTCTTCCAACCTGAAAAACCAATCAGCACGATATGCCTCCGCTCCGTTGTATCTCATATTAGAGAAACGAAGGTTGGGTAGAGACTTCCGTCTGAATGCTTTCGGACGCAACATCGATTATTACGTTTATTTCCTGAACATCCTAAAACTTTGATTTTAAGTCTATTACTTTTTTGCCATAGCTGAGAACGCCATTGCAAGCCTGTTTCCAGCTATTATTATCGTGTACTGCTACAAGCAGTTACACATTGTGTTACATTTAAATCAAAGATAAAAAATGGAAAAAACAGAATTCAAAAGCATAGACAAATACATTTACGAACTGCCCGACATACACAAGCGACTTCGCCCCATATATTGGGCGTGGGGCTGCGTACTATGCGGCATGGCGGGATTTCTGCTCAATCGGATGATACCAACCCACGGACAAGGCCTGTCGGCACTTATTACGGCGCTTGTCGTTGTCGGCATTTTCGGTGCGGGCACAATAGTGGCATACTATCTTATCGGCGACTGTAAAGCTCCCTATTACAAGCCGTTGCACCGACTGCTCACCCGCGAGTATTTCTTTTACTCCAGAAACGAGAAAAGCCAGCTGTTCGAAATGTTCGACAAAAAAGATATGGCTGCCATCGACAAGGTGAAGAAAAGCGCTTCGCCCGACTACACCCTTGTGCGCTATTCCGACAATGACGAAAAGGTGTGTTTCGCACAGATTTTCGAAACACTTGGAAATAAGGATATTCCTATAACAGAAATAGTAAAAATAGAATCAAAGTAATCACAAAAAAAAATCATTATGCAAAACATACTCGACACCCGGCAATTTCTTGCAAAACTGCAATCGGAAGGTATTTTGGAAAAGAAACGCTATTCTGCGTTGCCACCAATTTTTGAACTGTCGGCCGGCATTGCTCTTGTGGCTATGGCCTTAATTGTTCCTATGCCCGACACAGCCTCTTTTTCCATGCTTGTTGCAGGTGGCATATTGGCAATCATTGGCATGGCCTTTGCTACAAGGCTTTTCGACAAAACATCGGGTTACTACCTTTATTCCACGACAAAAAGCCGGCTGCGCACATTTAACGTTTATGTTTCCGACAAGGAGCTATGTCGCCAGATTATTGAAAAGAACGACTTTGCCCGCCTTGCCGATGTGCGTAAAAACAACAGCTCACTTTCCATGCTCAAAGTAACCGTTTCCGACGACAGCCGTTTTGCCGTTATCCAGCTTTACGAGTACGACATGGCGTTTGTCCCTGCAACGGAATGTGCGGTGGCTTGCGACAAAGAAGCGGCTCAAGTTCGAGACTTTTTCAACAATCCCATTTGACAATACAACTAACAAAAAGCCAAGGTTGAAAGACCTTGGCTTTTTCAAAAATCTGTCAAAACATTTATTTAGCAACCACCACCTTGTGAGCGGGCTTGTCGCCTACCTGAATCAGATAAATGCCGCTGGCGGGAGCGTTGAATATTTTGGCATCAGAAGCACTGTTATCGGTAGCTAACACACGGCCGCTGTTGTCAATAAAGCGGACCGTCTCGTTCTCTGCACCGGTAACGGTTATCAAACCCTTGGTATTGGTTATAGTGTAATCTTCAAGAATGTCGGCTTCTGTTATAACCAAAGGATGACCGGAGTAGTATGTATTCTCTATCTCTATCATCCAGCTTCCGTAAGAATTGAGTGTAGACCACGAGGTTCCGTTGGAGCTACGGTAACGGCTATCGTTGTTTCCAGAATAGTTGGTAGTTGTAGCAGGATAAGAAGCCGAGCTGCTAAGCACTATCCACAAAGGTTGTGTAGCGTCGAAGGCGATATTGTTGCTACTGATATTTGCACCCACATAACCTCTGGATGAAACATTGACATTTCCGTTCATAATTCTTGTCCCATTGGTAGGAACTGAACCTCCACTATATACGCTAAGCGTGTATGTTCCTGTACTCGGAGCGTAGAAATACACCTTGGATATTTTGCGGTGTGCTGTAAGCGCAGAAGATGGGAAACGAACGCCCCAATGGAAAGTGCCGCCGCTAACACCCCAACTGCTACCAATAGAATAGCTGGTGAAATGGCGCAATGTGTCACCCGAAATTCGTTCTATTTCGGCGGTAAAGGATGCGTTGTCGTTTACAATAAAATAACGTGGATTGTCCTTACTGCCGTCTGTCCATCCTTTAAAACGGTATCCTTCATTGGCACTTACAAGAAGCATTGCGGTATCGCTGTAGTTGGTGTATGTGCGGCCACCGGTAACACTACCTATGGAACTATTGCTCACATTGGCTGTAATTGTGGAAGTCGAACCCGTGTTGGTAACAGGTTTAATACCTAAAAGCGCACTGTTGTAGTAACTATAGTTGTTGGAGGAGTTTCCACCTGTGCCGCTACCATAGGGATTGAGCGCAGTTACGACAAAATTGCCGTTGTAATAACCATCCCATCCCCAGTTAACGTGGAATCTATTGCTGTTGTCATAGCCGTCGAAAACAAAGGCATGACCATACCGACCACTCTGGTCGCGTCCACTATATATAATAGGACGACGGGGAGTAGCATCCAGTTCGGCTTTAAGCAGAGCAATCCAATCATTTTGGGAATAATCGGAACGGCTCAAAGAATGAAGTGTACCGCTATTATACTTGAAATAGGTTTTTAAAGCATATTCTGCCGAAGGATAATTGCTCATCGAGCTGCCAGCAGTTGTTGTTGCACCGCTGCCTGTTGTGCCATAATCCATCTCCGTAGCCACGCCAATGTGGTAAACAAGCGTTGCCACAGCTGTTTTTTGTGTCGACGAACTGGAGCGTTTCAATGTGTCGGGCATACTGGACCAAGCGTAGGTTGTGGAGCCGAAATTGGCACTCTGTTGCGAATATCTTGACGGTGTATAGGAATGCGAGCCTCGTCCTGTTGTTGGATGGTTCCAGTATTTCATAACCTGTGCAGTAGCTATGGCCACACAACCGGCAACAGAATAAACAGATCCTGAATGGGGGCAGAGACTATTGTATAAAACGCCATTTCCAGTTGTATCACCTTGTCCCCACGCTGTTGTAAGCAAAGCGCTTACTGCTTTCTCGCGGGCACGTTCCACTGGTTCGGGGTCACCTTTGATTAGACGTTGCCATTCGGCAGCGATTTCGTCGGTAGCCTTTATATCGTCGGCAATAAGAGCATCAATTTCAGCATCGTATTGGCGGAACCAAACGTCAATATGTTCCGGGAGACTGGCCGGATTGAAAGTGTTGTCAATTGAGTAGCCGAGCACGGGAACAGCCCTGTCGTCGGCAGAGAGGATAACAAATCCGTTGCCCTGAGACGCTTTGAAGAAATACAAGTTGCGGTAAGGCATCTGTGAAGTCACGTCCACCAAATCAACGGAGCTGGAGCCGCCTTTTTCGATGAACAGGTTTGTAGCCACCTTGCGTGCTGTAGCAGCATCAACAGGGTCGGCTTTCGATGACATTGAGCCGCACAGGGCGACTGCCAATGTCAGCACGGAAAAAATTAATTTTTTCATCTTTTGATACTTTTTATTTTTGTTATGTTTTTATTTTTGTTTTCTCTCTTTGCCAACACGGGCGGCGATCCACTCGCGGTTGAGCCGTGCTATGTTAGTGCGTTTTATCTGTTTGGGACATTCGGCCTCGCAGGCGTAGGTGTTGGTGCAGTTGCCGAAGCCGAGTTCGTCCATTTTCTTCACCATTTTCTGAACGCGGTCGGCGGCCTCTACCCTGCCCTGCGGCAGCAGTGCGAAATGCGACACCTTGGCGCCCACGAAGAGCATTGCCGAGGCGTTCTTGCAGGCGGCCACACAGGCTCCGCAGCCGATGCATTCGGCGGCGTCCATGGCTTTGTCGGCTTTGTCCTTGGGCACAAGTATGCTGTTGGCGTCGGGCACACCGCCGGTGGTGGCCGAGATGTAGCCTCCTGCCTGTATTATCTTGTCGAAAGCGGTGCGGTCCACCACAAGGTCGCGGATGACGGGGAACGGCTTGGCGCGCCACGGCTCTATCCAGATGGTCTCGCAGTCGGTGAAACGGCGCATATGCAGCTGGCAGGTGGTAACACCGTCGTCGTTGCCGTGCGGACGGCCGTTGATATACAGTCCGCACATACCGCAGATACCTTCGCGGCAGTCGTTGTCGAAACACACCGGATGGGCTATCTTGTCGGCAATAAGGTGGCTGTTGAGAATGTCCAGCATCTCAAGAAACGAACAGTCGGGCGAGATGTCGTCAACTTTGTACGTCTCGAAACGGCCTTTGGCCTTGGCATTTTCCTGCCTCCATATTTTCAGAGTGAATCTCATTTTTATTTGTAGTTTCTCTGTTTTATTTCAATATCTTGATATTCAAGAGGTTCTTTGTAAAGGGTCTCTTTTTCGCCTTTGCCGTTGTACTGCCATGCGGCAACGTACATATAATCGTTGTCGTTGCGCAGGGTCTCGCCGTCGGCGGTCTGGTGCTCGATGCGGAAATGACCTCCGCACGACTCGTTGCGGTGCAGGGCATCGGTGGCTATCAGTTTGGCAAGCTCGAAATAGTCGGCCAAACGCAATGCTTTTTCCAACTCGGGATTCATCTGCTCGTTGGTGCCCGGCACAAGCACATCCTCGTTAAACGCTTTTTCGAGCTCTTTTATTGCCTCGAGGCCTTCTTTCAGACTTTCGGCGGTGCGTCCCATGCCCACATGCTCCCACATGATGTGGCCCAGCTTGCGGTGGAAATAATCCACAGGCTTGGTGCCGCCAACGGCCAACAGGTTGTTTATCCGCAGTCTAACTTCGGTCTCGGCCTTCTCAAATTCGGGAGTATCGGTAGTTGGCTTGTCGGCGTAAATCTCGTCGGCGATGCAGTTCTGCAAGGTGTAAGGCAGCACGAAATATCCGTCGGCCAGACCCTGCATCAGTGCCGAAGCACCCAAACGGTTGGCTCCGTGGTCGGAGAAATTGGCCTCGCCTATGGCGAAAAGTCCAGGTATGGTGGTCTGCAACTCGTAGTCCACCCAAAGTCCGCCCATGGTGTAATGCACGGCGGGATAAATCATCATCGGGGTTTCGTAGGGATTCTGTGCCGTTATCTTTTCATACATCTGGAAAAGGTTGCCGTAGCGGGCTTCCACCACGTCCTTGCCCAGACGTTGTATTGCCGAAGCGAAATCGAGGTACACCGCAAGGCCTGTCTTACCCACGCCGTAGCCTGCGTCGCAGCGTTCCTTGGCGGCACGCGAGGCCACATCCCTCGGCACGAGGTTGCCGAAAGCGGGATAGCGGCGTTCGAGGTAGTAGTCGCGGTCTTCCTCCTTGATGTCGGTGGGCTGCAGCTCGCCGGAGCGCAGTTTCTCCACATCGGCTTTGTTTTTCGGAACCCAGATACGTCCGTCGTTGCGCAGACTCTCGCTCATCAGCGTCAGTTTCGACTGATATTCGCCCTTGACGGGGATGCAGGTGGGGTGAATCTGCACGTAGCACGGATTGGCGAAGAAAGCGCCGTGTTTGTGGCAGTTCCACGCCGCCGACACGTTGGAGTTCATGGCGTTGGTGGAGAGGTAATACACGTTGCCGTAGCCGCCGGTGGCCATCACTACGGCATTGGCGGCGAAACGCTCTATCTCTCCTGTAACGAGATTTCGGGTTATAATGCCGCGGGCCTTGCCGTCGACAACCACGAGGTCGAGCATCTCGTGACGCTCGTGCAGGGTGACGGTCTTACGGGCAATCTGACAGCTGAGGGCGCCGTAGGCACCGAGCAGCAGCTGCTGTCCCGTCTGTCCGCGGGCGTAGAAAGTGCGCGACACCTGTGCTCCGCCGAAGGAGCGGTTGTCGAGGTAGCCGCTGTATTCGCGGGCAAAAGGCACGCCCTGTGCCACGCATTGGTCTATTATCGAGGAACTTACCTCCGCCAAGCGGTAAACGTTGGCCTGACGGGCGCGGTAGTCGCCTCCTTTTATGGTGTCGTTGAAAAGTCGCTGAACGCTGTCGCCGTCGTTCTGGTAGTTCTTGGCGGCGTTGATACCGCCCTGTGCGGCGATGGAGTGCGCTCGGCGCGGACTGTCGCTGATGCAGAAAATGTCCACATTGAAGCCCAACGCCCCGAGAGTGGCGGCTGCCGAAGCTCCTGCAAGTCCCGTGCCCACCACTATCACGTTGAGTTTGCGCTTGTTGGCGGGATTTACAAGTTTCTGTTTGGCCTTGTAGTTGGTCCATTTCTCTGCCAAAGGACCTTCGGGTATCTTAGAATCTAATTGTGCCATAGTTTAGTGCCTTTGTTAGAAGAAAAACAAAAAATAAACAGGTATTGCCGAAAAGCCAAGCACTATGACGGCAACGTAACCCCAAGTGAACCATTTGATAAAACCGTTGTATTTGTTGTGGTTAAGGCCCAATGTCTGGAAAGCCGAAGGGATGGCGTGTGTAAGATGGATGCCCAACACAATGAACATCAGCAAGTAAATTATCGAATACAGCGGCTGCGTGAACAGGTCGGCGGCCACGTGGTAGAAATCGGCTTTTATTTTCACCACGCCTCTCAAAGGCTCAGCTTCTTCGGAAGTGAGGTTGTATATCCATTTGCCGTCTTTGGAAAGGTGACTTTTCACATCAACACCACGTTCAAAATCAGCAAATTTTGCCATAACTACCTCTTCTTCACCGTTCAAAGCACTTGTTGCCAGACATTCGCTCACCTTTTCCACATTTACCATATATTTTCCGTCGCTCCAGCCAAGTTTTACAAAAAAGAAATTGAAGAAATGCAGTATCAGGAACAGGAAAATAAGTATTCCCGAAAGCATCATCAACCGCGATGTGGAGGATGTTTTTGTCTTGCTCTGGCGTTTGTATCGCACGGGACGTGCCTTGCGGTTCTGGATATAAAGTATTATGTTTAGCACAATATGCACAAACACGGCGGCAAAAAGCACTATTTCAAACACTTTCACCACGTAGTTGGAGCCCATAAAGTCGGATGCGGCAAGGAACCACTGTCCGTCGTCGGGACGCACCAGACAAAGGTTTATGCCCATGTGTACAAGCAAAAACAGGGCAAGGAACAAACCAGCCAGTGCCACAACAATCTTTTTGCTTATCGAGGCTATTTTCGGAAGATTCATAGCGTTGATTGTTAAGGATTTGGATTATTTATCTATCGAAAGCAGGAACTCTTCGTTGTTGAGGGTGTTCTGCATCTGTTTTTTCAAAAATTCCATTGCTTCCACCGAAGTCATTTCCGAAACAAAGTTGCGAAGTATCAGGATACGTTGCAGCATGTCGGCGGGTATCAGCATATCGTCGCGGCGCGTGCTGGATGCCAGTATGTCGATGGCGGGGAATATGCGTTTGTTGGAGAGTTTGCGGTCGAGCTGCAATTCCATGTTGCCGGTGCCCTTGAATTCCTCGAAAATAACGTCGTCCATCTTGGAGCCCGTCTCGGTAAGTGCCGTGGCTATGATGGTGAGCGAGCCGCCGTTTTCGATGTTACGTGCCGCGCCGAAGAAACGTTTGGGTTTCTGCAGGGCGTTGGCTTCCACGCCGCCCGAAAGCACTTTGCCGGAGGCTGGGGCCACAGTGTTGTAGGCACGTGCCAGACGTGTGATGGAGTCGAGCACTATCACCACATCGTGGCCGCACTCGGTCATACGTTTGGCCTTTTCCAGAACTATGTTGGCTATCTTTACATGATGTTCGGCCGATTCGTCGAAAGTGGAGGCGATAACCTCGGCATTTACGCTGCGACGCATGTCGGTAACCTCTTCGGGACGTTCATCTATCAGCAACACAATAAGATACACTTCGGGGTGGTTGTATGCAATGGCGTTGGCCACCTCTTTCAGAAGGGTTGTCTTACCGGTCTTGGGCTGAGCCACGATAAGTCCGCGCTGGCCCTTGCCTATAGGCGTAATCATGTCGATGATACGTGTGGACATGCTCTCCTGCGGATGGCCGGTGAGCTTGAATTTTTCTTCGGGGAACAGCGGTGTAAGCGAGTCGAACGGCACGCGGTCGCGGATACGCTCGGGCGAAAGTCCGTTGATTTCCAACACCTTCACCAATGGGAAGAATTTCTCGCCTTCGCGCGGCGGACGCACGGTACCGCGTATGGTGTCGCCCGTCTGCAAGCCGAACAAACGCACCTGCGACTGGGAAACATAGATATCGTCGGGCGAGTTGAGGTAGTCGTAGTCGGAAGAACGCAGGAAACCGTAGTTTTCGTTGGGGATAATCTCCAGCACGCCCTCGGCCTCCACAACGCCGTCGCTGTCGAAGGGATATTCCTGTTTCTGCGGACGTTTGTTTTCGGCAGGTTTGTTTTCGTTCTGCTCTGCGGTTTTCTCCACAATTATCTGGAAGATAGAATCTTCCGTCTCTTGGTTTTCTTCGGCACTGCTCTCTGTAGTCACTTCCGACGGAGCGTTGTCGGCAGGTTTCTCCACTTTCTCCGCACGGTTGGCCTCCTGATTGTTTTTCAAGGACGCCGGCACTATCACTTCGGGGATGGTGCGGGTTTCCGCAACGGTCTGTTCTGCAGTGTCTTTGTCGTTGTTTTTATTGTTCTTTTTATTGGGTCTTCCTTTGCGTTTATGCTGTGCCGGCATAGCCAGGGCCTCTTCGATGGTCTGCGGGGCGGCTTGTTCGGCTTCGGCAGCGGGATTCTCCTTTTTTTCGGGTTCCGCTTCGAATTTCTCCGGCTCTACCACTTTGCGTTCGATGAGGTTCATATCTATCTCATCCATAACGCCTTCGGAAAGGATTATGTCGTCCGGCAAGTCGGTGATGTCGGGATGACGCAGGATAAGACGTGTGTTGGGAGTTTTAACTTCCGGAATCTGAGGCACTTCGGGCAGAAGCACATCGTTTATGTCGATTTTCGACGAAGGTTCGGGGTCCACGTCGGCAAAGAGTTTCTTTTCGGGTGCTTTTTCTTTTTTGGCCTGATTAGCCCTGTGGGTGCCTGGAGCCATGTTCGACTCGGCTATGGGCTTGGGTTTCAGCCTTGCGCGTTTGGGACGCGGAGAAACTTTGGGTTTGTTTTCCTCCTCCGGGTCGGGATTTGCGGCCTGATGGTCCAAAATTTTGTAAATCAGTTCGTTTTCGGTAAGTTTCGAAGCTCTGGATATGCCTAATCCCTGAGCAATCTCTATCAAACTTACAAGAGCGGTTTTTGTCAGTTCTTCTTTAGTGTACATCAAAAATTATTATTAATTGTCGAAATTAAAAAGTCCCACAACATCACAAAAAAATGTCAATCTGTTATTTTTCAAAGAAATGCAATGGTAAACTTTAAAATCGGACTTGATTTTTCGATTGCAAAGATAAGAAAAAAAATCGATTTTACAATACTATTTCAGAAAAATTAGCAATCTTTTTTTATCAACAGCCAAACTTTAATAACTATTTTTCACCATTATACAATAAAAAGCCGTCTGTTTAGTTACAAAATTGTAATTAGTTATAAAATACGGTAATTGTTTCTTACCAACACAATGACACACAATAATATACATAGGACGTTATTATATTTAGGCATAGTATTAGCATGCCTGCTCACGCCTCGTTTCGCATGGTCGCAAGGCGGTGGCTCCAATGCCGAAGATATGAAATATTTCGCCGAGGCATACGCAGCGAACTACGACAGCCTTATCCACAACTATTATTTTGGCAAGAACAAGAAAAAGATTGAGGACACCTACAGACTCTCCGCCCGCACCACCGAAAGAGTTGACTTTGAAACTGTTACCGACAGTATTATTTACAAACGCCTGCTCACTCTGAACACCAAAGTGAAATTGGAATACAACCCAAGGGTAAGGGGCTACGTGAATATGTACATCAACAAGATGAGAAAGAGCATCGACATCACACTGTCGTTGGCCGAGCTTTACTTCCCGATGTTCGAAGAGGCACTCGACAAATACGGTGTTCCCCACGAACTCGAATACCTTGCCATCATCGAATCGGCCTTGAACACCAACGCCGTCTCCAGAGCAGGAGCAACAGGACTGTGGCAGTTCATGGTGCAGACTGGCAAAAACTACGGTCTGGAAATCAACACCTTTGTGGACGAGCGCCGCGACCCGCAAAAAGCCTCCTACGCCGCTGCTCGCTATCTGCGCGACCTGAACAAAATCTACGACAACTGGCCTCTCGCCATCGCCGCATACAACTGCGGTCCGGGCAACGTAAACAAAGCCATAGCACGTTCCGGCAAACGCGATTTCTGGGGTATCTACGACTGTCTGCCTCGCGAAACCCGCGGCTACATCCCGGCCTACATCGGCGCCGTTTATATGATGAATTTCTACAAACTACACGGAATAAAACCATCGCACATCACCATACCCACTGCCAATGACACTATTGTTGTCCACAAGGACGTGGAATTCCAATCTATCGTCAAATACCTGAACATCTCGATGGACGAGCTGAAAACACTCAACCCACAGTACAAACTGCAATTCATACCTCAGTCCGAAAAAGGCTACACGCTGCGTCTACCGAGCAACAAAATAACCACTTTCATCAAATACCAAGACTCAATCTACTCATACTCACGCGATTCCATACTCAACAGCGCCGTAAAGGAATGGCGCTCGGTGAAGACCATCACGCACAAAGTTCGCAAAAACGAAACTGTAAACAGCATAGCTTCGCAATATGGTGTTGCCGCCTCCGATGTGCGCCGATGGAACCATCTGTCGAAAAAATCCAAACTGAGAAACGGACAAAACATCGTCATATACAAAAAGAATATCACCACCACCGACACTACAAAAACTACCGCGAAAGATTCCATCGATAATAAAGATACCACCGGTTTAAATGCCATGATAAAGAACATAAACTCCGTAAAAACCACGAATAACAAAAACAACGAAAAAAACAGCAACACTGCCACCACCAACGAAAATACCAAGAACACAAAAGACAACAAAAAAACAACCAAAAACGACATCGGCAAAACCAAAGACACCACCAAAATAGCCACCGACACGGCTTCGGCTCAACCCAAAAGCAACACCGACAAAAAACAGGAGAATGTGGCAGATAATAATGTAAAAAAAGATACAGCCACAACAATTACCGAAAAGCAGAAAGATTCCAAAAACGACAAGAAAACCACCAAAACCGAGACTAAGAAGACTCCTGCCAAACCGAAGCCCAAAACTGTAACCCACACCGTGAAATCGGGCGAAAACCTTTACAGAATAGCACTGAAATACAACACTACCGTTGACAAGATAAAGAAAGACAACAACCTGAAAAACGACAACATAGCCGTAGGCAGGAAACTCGTTATCAAGAAATAACCTCCCCTGCCCCGCTTTCTTATTCAGCGAAAAACCAGTATTTTACCGCGATTTGAGGTCGTTCTCTAGCAACGACAGACCTCCCATTGCCGTCTCTTTGTACAGACTGGGTATGTCCTTGCCTGTAAGTTTCATTGTATCAACCACTTTGTCGAAACTGATAATGTGCTTTCCGTCGGACATCATGGAATAAAGGTTTGCGTCCAAAGCTCTGAGTGCGGCAAAGGGGTTGCGCTCGATGCAGGGAATCTGCACCAGTCCGCAGATGGGGTCGCAGGTGAGGCCGAGGTTGTGCTCCAAGCCAATCTCCGCGGCATATTCGATCTGTTGCGGACTGCCGCCGAAAAGCTGGTTGGCGGCGGCGGCTCCCATGGCGCATGCCGAGCCTATCTCGCCCTGACAACCCACTTCGGCGCCCGAAATGGAGGCATTGGCTTTTATCACGTTGGCAAACAAACCGGCAGTGGCCATGGCACGCAGTATCGACTTGTCGCCGTAGTCGTGGTTCTTTTTCAGATGATAAAGCACTGCGGGCAGCACTCCCGACGAGCCGCAGGTGGGTGCCGTAACTATCAGTCCGCCAGAGGCATTCTGCTCGGCTGTGGCCAAAGCGTAAGCCGTCACCAGACAACGTCCCTGCAACGAGGGCTTGTAGCTCTTGGCTTTGATGTAATACACAGCGGCTTTGCGTTTCAGGTACAATCCTCCGGGGATAACACCCTCAGTTTGAAGACCTTCCTCAATGGTTGACTGCATTATTTTCCAACATTCGTTGAGGTAATCCCAGATGTCGCTCTCCTCGTGCGATGCCACGTACTCCCAATAACTTGAGCCATAGCGTTCTATGTATGGTAAAATCTCCGAAATACGGTTGTGTTCGTAGATATCCTCACGGGTGAGTTTGGTGTTTTCGTCGCCCAAAGCGCCACCTCCAATGCTGTAAATCAGCCATTTGTCGATGACATTTTTGTTTGCGTCCAATGCCTCAAAAAACATGGCGTTGGTGTGGAAAGGCTTGGTTTCTTCGGGTTTCCAAACTATCTCGGTGGCTTTCGGCTGCAGCACGTCGATTATGGCCTTGTCTGTGAAGTGGCCTCGGCCTGTGGCGGCAAGACTTCCGTAAAGCGTGACGCGATACGAGTCGGCCTGCGGCGTGCGTTGCTTGAATTGCTCGGCAGCCCTGTGCGGACCCATGGTATGACTGCTTGAAGGGCCGTGCCCTATGCGATATATTTTTTTCAGTGTTTCCATAAAATATTGTTATTCTGCCATTTGCATTTTGCAAACAAAACCTATGCCTTTGGCATTTTCGATTGCGAAATGGTATGTGTTGCCTTCTTTGAAACGCTTGATGGCAATTTGTTCGCCAATCTGCGTTTCGTGGTTGTAGTTGATGTCGATAAAACGAATGGGCTTGCCCAAATCCTGCGGTTCCAAATTATCGCACACCCAGCGCAGATACAGGGAGTTGTTTACGTGCTGGGCTTTGTCAATGGCGGAGAAAGGCACTTCGAGGGTGTTCACCGTCTGCAAATCGGGACACACTGCCATCTTGCCGAGGTCGTAGTCCAAGGCACGTTTCTCCACTGCCTCGTAGCCGTGCATAAAACGGTCGCCCATGCGCAGCAAGCGGCGGTTGTTGATGTCTATCACCACCCATTTCGAGGTTCCTCGCACCACCACCTTGCCGTCTTTTCCGACGAACTCAAAATCACGCAAGGCAAACACTCCTTCCGTACCCCGCGACCATGTGTGCACCGTGCAATCCTCGTAAAGAATGGGATACTGCACAATTTCGTAGCATATACGCGAAAGCACCCACGCTGTGCCGTCGTTGAGCATCGAATAGTAGTCGGAGCCCACGTGGTTTGTGTGCGCCTCGGCAGAGTCCTGAAAAAGTTGTGCCATCGAAGGCAACGTCATACGGCAGTTGCGGTCGGTGTACTGCGAATGTATTTTAAACGGCTCTTCCCAAATCATGATTTACATTTTTTCGGGCACCTCTATGCCAAGTATGCCCATCATATTTTTGATAACTTTTGAAACAAAGACGCAGAGTTTCAGTCTGAATTTCAACAAATTGACATTTTCCTCACGCAAAATTGGGGTGTCTTGGTAGAAACTGTTGAAACTCTTGGCCAGATCGTAAACGTAGTTGGCGATCATGGCCGGACTGTAGTTCTGGGCTGCCTGCTCGATAACCGACGGCGCGTCGTGGAGCAGTTTCACAATCTCGCGTTCCTTGTCGTTCATCACGATAGCAGCCATGTCGGGAGCTTGCGAGAGGTCGATGTGGAGCTGTTCCTGCGATTTGCGGATTATGGAGCGGATACGTGCGTGGGTGTACTGTATGAAAGGACCTGTGTTGCCGTTGAAATCGATGGATTCCTGCGGGTTGAAAAGCATGTTTTTCTGCGGGTCCACCTTGAGGATGAAGTATTTGAGTGCCCCCATGGCAAGTATGTAGTACAAATGTGCCATTTCCTGCGGGTCGGAGCCTTCGTCGTTGCGACCTTTTTCCTTGCTTGTAGCTTCTGCTGTGGCCACCATCTCGTCGATAAGGTCGTCGGCATCCACCACGGTGCCTTCGCGCGATTTCATCTTGCCGTTGGGCAGCTCCACCATTCCGTACGAGAGATGGTAAATCTTTTTGCCCCATTCGAAACCGAGTTTCTCCAAAATCAGCTTGAGCACGGTGAAATGGTAATCCTGCTCATTTCCAACGACATATATCAGTTTTTCGGCGTTGAAATCCTTCTGGCGGAGCTGTGCCGTGCCGAGGTCCTGCGTCATATAAACGGAAGTGCCGTCCTTGCGGAGAAGCAGTTTCTGGTCGAGACCGTCGCCGGTGAGGTCGGCCCAAACGGAGCCGTCGTCCTTGCGGAAAAGAACGCCGTTCTCAAGACCTTTCATAACCGTTTCTTTGCCAAGAAGATATGTGTTAGATTCGTAATAAATCTTGTCGAAATCGATGCCCAGACGTTTGTAAGTCTCGTCGAAACCTTTGTACACCCATCCGTTCATCGTCTCCCACAGGCCGTACACTTCGGGGTCCTTGGCCTCCCATTTGCGTAGCATCTCCTGCGCTTCGAGCATCAGAGGTGCGTTTTTGGCGGCATCGTCCTCACTCATGCCCTGTTCAACCAGTTCCTTGATCTGTTCTTTGTAGTGTTTGTCGAAAAGCACGTAGTATTTCCCGACAAGGTGGTCGCCTTTCTGGCCCGACGATTCGGGAGTTTCGCCGTTGCCGTATTTCAGCCACGCCAGCATCGATTTGCAGATGTGGATTCCGCGGTCGTTCACAAGGTTCACCTTCTTTACGTTGTTGCCGTCGGCTTTGAGCAGTTCCGACACCGACCAGCCGAGCAGGTTGTTGCGTATGTGGCCGAGGTGCAGCGGTTTGTTGGTGTTCGGCGACGAATATTCCACCACTATCGGGGCTTTGCCGCTTTCCGCGGACTTAAAGCCATACTTCTCTGCATCGGCATTATCCATCACAAAATCAACCCAATAGTCTTCGTTTATCTCAAAATTCAGAAAACCTTTTATCACGTTGAACGAAGCCACTAAAGGACATTTCTCCGCCACGGCTGCGCCAATCTCGTTGGCTACGGCCTCGGGAGCCTTGCGAGCGGCTTTCACAAAGGGGAACACCACAAGGGTGAGGTCGCCGGTGAACTCTTTCTTTGTTTTCTGAAGGGTTATCGTATTTTCCTCTGCGTCAATGTTATACAGTTCTTTCAGTACGTTTGAAATGATGTTTTGCAAAGTTTCTTCGATTCTCATTGTCGTATGTTTGGTTTTTGTTATTATCTTTTTTACTGCTTTATATTACTCATGTAAAGGTCGTTTTTTTCTCAGCTTCGCTATCAAAATCCACCAGCTTTTTATTTTGTTCTTCGCTTCGCTATCGAAACATCCACTGGATGTTTCTTCATCTCCGACACATTTGGAATATTGTATTTAACTAACATATTATCTCTTTATTTTCACTCCCGTGGTGGTAATGCTCGCCACAATGTTGCCTACCGCATCAGTGACAGAAATCTGGTAGTGACACACGGTGTTGCCCTCTTTCACGGGCTTTGCCTCGGCAAAAAGGGTGTCGCCCTGAGGCTGGGCCACAAAAACAATGTTGCTCGCCGACGAAACTGTGTTCAGCTCGTCCATATTAGCGGCGATGGCGAAAGCGAAATCGGCCAGAGTGTAGATAGCACCGCCCATAACGGCTCCCATGGCGTTGCGGTGCCGCGCATCGACCTGCAGTTTGCACTTGGCGTAATGCACATTGGCCTCAACAATCTCTATGCCAGTGGTTTGTGTGGCATACAAATCCTTGCCGAAACGCTCGTTGGCAAGTTTCAGAAATGTGTCGCTATCACTCATTTACGGTTGCAACAAGTTGTGACAGTTTGTTATACAGCATTTTCGACACTTTCACCAACGGCAGACGCACCGCGCTGGACTCGATAATGCCTTGTATCTCGAGTGCGGCCTTCACCCCGCTGGGGTTGCCTTCCTCGAAAAGTGCGTTGGCGATAGGCAGCAGCTGACGGTGGATTGGCAGTGCTTTCTTGAAATCGCCTTTCAGACAGTAGTTCACCATCTGCGACATTTGTTTAGGGAACGCGTTGGCAACCACGGAGATAACTCCCGTAGCGCCGAGCGACATCATTGGCAGTGTTAGGGCGTCGTCGCCGGAGAGGACGGAAAAACCGTCGGGTTTGTTGTTCAAAATGTTCATTATCTGGGCCATATTGCCCGAAGCCTCCTTCACAGCCACTATGTTAGGGAATTCCTCGGCGAGTTGCAGTGTGGTTTCGGCGGCTATGTTACAGCCTGTGCGTCCGGGTACGTTATAGATTATCATCGGCACGGGCGACACTTCGGCCAAACGTTTGTAGTGCATGTAGATACCGCGCTGCTGCGGTTTGTTGTAATAAGGTGCCACGGAGAGTATTCCGCTTATGCCGGTGAAATCGGTTTTCTGTATGGTGTCGGCGATGGCGGTGGTGTCGTTGCCGCCGATGCCCATAACCACGGGCACACGGCCGTTTATCATCTCAAGGATATTCTCCGAAAGGGCAAAACGCTCTTTCTGCGAGAGTGTGGCCACTTCGCTTGTGGTGCCGAGCATCACGATATAGTCCACTTTGTTTTCTATAATATTGTCTATCAGCCTTTCCAAAGTGCTGAAATCGATGGTGCCCTGTTTGCGGAACGGTGTTATCAGGGCCACCCCTGTGCCGGAGAATTGGTTTTTCATTTTACTAATTATTTTCTAACGTAATCAGATTCAAATAATAAAGCACCTGCTTGAGGAACGACTTGATGTCGTCGTCGATGTTGTCCATACGTATCAGCAGGTCGAAATATTTCTCGTTGTCCTCTTTGTCGCGCGAAATTTTGAAGTCGGCCATTGTCTTAAGCGACACATATTGCGAGAAAAAATCGGGATTTTCGATGGTGTCTATCAGCATATCGAAATGCTGGTTGAGGAAATTGCCCACGGGGTAGTTTTTCGGCACGCCCCAGAAGTCCACATCCTCGGCATTAAAGAGTATCACCGAGGTGTTGGTGATGATGAAGTCGAGCTCCTTCTGCTTCTTACGTCCGAGCAGTACCATGTCTTTGCCGCGTTTGGCGAGTTCAGTGGCGAATTTGTTTATTATTTTCCACGAATGTTCGTCCTCCACGTCGAAAATCATGGCAATGCGTTTGGCGGTTTGCAGGTTGTGGATTTTCTTGTTGCGTGTGAGTTGTAGCTGTTGTTTGAGCAGCCGTTTCTGTCGCAGTTTTTTTATTGTGTCGAACATAGCAATGGGTTTAGTTGGTGGTTTATAAATCTAGAGTCAGTTGTTTGTCCAAAGTAAACGATTTGCGGTGATAAGGTGTTATGCCACAGCGTGCTATAGCTTCGTAATGCGCCTTTGTGGGGTAGCCTTTGTTCTTGTCCCAGTGGTAGTCGGGGTATTGGCAGTGAAGTTGTTCCATATATTCGTCGCGGTGGGTTTTGGCAAGTATCGAGGCTGCGGCGATGGACATATATTTGGCGTCGCCTTTCACCACGCACATATAGTCGATGCCTGTCTCGTTGCGGAAGCGGTTGCCGTCGATGAGCAGGAACTGCGGACGTACTTTCAGCTGTTCCACTGCCATGTTCATCGCATGGAGCGAGGCCCACAGAATGTTCATCTTGTCAATCCCCTCGTTGTCGATGCTGCACACCGCCCAAGCCACGGCGTCGTGTTCTATAACCTGACGCAACTCCCTGCGCTGCTTTTCGTTAAGCTGCTTGGAGTCGTTGATAAGCGGGTTGTCGTAATCGGGAGGCAACACCACAGCGGCAGCAAAGACGGGACCCGCCAAGCAGCCGCGCCCGGCCTCGTCGCATCCGGCCTCAATCCTGTCGTCTGTGTAATGCTTCACCAACATACGTTTAACAACTAACTGTCTGTCAATAAATTTTTGTTTTGCCTTTGGCACAAAGCCAATCTGCAAATATACTTTTTTTTTTTCAAAAACCCAAATATGCGTTCACATACACCGCCGCCAAGAACAACACGAAAACCACGTTGCACACCTTGGGCTTTTTACGCAGCATGAGAAAGAGAGTGGGCAACATAAACGCCATCGGTATGGCATAGTTCTGCTGGTTGGCGGGAAGCACTATGTCGTAAATCGAGAACAACACGCCTACAAGCAGCAGAAACAGCAACACAGTGGCCTTTTTGCGGTAGATAATCACTTTCTGCGACAGTCCGCCCAAAATGGCACCCGCCGACACCAAGGCAAACAGCGCAAAAGCGGCGCCGCAAACGAGCCGCACCGTCTGCGACAGATTGTAGGTTATCGAAAAACGGATGGCCTCGGTGGAGAGTTTCTGCAAAACCACATCCAAACTGTCCGCCAAATAATAATAGGCGAAGAGTGCGAAAAACGGAGCTATGAAACCCAGCAGCAGCACCAGCCATTCGCGCCAGTAGTAGAGCTTGTAAACCACAAAAGTGATTATCACGAACAGCAGCATAAACACCGACGGAAAATAAAATAGAAAGGCCAGCGCAATGCAGAACGAGGCGTTGAACACCTTTTCGTAAGAATGCTCCTGGTTGTAGCAGTTGATAATGTTGTGAAGGGCTATCAGCAAAAAGATGTTCGAGAAAAGCAGCGGTGTGAAGGTCTGGTTGGCCACATCGGCGCCCATCAACAAAATGTAAGCAAATGTGGGAAAGAGTGTAGTACTGTGTATCAAGTTGTTAGATACCAGAATATGGTTCAGATAAAAGCCTTCGGCAATTACCAGAACAAAGGCGATGATGACAGCAATCAAAGGATAACTTAAAGCAAATGACTCCAAATAGCTGTACAGCAACGAGTAAGGCTCCGACGCAACCGCCGTATTAGCTGAAAAGAACAGACTCTTACCCCACAGTGCGATGGAGGCGACGGCAATAAACGCCATCTGCTGAATGTAGTCCTTTTTGAAAACGTCTATAATCATCGTCGTTGGTTTTTATCTTGCGATGACAAGTTTTGCCGTGCCGGAGAACGTTTCCGAGCTCACCCTTACTATGTACATACCTTGACTTAGGTGCGACACGTCGATAGAATTACTTTTCAACACGCTGTTCATCAGCAGTTTGCCGTCAAGACTATAAACCTGTGCTTTAAACTCCCCGTCGGTGCCGCAATTCACATACACCGTGCCTTTGGCGGGATTGGGATAGAGCGCTATCTTGCCAGAAACGGCATCGGGCTGCTGTATGGAGACTGTTTCCAAAGCCTTTTTCACAGCGGCATAAGCGTTGATTTTGCCATAGCCCCAGCGGACACTGCAGTTGCCGTTAAGGTTGCCCGTCATATTGTCGGTACGGGCGGTGGTGATGATTATGTCGCGCACCTGATCCACAGTAAGATAGGGATTTGCCTCGAGCATAAGGGCCACCACGCCTGTTACCGTGGGCGATGCCATCGATGTGCCGGACAGTCCGGTAAAATGGTAAGGACGCGTGCGGTACATCACCGTGGTTACGGGATTGATGACATCGGCGGTGTAGGAGTTTGTAGATGACACCACACCCACTCCAGGAGCCGAAATCTCCGGTTTGTTGGGGTTTGTCATTGTGGGGCCGAAACTGGAAAACGATGCTGAGTTGCCCACCACGTAAGAGCTGTCGCGAAGATTCAAACGGTCGGCGTAGTGAGCTGCCACTGTTATGCACTTGTCGGCAATAGTAGGCTCGCTGAGACCGTATTTGCGGTCGCCGCCTACATAGCCGTCACGACCTTCGGCAACGAAAGGCACTCCTGTGTTGCCGGCGTGGTCCTTTTTGTTGTAAACGTTCCACAAATGAACTGTGTCGCCCAGTTGTGCGGTAACGAAAAGATGCACCTTCAAGCTGCTTTTGTCGATATTCATAAAAGCGTAGGGACGACCGTTGTTCACATTGGCCGATTCCATAGCCACATCGTAATGAACAGTGTCTGTGCCTATTATCAAAGTGGTGTCGAAATAGAAAACGCTCTGGTTGGTCTCAAAAAATGGTGTGGGAACAAAAACGCTGTCGCCCGAGCTGAATGCCAGTCGCACTTTGAAACTGCCTCCTACATTTCCCCAAGCGGAAATGCCTTCCCCCACACCGGCATTGTCAAACTGCACCACAGAGCGAAGGGTGTCGGGTAGCGAATCAAAAACTTTCATAAGGTGGAAATTGACATCACCGTTGTTTCCTGCGCTCGAAACAAATACAACCCCGCTGTCGGCGTATGAATTGATGGCCTGACTCATAAGCGAGGTGCCGTCGTTGGCTCCGAAGGAGTACATGCCCCAGCTCATATTCACCACAAGGCGTTTGCCCGCCTCCTTGGCCTGATTTTTAAGCCAAGCGAAAGCGTCGAGGGCACCGGCCTCGTTCAGTTTGAACGACACAAACATAAGATTGGCGTCGGGTGCCATGCCTTTGAATTTTGTTCCACAGCCTGAGCCTGCCGCTATGCCGGCCACGTGCGAACCGTGGGTCGAGTAGTTGTAAACGCCCGGGGTATCGCATTTGGCGTCGAGCATAGCCTCTTTGGTGACCAATTCGGTGCCGTAGCCGAAACCCGCTGGAGCGGGACCCGACAGCTTGAACTGATCCCATACCTTATATATACGGTACACGCGGCGTGTGGAATCGTAGTAATTGGGGTTTGTGTAGTCGAAACCCCAGTCGGTGATGCCTATCAGCACATTTTTTCCAGTGTAGCCTTGTGGCAGGTCCAGACCTTGCTGTACGCTGTCGGCGCGGGTGTCGAAACGGCTGTTGTTCAATAGCGGATACACCGGGCGGGCAAGGTCGTACTGCAGAATGTCGGCGTTGGACTCAAGGATGTCGAGCTTATCCACAGGCACACGCATCGTCACTATATTGCCGACCTGCGATCCTGTTTTAATGCCATATACATAGAATTCCTCTTTCTCGAAGCGTTGCGACACTTTGGCCACCACGCTCACGAACAACGTCTCCCCTTCCTTGCTGGGACTGAATTTTTGCATAAAGGCGTTGTTTTCCCATGCCTGCACACTCTTTTCCTTCGCCACCTGGGAGCGGAATATCTTTGTCTCCAAACCGCATTTGTTCTGTGCCTGCAAGGCCACCACAGCCGCACACATCACGGCCAGTATCGCTATTTTTCTCATATTTATTATTGTTTAAAACAAACTGCAAAGATACGAAAAAAAAATTGAATAGTGAATGGTTTTGTTGTCGATTAGTTTTGTAGTTTAATTGTTCGGCTGACTTTGTGGCATTTACATCTTTGCATAAAAAAGAGCGGCCTTACGGCCGCTCCCAATTAAAATCTAAATATTATGAAAAAATCAATTTCTCATTACTGTTCGTAAACCTTCAAGTCGTCCATCGGTTTGTTGAGGCTGACATAGATGTGTTTCAGGCCGCGCAGAGCCTCGGCATATCTCTGGACAAGCTCACGAGTGGATTTGTCGTTGATGTCGAGCGATTTTTTGTACATCTTGATAGCTTCCTCGAACTCAACCTTGGCCTGTGCAAGTAGCTCGTCGTATTTCTCTGTCTGGTCAAAGGGCAGTGCATCGGCCTGCTGTTTGATATCAAAGCCTTTGTTGAAGTACAGACGGCCCAAGCCGTTGTAAACCATCGGGTTGTTGGGCGAAATTTCGAGAGCATGGTTGAACTCTTTCACTGCTGTCTCGTAATCCATCATATCGGTGTAGATGTCGGCCACACTGCTCAGAAAGTTGGAACGCTGTGCAGGATCCTGGATAGTTGCGGATTTTTCGATAGCTTTGTTTGCGTAGCTTTTGGCGTTATCCATATTTTTGGCACCTGCGCTCACTTTTGCAGCGAGGATATAGGAGCTGAGGTCGTCGGGCTGGTTTTCGGTGAAAGTCTTTGCCACTTTCATAGCCTCAACGGTATCTTTGTCGTTCAGATAAATTGTCACCAACGACTGATACACGTAAGCTTTGTCGTATTTGGCCTTTACAAGGGGTTTGTAAAATTTCACACATGACTTGTTGTCGCCGATGGCTCTTGCTGCGGCACCACCAATAAAGCGGGCGTAGTTGAGACTAGCCTTGATGTCTTTGTCGTTGGTGGCTCCGGCGCTTTGGAAAATCTTCACACCCTTGTCAACTTTGGCGATACACGATTTGTAGAGGGGGTTGGCCACGGCTGTGTCGTTGCTTTCTCCGGCTTTTTCGTAGTCAGCGTAAGCCTCTTCGATAAAACGACCGGCAACGGTTTTGAAAACGGCGTTGTTCAGGTCGATGATCGATGCCTCTTTCTCGGTGTTCAGCTCTTTGCTCTTCAGAGCGGCCTCGTAGGCGATGTCGGCCCAGTTGGCGGGGGTCACCTTCTGGTGTTTGGGTTTGTCGCTTTCGCCCAGACGACAATAGATAAGGCCTTTCCAAGCCCATACTTCAGCGTTGTTTTTGGTGCTTTCGTCTTCGCAGGCTGCGTCGATTTCTATTTTAGCCTTGTCGTAGTATCCTTTTTTGGGATTGGCGTAGTTCTTTGCGTTGTCCAGTCTCAACTGTGCGCTGGCGCTGAGCGCAAAGGCGGCAAGTGCTATTATTACTGCTATTTTTTTCATCTTTTTGTGATTTAAATTGTTTCTACTTTAATATTTTGCTTATTTGTAACTTATTATGTGTTTATCTTATTGTGCGATGCTTTTTACTGTTGGTCGGTGGCTTCGGCCTCAGGGGCTTCGTTCTCGGCTTCAGGAGTTTCCACAACGGGATTTTCAGCGTTTTCGGCAGTGCCTTCGGCGGCCTCGGCCTCTTCCTCGGTGTGTTCCACTTTGGTGATGGAGGCTATGGAGTCGTTGCCGCGCAGGTTGATAAGGCGCACGCCCTGGGTGTTACGTCCCATCACGCGGAGGTCGGCTATACGCATACGGATAAGCACGCCCGACTTGTTGATAATCATCAGGTCGTTGTCATCGGTGACGTTCTCGATGGCCACTATGCCGCCGGTCTTGTCGGTGACTTTCATGGTCATAACGCCCTTGCTGCCACGGTGGGTGGGACGATAGCCGAGGTTCTTCTCCGGCTCATATTTCAGCTGCGAACGTTTGCCGTAGCCGTTTTCGCTAACCACAAGGATATCCTCGTCTTCGCTGTTGGTGCACAGCATATTGATAACGGCGTCGTCCTTGTCTTCCAACGAGATGCCTTTCACTCCGGAGGCTCCGCGTCCCATCGGACGGAACTCGTCCTCCATGCAGCGCACCACTTTTCCTTGCCGCGAGGCAATGAGAATCTGGCTGTTGCCGTTGGTGAGTCGTGCTTCGAGCAGCTCGTCGCCGTCGCGCACCGTTACGGCTATGATACCGTTCTGTCGCGGACGGGAATAGGCCTCCAAGGTGGTCTTTTTGACGATACCGTTCTTGGTGCACATTATAATATAGTTATTCTTGAGATAATCCTCGTCGGAGAGGTTAAGCACGTTGACGTAGGCTTTCACCTTGTCGTCGGGGTCGATACTGATAAGGTTCTGTATGGTACGGCCTTTGGAGTCTCTTGCCCCTTCGGGAATTTCGAACGCCCTGAGCCAGAAGCACTTGCCTTTCTCTGTAAAGAACAGCAGGTAGTTGTGGTTAGTGGCGGTGAAGATATGTTCCACGAAATCCTCGTTGCGCACCGAGCTGCCCTTTGCCCCCACTCCGCCGCGGTTTTGTATACGGTATTCGTTGAGGAGGGTGCGTTTCACGTAGCCGAGGTGCGAGATGGTGATAACCACGTCGCTGTCGGGGATGGTGTCCTCTATGCGGAAGTTCGACGAAGCGTATTCGATGCGGGTGCGGCGTTCGTCGCCGTATTTGTCGCGGGTTTCGATAAGTTCGGTCTTAATAACGCCCATAAGGACGCTGTGGTCTTCGAAAATCTCTTTGCAGCGGGCTATTATCTTGCGGAGATCTTCGTCTTCGGCCTCCAGTTTCTTGCGTTCCATGCCGGCAAGCTGGCGCAGACGCATCTCCACGATGTAGCGTGCCTGAGTATCGGTGAAACCAAATTTCTCCATCAGGGCGTTGCGAGCATCGTCGACAGTTTCGGAGGCGCGTATGGTGTTTATCACCTCGTCGATGATGTCGAGGGCTTTGAGCAGACCTTCGACGATGTGCAGACGTTCCTCGGCTTTGGCCAGTTCGAAACGTGTGCGGCGTGTCACCACGTCAATGCGGTGGTCAACGAAATGACGAATAAGGTCCTTGAGGGTGAGCAGCACAGGACGGCCGTTGACAAGAGCTATATTATTGATACTGAAGGAGCTCTGTAGTTCGGAATATTGGTAAAGTTTGTTGAGAACCACTTTTGCCACGGCGTCGTGTTTCAGCTGGTAAACCACGCGGATGCCGCTTTTGTCGGATTCGTCGCGGATGTCGGAGATGCCGTCGATTTTGCCTTCTTTCACAAGTTCGGCCTGACGTTTCACCATCTCGGCTTTGTTAACCATATAAGGGATGGTGTGTGCCACAATCACGGGACGGCCTTTATGGTCTTCCTCGATGGTGGTCTCGGCGCGGAGCACCACACGTCCGCGGCCTGTCTCGTAGGCCTCGCGCACACCGTCGTAGCCGTAGATAACGCCGCCGCCCGGGAAATCGGGGGCTTTGATATGCTGCATCAGCTCGTCGGTAGTGATTTCGTCGTTGTCGATAAAGGCTATGCAGGCGTTTATCGCCTCGGCAAGATTATGGGGAGCCATATTGGTGGCCATACCCACGGCGATACCGGCTGCGCCGTTCACCAAAAGGTTGGGGAAACGTGTGGGCAGCACCACGGGTTCTTTGCGTGAGTCGTCGAAGTTGTTCTGGAAATCAACGGTGTCCTTGTCGATGTCGGCGAGGAGTTCGTTGGAGATTGTCTCTAGTCTGGCTTCGGTGTAACGGTAGGCAGCGGGGCTGTCGCCGTCGATGGAGCCGAAGTTACCCTGACCGTCGACCAAGGTGTAGCGCATCGACCACGGCTGTGCCAGTCGCACAAGGGCGTCGTACACGGAGCTGTCGCCGTGGGGGTGGTATTTACCGAGCACGTCACCGACGATGGTGGCGCATTTTTTGTGCGGCGAGCTGTGGACGAGGCCAAGTTCGTTCATCGAGTAAAGTATGCGGCGGTGTACGGGTTTGAAGCCGTCTTTCACATCGGGCAGAGCCCTCGACACTATCACCGACATTGCATAGTCGATGAAAGAGGTTTTCATCTGCGATTCAATATCTACTCTGACAATTTTTTCGTTCTCTACGTGCATCTGTCTATGTATGTTTAGTGCTTTGTTTCTTAATAGTTTATGCTATCACGCGATTTTTTATAAAGTATTGCAAAAATACGAAAAAAAAATGAATTGTGCAAGTGATTTTTTCACTATTTCGGCATTTGTGCCACATGTTTTTTCCGACCGACGTTACTGCTGGAATTTCAGACAGTTATCCACCGGATTGGCGTAAATGTGAAGGAAAATATTTTCTATATCCTCGTGGTGCGGGAATTCCAACGCAAGTATACCGGAGTGCATATATTCTTCGAAGTCTTTCTTCTGACCGGCTGTATAGCGGTCGGCGAAACGGTTCGAGGAGTGCAATATATCGTGGGCTATATAGTTGGTTTTAAAGAGCTTGTAGTTGCTATATATGCGTTCGTCGATGATGTCGGCAAGATGGGTGAATTTCTCGTTTTTCTCGAAAGTGTCGCAATATTCGAGTTCCTCGCGGGTGATGGGTTTTGCAACAACGAACTCCACATCGCCTTTCTGCTGCATAAATCCTTTCATTATGCTGTTCATATCCTCGTTTTTGCCTTTCATATATTTCTGATAGGTAGAGACATACATCTCGGCGGCTTTGAGGAAATCGCAGGGGTCGTATTCGTACGAAACGGCCACGGGATTGATTTTCAGTTCGTCCATGCTTTCCACGAAATTGCTGTTGCCGCTGAGGGAGAACATCTTGAGCACTCCCACCTCGGTTTTGTCGTTGCCGTCCTTGGTACGTCCGTTGCGCTGGGCTATCCATATCGACTGATGCTTTTGGGTAACGACATAACGCATATAGTTGGACACCTTGACGGAATTGTTGTAGAAATCGCGGGCGCTGCCTTCGCGCAGTATCGGCACCATTTTGTTCACTTTGCAGAAGTCGGCGATGAAGTCGGACTTTATGAGGTTGTCGCCGAAAGTAATCTCCGACGATTCGATACCTTTCTTGAGAAAGGCGATGTTGAGCACGGCCGGGTCGAGCACTATGTCGCGGTGGTTGGAGACAAGCACATGCTTCGGCTCGTTGCCCATCTCCTCTATCCCTTTGCAGGTAAAGGATGTCATGGAATCGGCAATGATATTGTCGACAACCCTCATAACAACCCTGTTCTGGAATTCGTCGATGGTTTTGATGCTGAGGAGTCGTTCGCGGCATTCGAGGATGTCCATATCCGGGAAGAAAATCTTGGACAACATCGGAAACCAATGGGTGTTTACCATTCGCCGCATGGCAGCGGGCACTTCCGAGTCGTGAAACGGACGCAAATCTTCGAAATCAAAAGTGTTGTTCATCTATATGTTTTTGTTATTTTTGACAATGACAATATACTTTAACGTGTTAGTTGCGATTTTATTTTGTGGTTCGGGGATTTTATCCCCGTTTGTATTCTTTTTTTGTTCTCCGCTCCCTTCGGTCGCTATCAAAACATCCTCTGGATGTTTTTTCATCTGGGTTATTAAGATCATGTGTCTCCGACACATTTTTTATAAAGAATTTAGTAATCATTTTATTAATGCAGGTTCTTGTTGGCTGAGGCAATGGAAGCTGCCCAAGCCCCAGATGATGTCGGTGCTGTCGATGGGCACTATGGTGCGGCCGGGGAAACACTCTTCGAGTATCTGGCAGGCTTTGTCGTCGGCTTTGCAGCGATAGGCGGGCACTACCACCACGTTGTTGGCCACGTAGAAATTGGCATACGAGGCGGGCAGACGCTGGTCGTCCCACACAACACGCTCGGGCATAGGCAGTTCCACCACGGTGGGCTGTTTGCCGCTGGCCAGACGTATCTTATTCAGGGTTTTGAGGTTCTCCTGCAAAGGTGCGTAATTCTCGTCGTTGCGGTCGGTCTCCACGGCTGTGATTATGGTGTCGGCGTTGCAGAAACGCGACAGGTCGTCCACGTGTCCGTCGGTGTCGTCGCCGTCGATGCCGTCGCCAAGCCAGATTACGTTTTCAACGCCGTAGAAGTTGCACAGGTATTCCTCAATCTGTCCCTGACTGAGCTGCGGATTGCGGTTCTCGTTGAGCAGACACGAGGTGGTGGTAAGCACATCGCCGCATCCGTTGAAATCCACAGAGCCGCCTTCCATCACTATTCCCGGCTTGAAAACGGGCAGTCCGAGGCAGTCGGCAATCTGCGCAGGGATAAGGTTGTCCAAATCGCATGGGTATTTTCCGCCCCAAGCGTTGTAGTTCCAGTCCACGATGGCTTTGAGGTCGGGATTGTGGCGGTTGAGCAGAAATGCCGGACCGTGGTCGCGACACCATGCGTCGTTGGTCGGAAACCGGTGTAACACAACGTTTTGCATGTTCGTACCGATGGCACGGAGAGCGGAGGCCACTCTGTCGGCCATAGCCTTGTCCAGCACGTTGATATGCACCGACTCATTGTCGGCCAAGGTTTTGATAAAAAGATGGTACGACGGAAAAATCGTCTCTATCTTGCCCGGCCACGAGTTTTCGTTGTGCGGGTAGCTGAGCCATGTGGCCTCGTGACGCTCCCACTCGGCGGGGAAGTAATATCCTTTTAATTCGGAATTAGGATTTCGGATTTCGGAATTATTCATTGTATTATTTTTTTTCTATTATACGGGGGCTTACGCCCCCGCCTGTGGTCTGTCGCCTCTACGAGGCTATCCTCTGACTACTGACAACTGACCACTAAATCACAAACTTTCAACTAGCTCTCCCATTTTTGTGCTGTTGGAGCCTTTTATCAGTATCGTGCAGTCGTTCAGCGGATTATCGGCGAAATACTGTTTGGCGTCCTGCGAGGTGGCGAACCACAACACATTGTCGGCCATCCCTTTGACGAAAGCAAACTCTTCGCCGACAAACACCATCTTGCTGAAACCGAAGCTCTGTGCCATTGCAACCACATTGCGGTGTTCCTGCTCCGAGGTGGGTCCCAGCTCTTTCATTCCGCCGAGCATCACCACGGCGTTGGCACAATGCATATTGCCGAAGTTCTCCACGGCAGCTTTCATGCTCGACGGGTTGGCGTTGTAGCAGTCGAGAAACAGTTTGTTGTGCTCGGTCTGCTTGAACTGAGAGCGGCAGTTGGTGGGGGTGTAGGCCTCCAAAGCCTGTTTGATGTCGAAAAGCTCCACGCCGAAATGCTTGCCCACGCACACGGCGGCCATAGCGTTGGCCAGATTGTAGCCGCCCAGAAGGTTGGTCTGCACGGAATAGACGTTGTCGCCGTTCTCGAAATAAAACTTCATATACGGATTGGCGCCTACATACGAGCCTTTGGAGTCGGCATCGGCGGCCTGACCGTAGGTGACGCGGCGCAGCGACTGGCTGTGCTGCATCAGTATCTCATCGTCGGCATTGACGAAAACCTGTCCGCCTTTTGCGGCGAGGTAGCGGTAAAGCTCTGTCTTGGTGTTGATTACCCCTTCAAAAGAGCCGAAACCCTCCAGATGCGCCTTGCCCACGTTGGTGATAAGTCCGAAATCGGGTTCGGCGATATGGCAGAGGAAATCGATTTCGCCCGGGTGGTTGGCACCCATCTCCACCACGGCAATCTGGGTGTCCAGCGGCATGGTGAGCAGCGTGATGGGCACACCGAGGTGGTTGTTGAAATTGCCCTGCGTGGCGTGGGTGCGGTAGCGTTTGCGCAAAACGGCGGTCACCAGTTCCTTGGTGGTGGTTTTGCCGTTGGTGCCGGTGATGGCAAGCACGGGTATCTGGAACTGACGGCGGTGGTAGGTGGCAAGCTGCTGCATGGTCTGCAACACATTGTCAACCAATATACAACGGTCGTCGAGGCGGTACTGCGGATTGTCGATGACGCAGTACGACGCACCTTTGGCGAAAGCCTCCTCAACGAAAGTGTTGCCGTCGAAAGTGGCGCCTTTCAGCGCGAAGAACATAGTCCCCTCGCCTATCTGACGGGAGTCCGTAGTTATCGAGCCGCTTTTGCGAAACAGGTCGTAAATTTCTTTAATATCCATATATCAAGCACTTATATAAAAAGTATGTTTGAACATACCACTGCAAAAGTACGTTTTTTTTTCCGCATTTTTGGACTTACGGAAAGAGTTTATGCACAGCCTCGGCAAAAAAAATGTTGATAACTCGAAACACATAATACTTTGAAATCCAATTTTTACAAAGGCTGTTCGACTTACAAAGGGTTTTATTTTGATAAAAAATGTATGATTTTTCAAAAAAAATGCGTAACTTTGCTACCTCAAAAAAGAGAAAATTAAAAGTATTCATTATTTAAAAACATCACTAACATGAAAGGACATCCTAAAGGACTAATTGCAGCCGCATTGAGTAATATGGGCGAGCGTTTTGGCTACTATATTATGAATGCGGTTTTGGTTCTGTTTCTCATTTCAAAGTTTGGATTGAGCAACAGGTGGGCAACAGGGATTTATTCCGCATTTTATGGTGGAATTTATATTTTGAGACTTGTTGTCGGTATAATAG
>JAEEGJ010004870.1_pt1 | contig 43907 bp, 41 predicted proteins | sample 8958761 | NCBI WGS metagenome assembly JAEEGJ01 (sample SAMN16246546, study PRJNA631951) | gut metagenome | biome: gut microbiome; feature: rumen; material: RS-attached | host: Bos | place: Iran: Karaj | collected 2018-10
TTTATTGAAGGATTCAAAGCTGTGGCGGATTTTAGGCTTCTTCGCCAAAATAAATGACATTCATATACTTACTCCCATATCAACAGTGTACTATTCTCTTTAACATCTTCAGGGTACAATGCTTCAAATAAGAGGGATAATGCATCTGCCAATGGTATAAGACTCTCAATCATTTGCGGGTCATTTCCTTTGATTGCTTCTGAAAGATGTGCGAGGAATTCAACCAATTGACCACAATTGCTATCCTTTTTAGGAGACCAGCACTCGGCAGAATAGCTACCTCCTTGGACTCTAATTTCATATGTGACACCATCCTTGCCAAAGGGCGTTGCCAAAAAAGAAGAAGAAAAAACAGCCGCGGTGAACAATCGGTTAAAGCTCTGTCTTGCCTCCTGAGATATTGGGCAACGGTATTCCGAAACCACAAGTTCTTTTTGATGTTTCCGTTGCTTTTTTGACCTATTGTTACCCTTGTAATACCATATGTTCTGATTTGCAGTCCTCAGTACCAAAACAGAATCTTTCACATCATAATAGCACCCCGTCTCCCCTGAAAATGACGGCCTGATTTCGAATGCAAATACATTGAAAACACCCCCATTCAAAAGAAGGCTATCAACTTTTGTATGGTAAATATTTGATATAGAGTTCGACATGCTATTTCTTGATGGAAACAACCTGCTCTGAGCATTCAAATCCATAGAGAGCCCCAATAGTACGATAAGAATAGATGATAAAAACTGTTTCATAGTCATGCCCTATTACATTGAGCAAATATAGTAAAAATCCGAAAAGATGTCAGTTTGATTATAGATTTCGAACTCAAATGGAGGCCTCTATGATTGTGTAGACACGAAAAAAGGACACTTCCGAAGAAATGTCCTATTTAGTAGCGGAGGCAGGACTCGAACCTGCGACCTCCGGGTTATGAGCCCGACGAGCTACCGACTGCTCTACCCCGCGATGTGGACTGCAAAGGTAGGAACTTTTTTTAAAACTGCAAATTTTTTCCGACGTTTTGTCGGTTAAGCCTGGCCGGACAGGAAGGCGAGCATGCCGGGAATATCCTGTTTGTCAAAGCCGCGCTGTTCGCCTGTACTGAGTTTTTTAAGCTGTACGGTGCCTGCTGCCGCCTCATCGGCGCCGCATATCGAAAGGAATTTTATTCCCTTGCGATCGGCGTAGTCAAACTGCTTTTTGAGCTTGGAGGAGTCGGGATAAATCTCTGCCGACACACCTTCGGAGCGGAGCGCGGCTGCAACCGGCAGAATATATTCCAGCTCGGCCCGGCCCATGTTGGCAAAGAGCAAATCGGCCCCGGAAGACAGTGACTCGGGGAACTTATCCAGCCCCGTCAGAACATCGTAGATACGGTCGGCGCCAAATGAAACGCCCACTCCGGACATATCGGGGAGGCCGAAGATTCCGGTAAGATTGTCGTAGCGGCCGCCGCCGCATATCGAACCGATCTGCCAATCGAGGGCCTTGACCTCAAAGATAGCGCCCGTATAATAATTGAGTCCGCGGGCAAGCGAAAGATCCATCTGGCAAGGCATCTGCACGCCTGCCGCACGTATCAGGCCGAAGAGCTCGTCCAGCTCGTCCAAGCCCTTGAGGCCCTCGGGCGAAGAAGCAAGAAGCTTGCGCATCGACTCCAGTTTATCCTCGAAACTCCCTTCGAGCAGCAGCACGGGCGTAAGACATTCGACGGCACTGGCGGTCAGCCCCTTTTCCAGCAGCTCGGCGCACACCGCGTCCAGACCTATCTTGTCAAGCTTGTCGATCGCTACGGTTATATCAACCACCTTGTCGGGGAAGCCGCACACCTCCGCCAGGCCTGTGAGCACCTTGCGGTTGTTGATTTTCATGCATACCCTCACGTCAAGCAGGCTGAACACCTTCTCCACAATCTGCACCAACTCCAGCTCGCACAGCTGCGAACGGGAGCCTATGGCGTCAACATCACACTGATAAAACTCGCGGTAGCGCCCCTTCTGGGGACGGTCGGCACGCCAGACAGGCTGAATCTGGAAGCGCTTGAACGGGAATGAAATCTCGCCCTGATGCTGCACCACAAAGCGGGCGAACGGAACTGTAAGATCGTAGCGGAGCCCCTTTTCGCACACCTGCGGAGCGAGCGGACGGTCGAAGTCAACTTCAGCAAAAGCATCACCGGAGTTAAGGATCCTGTACAGCAACTTATCCCCTTCCTCACCGTATTTTCCGAGCAGGGTGCTCAGGTTCTCCATGGCGGGAGTTTCTATCTGGGCATAACCGTAGGTCTTGAAAACGGTACGTATGGTATCGAAGATATAATTGCGCGCAGCCATCTGCGAGGGGCCGAAATCTCTGGTTCCCTTGGGTATAGAAGGTTTTTGTGACATAATTGCGCAAATTTACTTACTTTTGCACAAATAAATTAATGTAAGATGAAGAATTTTTGGAAAATGGTGCTCGCAGTTATATGCGGCATCTTGTTACTGAACGCGCTCATCATTGCCGTCATATCCGGTCTTGCAACGCCCAAGACACCAGCCGTACCGGCAGAAGGCGTGCTGAAGATTGACATGTCAAAGGTCATCATTGACGAGCAGAGCAAAGAGACCGACCCCATGACCATGATCCAGAGCCGCGGACAATCCCCCGCTACCATCGGCATCTGGGAAGCGGCCCGCGCCCTTGACGCGGCGGCCAACGACCCCGGCATCAAATATATATACCTTAAGACCGACGGTTCTTCGACCAGTCTCGCCAAGCTGTACGAGTTCCGTAAGGCGCTGACCACCTTCCGCCAAAGTTCTGGCAAAGCTGTCGTGGCATATATGGAGGCCCCCTCCACCGGCAGCTACTATCTTGCCTCCGTCGCAGACAAAATATATATGACTCCGCACCCCGGAGCCACTGTTACCATGAATGGTCTAAGCAGCCAGATGTTCTTCCTGGGCGACCTGCTCAAGAAGTTCGGTGTAAACGTACAGCTCATCCGCCACGGCAAGTACAAATCGGCCGGCGAGATGTACACGCGCGGCAACTCCAGCCCCGAGAACCGCGAGCAGTATCAGGTAATGGTAAACTCGATGTGGAAATCTGTTTCGACAGACATCGCCATGAGCCGCGGCATTGATATCAACAAGTTCAACGACCTGATTGACAACCTGAGCCTCTGCCTGCCCCAGGACTTCATCGACAACTCATTGGTAGATGAACTGCTTGACCGCAAAGGTCTGGAAGACCAGCTCGCCGTGCTTGCGGTAGCCGATAAGTTCAAAGATGTAACCATGATTCCTTTTGCCGACTATACCACCGCCAAGGTGCTCCCCGGCAAGGGTTCCAAGAAGATAGCCGTTATTTATGCCGACGGCGAGATTGTTGACGGCAGCGCCCAAGAGCAAGTTGCGGGAGATCATTTTGCATCCATCATCGAAAAGGTCCGCGAAGACAAGGGCGTCAAGGCCGTGGTGCTAAGGGTCAACTCCCCCGGCGGCAGCGTGCTGGCATCGGAGAAGATTAAGGCGGAACTCGACCGCCTGCAGGCCGAAAAGCCTCTGGTGGCCTCGTACGGCGACTATGCAGCATCCGGCGGATACTGGATATCCAATCATTGTGAGACTATATTCTCCGACCCCGTGACCCTCACCGGATCGATTGGCGTGTTCGGAATGGTTCCTGATTTCAGCAAAACCGCTTCCGACGTGCTTCATGTCGGCGTGGAGACGGTGTCGTCCAACAAGCACGGGGCTATGTACTCTCTGGTGAAGCCTTTTGACCAGGCCGAATATAACTACATGCTCCGCAGTATCGAAGACATCTACGACCGTTTCACTTCTCTCGTTGCCGACGGACGGGACATGGCCAAAGAAAGGGTGGATGAAATTGGCCAGGGCCGCGTATGGACTGGAGCCGATGCCCTTGAAATCGGGCTGGTAGATCAAATTGGCACCTTGGATGACGCCGTTGCATATGCCGCCGAGCTTGCCGGAGACCCTACCCTGGCCAACTGGAACGTCAAAGCCTACCCTGCTCCTCCTACTACCATCGAGACCATTATGAATTCGATGGGCGGGAATCAGGAAGACTACAGCATCAAGGCTATCTACCAGAAAATCAAAGAGCCGCGCATCGTGGCACGGCTCCCTTACGAAATCACAATCTTAAATTAGCAGCACTACTGCAAACAGATACAAGAGAAAACCCTGCAGCTTCAAACGCCGCGGGGTATTTTCTTGTGCCACCGCCGAAGCGGAATCAAGAGACACAAGACTCTCTATCTTGGAGAGTTCGGGCAGCGAGCGCGCCGGCCACTTGGCCACGACGACGCCGTTGGATATAAGCGTAGCGCCACCGTTGGAGCGGTTCAGGCTCATAAGTGTGCGCCTGTCTGCTGTGTAAGCCCCTTCGGCGCCCGGGAACTCGCCGGCAGCCACAAACATGAACTCTGCAGTCCCGGCCGCCCTCAACGCCTCCCCGTATTCGCGCCGAGATATGGTCGACAGCTCGGATAAATCTTCCGGATTGTATGCTGTCAGCAGCAATTTGTGGCCCGTGGCAAGAAGCTCGTCGCAATACTCCCCATCTTGAGAGCATATCGACAACAGAGGCGAATCGGCGGAAGGGGTCAATTGCGCCTGCATCAGTGTCGCGCCAGGCTTGAAAGGCGTGAAATCCATGGCCGGCACGTTCATAAGCGAGTAAACCGTGAAAGCGATAACCGAAACCAAAGCAATGGCAAATGACGCGGTCTTCACGCGCGGTGGCTTCCATACACTCTTGAGCGGAAGAAAGGCCACGGCCCATAGCGCACAGAGCACAACATTCTTTATAAACGACTGGAAATGAGTCAGATGTATAGCCTCGCCAAAGCATCCGCAATCCATCGGCGGATTCTTTATCCACAGAATCAGGGTAAGCAGGGTGAAGAACAGCAGCAGAACGCCCGACACCAGCGAAGTAACCCTGGGGCTGATTCCGGTCAGGAGGGCGAGTCCTACGACCGTCTCAAGCAGGGCGAACAGAACGGCTGCTACCTTGGATAATGAAGTGAGGAAGCCAAGGTGAAAAAAGCTAAAATACTCTCCCACCACCAGCGAAGCCCCCACGGGGTCCATCAGCTTAAGCAAGCCCGCACCGAACAGAACAAATCCGGCAATAAACGCACAAATCCTCTTAACGCTCTTCATATACGGCACGCAGTTTAGCAAAAATAGCATCGGGAGCAAGCATTGAGCCGTCCGGTGCGGCACAATCCACCCTCACAAGCGACATGTCCAGCGACGCCTGCCGCAAATACATCGAGCGCACTCTCTTCTGGAACTCAATGTCAGCCTCGTGAATATCACTCGCCCCGTTAAGGTATCCCCTCTCGCCTCCGACCCTCTGGCGCGAGAGACTTTGCTCCACAAAGGAAATGGGGACGTCGAGGAATATATTCAAGTCGGGCCTGGGCAGGTCGAACTGACCGTATTCGGTGTTAAGTATCCACTCGCGCAGCTCTTCGGCACCCTCTTCATCGGGCATCTTGGCGCACTGGTAAGCGATGTTTGAATATACGTAGCGGTCAAGCAGCACGGTGCCGCCTTCTTTGAGCACCCGGCGTATCTGAGGCGCGGCATCACGACGGTCCTCGGCAAAAAGTAGAGCCACCAGCTGAGGGTGCACTTTGTCGATGGGACCGAAACCGCCGCGCAGGAACTTGCCGATAAGCCCGCCGTAAACAGGGGCGTCGTAACGCGGAAAATGAATATACTCCAATTGCGGGCAGCGCCCGGAAAGATACTCCCTCATCATCCTGACCTGGGTGGACTTGCCGGCCCCGTCAAGACCTTCTATTACAACAAGCATTACTCTTCCTCCAAATATACATCGTCCCCGGGCTCGGCGAATCCGAATTCCTCACGGGCGAATTTTTCCAGTGAATCACGGGAAGTGGAAAGCATATGGATGCGGGCGTCCAGCCTCTCGTTGTCCTCCTTGAGGGCCTCTATACGCCTCTCCTGGCTGCGCAGGGTAAATCCGGCCTGCACCCAGCGCACCAGCGAATCCTTCTTGATGAACAAAAACAGCACGAACACCGCGGTTATGACTATGGCGAAACGCAGGAAAGAGCGCTGCGGAGCACGGTTTCCGTCTTTAGATTTGTCCCAAATGTCCTTAAATTTTCCCATAATCACAAAAATAGTTAAATTTGCGGATTATAAAGACTTTTTTTTATGAAACCTACTCTTTTAGTGCTTGCTGCCGGTATGGGCAGCCGTTATGGCGGACTCAAACAGATCGACCCCCTCGGCCCTTCTGGAGAAACCATTATAGATTATTCTATCTACGATGCGGTACGTGCCGGTTTCGGCAAGGTCGTGTATATTGTCCGGGATTACTTCCTGGAGGCGTTCAAAGAGGCGGTGGCCCAAAAATACAGCCACGTCACCTGCCCTGACGGAGCTCCCCTGCAGTTCGAGTTCGTTACTCAGGAGCTGGACAAGATTCCCGCAGGCTTCACGCTCAACCCCGAAAGGCAGAAGCCCTGGGGCACCGCTCATGCAGTTTTGATGGCCAAGGATGTCATCAACGAGCCTTTCGTGGTCATCAACGGTGACGACTTCTACGGCCGCGACTCATTCCGCATTGCGGCCGACTGGTGCTTTGCCCACGAGGGCGGCAGCTCCACTTACGGTATCGTAGGATTCGAGATCGACAACACCCTCAGCGAGTCCGGCGGCGTGTCCAGGGGCATCTGCCAGTACGACGCCGACGGCCGTCTGATCACCGTAGTCGAGCACCACAATGTGCTCATCGAGCCCGACGGGGTGCTGCGCGGCGACAATTCCGTAACCGGCCAGAGAGTTGAGCTCAAGGCCAAGGACCTCTGCTCCATGAACATGTGGTGCTTCACTCCCGACTACTTCACCAAGAGCGCCGACGTTTTCGTACAGTTCCTCAAAGACAACATCATGGAGCTCAAGAAGGAGTTCTACATTCCTTTTGCCGTGGATTACATGATCCACAACGGACTTGCAGCCTGCGATGTGCTCTCCACTCCTTCGCGCTGGTTCGGAGTAACCTTCAAGGAAGACCGTCCCGCAGTGGTGGCAAAATTTGCCGAGCTTGTAAAAGAGGGCGTTTATCCTTCCCCCCTGTATTGATATGAGAAAACGCGGCAACTACAAATTCCTGGATAAGTTCTCCTGGTACATCCCCGGAGTGGGCGGGATGTTCGGCCTGCTGGCCTGGCTGCTTGTCGGCGCCCTGCTGGGCAGTGTTGCGCTCTTTATCCTCATCGCAGTTTTAGGCAAGGAAGCCGGCTCAGAATACGGCAACCTCATCAGCTATCCCCTGATGTTCGTTCCGGCCATGATTTATACCGCCGTTAAAAGCAGTTCGCTGAGCATGACGGAGTCCGGAGTCAAGCTGGACAGCAACAACTTCGCACCTCTCGGTTCCGTTCTTTGCATACTTTTGGCCGCGGTGGGCACTCTTGCCATCGGATTCTGGGCCGAAGCCATAAGCAGCCTGCTTCCGGATATGCCCCCGGCGCTGGAAGAAGCATTAAAGAGCCTCACCAGCGGCAACGTCATACTTAACTTCATATGCGTCAGCATTTTCGCTCCCGTATGCGAAGAGTGGCTCTGCCGCGGTATGGTACTGCGCGGCCTGCTCAAGCGCTCACGCATCAGGCCTGTATGGGCCATAGTTATCTCGGCCGTGTTCTTTGCGCTTATCCACCTTAATCCCTGGCAGGCCATACCTGCATTCCTGTTCGGATGCCTGTTCGGATATGTGTACTACAAGACCGGATCGCTCAAGCTCACCATGCTCATGCACTGCGTCAACAACACTTTTGCGCTTATCTGCGGGCATATCAGCGCCCTGGAAGACATGAACAGTTGGGCAGACGTCATCAAGGCCCCCTTGTACTATATCTTGCTTGCCTCGACTGTCATAATCACCATCCTGGTAGTGGTCGCTTTCCGCAAGATCCAGCTCAAGGCCCCCACCGGCAACCTGGACGAGGTCCCTTCAATATTTGAAACGAATGAAGCTTAACGCAGCAGCTGCAGCCGTGGCGGCTACGCTCCTATGCCTTGCCGCCTGCAACCGCCCCTCGACGCATTTCACGGTGTCGGGAGTGGTAACCGACACCCTCTCCAGGATGCCTGGCAGCATGGTTTACCTCATCGGTGCCGACGGCCCCATCGACTCTACCGCTGTGAAGAAGAATTCCTTCACTTTCAAGGGAGAGATAGACAAGACCAAACAGCTGGTCGTCATGCTCCACTTCCCGGGGAGGGACAAGTATGACGACCGTTTCCTGGTCTCTTTCGTGCCCGACGTAGAGCGCATCCGCATCCATCTTGACTACCCTGCCACGGTAACGGGGAGCCCCATTACCGATGCTATCGGCAAGTACCGTGAGGATACGATGAACCTCTACTACGAGCATGAAACCGACATCGGCTCTCTCACCATGAACGGCGACACGCGTGCCGCAGACTCCATCTATCAGGCACAACTCGCCAAGATTGACGAGCTTAGCCGCGAAACCTACCTTGCCAACACCGACAACGCCCTCGGCAAACAGGCCATCACGCAGTTGCTCAACGACCTGGATGCGCCGGAGCTCGAAGAACTCCTCGCCAAGGGTGCCGACTTCATTCGCGAGGACGAGACCCTGCTAGCAATGCTCAAGGTCAAAAAGAACGCCTGGGCCACAAGCGTCGGCTCTCCTTTCGTGGAGATTGTAGGCACAGACGCCAAGGGCGATCCCGCCGCGTTGAGCGATTTTGCCGGCAAAGGCAATTATGTACTCGCCGACTTCTGGGCGTCGTGGTGCGGTCCCTGCATGATGGCCATGCCCACGATACGCGAGATGCGCGACCGCTACAAAGCCAAAGGACTGGTGGTGGTCGGCATCAACGTGTGGGAGCAGAAGCCCGAGGACGGCCCCTCCTGCGCCGCGCGGGAAGGCATGGACTGGAATCTTATTTTCACCTCAGGCAACGAAGTTACCGAGGCATATGGCATAGAAGGCATACCGACCCTCATTCTGTTCTCTCCCGACGGCAAAGTGGCCGAAAGGCTGCTGGGCGAGGATGGACTTGAAGAAGTTTTGGCAAAATATCTCGATTAAACAGTGAATCTCATCTCCCGAATATGGTTTCCCGCAGCGGTAATGGCTACTGCCATCGCCGGAGCATTCGGTCTCGGCCGGCAGGGCGTGGAGTATCACCATATTCCCGACCCGCTGCCCGTGCAGGATACCATAGTGTATCCCAAAGACGCGTACAAGCTCAAGCGGGTGGGAGATTTCGAGAGCGTTAAGATCGCCGACAGCCTTCTTGCAGACACATCAGATACTACCGCAGTCATTGACACCCTGCCGCACCTGACGGCGAGGGACACCATCAAAGTGCCCGATTCGCTGCGTTTCATCGACCCGTTCCGTTTTAAATACTACGTGGCGCTGCTGGATTCACTCACGCACGTCATAGTGCGCGATTCGCTCCAACGCAGTTCCGATTCGCTTAAGGTTGTGGCCGACACGCTTTTGGCAAAAGGTCTGGACAGCCTGTCGTCAGGCGCACGCGCCCTTGCCATCAGCGATTCGCTCGACTGGCGCAAGCTCGATTCGATTTACGTATCCGACTCCACAGCGCGGGCCAAGGCAGCATTCCTTGCTTGGTACAACTCACTGAGCCGCAGGGAGCGCAAGAAATACGACATGGAGCAGGCGCTGCCTGCCAAACTTGCCGAAATGGACTCGCTCCGCAAGCTGGAGGAGGATAAAAAGGCCTACAAAGACTCGGTCATCGAGTACACGCCGCGTATCCTTTCCACCTTTGCCGTGCCCGACTCCATGCAGTACAAACGTATAATCGAGTGGACAGTCGACCAAGACTTCCACCGGATTGACGTCAAGGAGCCCGACACCACCTACAATTACCATTTCTACGACTATCCGTTCCTGCGTAAGGACGTGAACGCCTCGTGGCTGGGAGTTGCGGGATCGCCCCTCCAGTACTATAACTTCCATCTCCGGAGCAGCGAAGAAGACGTGGAGTTCTACAATGCCCTGGAAGCCTGGTCGTACTCGCCGCGCACCATTCCGCACTACAACACCAAGACTCCGCACACCGAGCTCGCATACTTCGGCACCCTGCTCGCGGGCGACGCCAAGGAGTCGGACAACCTTCACATACTTACCACCCAGAACATACTGCCGGAGCTCAATTTCACCATAAGCTTCGACCGCTTCGGCGGCGGCGGTATGCTTGAGGCGGAACAGACCATCAACAAGACCTTTTCGCCCCGCCTCAACTATATAGGCAAGAAGTACATGGCCCACGTCGGGTACATCTACAACATGGTGGACCGTCAGGAGAATGGCGGTATAGTGGACAATATGTGGATCAGGGATACCACCGTGGAGGCCCGTGAAATACGGGTGGCTATCAGCGGTTCGGCATCGAAGGTCACCAAGAACACCTTCTTCCTGAACCAGCAGTACCGCATACCCTTCGACTTCATCGAGAAGCTTAAAGCGCATAAAGACACAAGCGCCGTTCAGGACACCACCCTCGCGCCCGATGCCGACACGCTGCGCCGCGACATTACCACGGCGTTCATCGGACACAGCACGGAGTGGTCGAGCTACACCCGCAAATACACCGACAACATCACTTCCCAGTACGGGCGGGCCTTCTATCACGACGTTTTCAACTACGGCCAGCAGAGCGCCGACTCGCTCCGCACCATCAAGCTTGACAACAAAGTGTTCCTGCGCCTGCAGCCCTGGGGCAGCGAGAGCATAGTATCCAAACTGGACGTGGGCGTGGGCGACAGGCTGATGCAATGGTTCGACAGTACATCTGTCCGTCCCAAGCTGCACTCCGAGAATTCGGTATATGTGTACGCCGGAGCCGAGGGGCAGTGGCGCAAATACCTCAACTGGGACGCAAAAGCGCACTTCAATGTGCTGGGACCCGCTATCGGGGACACGAAGATAGAGGCCAATGCAGGACTCAATTTCTATCCGTTCAGACGTGCCCGCAAGAGCCCGATTTCGGTTGGAGCCCACTTCGAGACCAACCTAAAGACGCCCGACTACTACACCCGTATGCTGCAGACCAACCACTTCAGTTGGGAGAACGACTTCAGCAAGATATCCACAAGCCAAATCCGCGGCTACATTTCCATCCCCCGCTGGCGTATGAGCGCCGACGTCGGTTACTCGCTGCTGGTCAACAATATCTACTACGACACGCTCGGCATAGTGCGCCAGAATCCTATCCCTATGAGCGTGCTGTCGGCCTCTCTCCGCAAGGAATTCGTACTGGGACCCATGCACCTCGACAACCGCGTGCTGGTGCAGTACTCCTCGGAGCCTGACATAGTGCCCGTGCCCACCGTAGCTCTCAACCTCAGGTGGTACGCCCAGTTTGTGGTCCAGCGCAACGAGGCCAAGACTCACAACGTGATGGAAATGCAGATCGGTATCAATGCCTTCTACAACTCGCAGTGGTATGCTCCATCTTGGAATCCGGCTATAGGCGTGTTCCATAACCAGCACACCAACCTGTACGAAAACGGTCCGTACTTCGATATCTTCATGAACATCCAGTGGAAGCGCTGCTGCATCTTCCTCAAATATCAGAACTTCGGACGCGGCTGGCCGATGAGGCGCAAAGACTACTTCACCGCCGACCACTACATTACCACTCTCGACGGCACCGACGGTTTGAAACTCGGTATTTTCTGGCCATTCTACTTCTCAACCGAAAAGCATGTGTCGCACGGGGGCAATCATTAGTACCTGCGCTGTTCTGGCGGCCTTGCTCTTTTGCCTTTCTTCTTGCAAGGAAGAAAAGCAGCACAGCCCGGAGCCTCTTTCCTGCGCAATAAGCCTTAGCGGACGTGAGATAAACGGCACTTCGCTGCTGTGCGGCTACAATCATTTCTTGCTGCAGCGTTTTGCCTCCGGATCGGGCCGCAAAGCAGCCATCAGGCTCGCCGGGAGCCGGGAATCGCTGCTTGATTCGCTGCGCAGCGGCAGTGTGGACGTGGTTTCTTTCCCCTATATCGATTCACTCGCGCAGGACAGCACCCTGCTCGCCATAAGCGTGGACAGCTGCGGGCTTTGGGTTTTCAGCGCCCGGGACGGCCAAGCGGAGCGCGCCTCCCGGTGGCTCGACGAATACCGCAGTTCGGAGGGTTATGCAGCCGCGAGGGAACCCTATTTTGACATGTACAACCCGATGAAGCGGGACAGCGCGGCCTTCATTTCACCTTACGATTCGCTTATCCGGGCGTGGGCCGATACTCTTGGATGGGACTGGCATATGCTTGCCGCGCTCATTTACAAAGAGTCACGTTTCCACATCGAAGCACGCTCGCAGATGGGTGCCGAAGGCCTTATGCAACTGCGCCCCCGCACTTCTATGTTATTCGGCTGCACCGACGCGCTCGACCCCGCACAGAATATTGGCGCAGGGGCCCGGCTGCTTGTGTCGCTTCGCAACCGGTACAGCAAGATGGCGTCGGGCGAAGAGCTCACAAAATACACGCTTGCAGCGTATAACGCCGGCACAGGCCGGATCAAAGACTGCATCAGCCACGCGCGCCACCTCGGGGTTGACGTTTCGCGCTGGGAGAATGTGGCTGAAGTAATCCCGCAAATGCAGGACGACTCCATCGCCGCCCTGGGGCATATATCCCTTGGCAGGTTCAACGGCCGCGAGACCGTGAGCTTCGTCAGGCAGGTTTATTCTTACAGCAACCGTTACCGCCAGATCTGCCCGTAGTATGAATGCCCAGACCTTCATAGCCCGCAAATTGCGTTTCTCGGGACGGCTCGCCATCGTGGCGATTGCTATTTCGTTCTTTGTTATCGTACTCTCGCTGGCCATCTCCGCCGGCTTCAGATACGAGATCCGCAAGGGACTGTCGGAAGTCTCCGGAGACATACGCCTTGTGGGGAGCAGCGAGCCAGTCGATATTCAACCTTCTTATTATGAGGCGCTTGAAAATGTGAGCGGGGTCCGTTCCATCACAGCTGCCGTATGGAAGCCGGGCATAATAAAAGGCGAGACAGACATATGCGGAGTGCTGGTAAAAGGCGTGCCTATGCCCGACAGCTGCTCGCTCAAGGCTACAATCCCCACTTCCCTTTCACGCCGGCTGGGCCTTGGTGAAGGTGATTCGTTCACCACCTATTTTATCGAAGATAAGGTACGCGCGCGCCGGTTTACAGTCGGCGGCACATACGAAGGGATCATGGATTCCGAGGGCTCTTATATTGTTAAAGTGCCCCTCGCCGACATGCAGCGCCTCTGCGGCTACAGTCCTCAGCAGGCAAGCGTCCTGGAAGTAACTGTCGACCCCTCACGCGCCAGCGCTCCCGAAAGCCGCATCATAGCCGACCGGCTGTACTTGGCATCCCTCTCGGGCCACCGGGAAGATGAAGATATACTGCACGGCGAAACGGCCCGGGCACGTTATCCTCAACTATTTGACTGGCTTGACCTTATCGACTTCAACGTGCTTGCAATCATTTTGCTCATGACAGTGGTAGCCGGCTTCAACATGATATCCGGGCTTCTGATATTGCTGTTCCGGAATATCTCCACCATAGGTACGCTGAAGAGCCTAGGAATGCCAAACAAAAGCATAGCGTCGGTGTTCCTCAGGGTCGCATCCCGTATAGTGCTGATAGGCATGGCTATAGGCAACGGTGCCGCCCTGCTGTTCTGCGCTTTGCAAGGCGGCACGCATATGCTTAAACTCAATCCGGTCAATTATTTCGTGTCCTTCGTGCCGGTGCACGTTGACATAGGGCTCATTCTGACGGTAGATATAGTAGCCTTCGGGGTCATTATGCTCTTCATGCTCATCCCCTCGCTGTTTATCTCCAAGGTCGATCCCGCTGTAACCGTGAGAGTTAAGTAGTGGAAGCTTATTTCTTCTTGCTGATGGCTTCCAGACGAGCCCGGCTGGCCGCTTTTTCCATTTCGGAGTCGGTGGCCTCAATCAGATAAGGCAGGTATTTCTTTTCGAGTTTAGTGTTCTTTTCGCTGCGGGCAAGTACCACGCAGTTCTTGGCGGCATTGTAGTCGCGGGGGTATTTCTTAAGCACCTTGTTGTACCACTTGAGCGCCTTGGATGGATTCTTCTTATAGACCAGCCAGTAAGAGCCGAGGTTATTCATAAATCCGGCGTTGGAAGGGTACAGCTTAAGCATAGTTTCCGACACCGTCTTAAGAGCCTCGTACGATGGCGGGGTCGCGAATCTGTAGAAGTTGAAACAATACTCCTGGATAGTGGATACAAATGTATCTTCGTCAACAGCAGCGCCGTAATAGGTCCATTCGGGAGCCGACGACTTATTGTAGGCTATAAGCGACAGAAGCTCCTGCGTTGCCAGGTCGGGGCTGCCTTTCTCGTAAAGCATAAGAGCGGTAATCTTGTCAACCCGGTAAGCCAGTTCCGAAGGCGACAGCGATATGGCCTTGTCAATCGCCTTCTGGGAGAGAGCAAAGAGAGAATCCACAAAAAACCTCTCCTCAAAGTAGTTGACGTCGCGTCCCAGGCTGTCTTTTAGTGAGAACAGCGGATCGGCGCCAAGATATTTGGAGCCTTCCTTCGCCACTACCGAGCTGCTCATAGACTTGGCAAGGTAGAATTTGCTGCGCCCGTCATATACGGCCGGGTCGTCGGGAAAATCGGCTTCCCAGCGGTCAAGGATGGTTTCCACCCCCACACCGGCAGCGCCTACGTTACGCACCTGGCGCTCATAGCGTGCGGCGTACGACGACGCATCGGTCTGTGCATATGCAGCGGCGCCTACAAGCAGCGCCGAGAGAATAAGTATCTTTTTCATACGTCTTTAAGAATTCTGCGTCCGGCGGGGTGAAGGTTATTGCAGCGCTTGCCCAAATTCTTCACGAATCCCAGCGGATGCCCCTTGTATGTCACTACATTGTACCCCACGGGGGCGCCGGGGAGTACAAAGGAATCACGGTGCAGGAAATGCAGGGCCTCCTGAAGGTCCAGCTCCGCACAAGGATATTTGCTTTTGTCAAACAGGATGCTCAGGGCCTCGTCGGCATTGGGTATCAAGTCCTTGCCCTTGCGCTCGGGTGCGGGCGGGCCGCTCCACAAAGGGCGCAGCAGCGAAGGATTGCCACCGGGCGAATCGGGAGCAGGCGCAGTCTTGACCAGCGCTCCCACCCACTGTCCCTCTCCCGGGACCTCACCTGCGCGCAGTAGGTTGCCGCATACGGTCTGCTTTACGCCATAAGAGTCAAAAGCGCTCTCGGATGGTAGCAATTCCCCTCCAAGGGTCTGTGCCGCCCAGAGCAAATTGCCGTCATTCTCGGCATCCTCATAGGTGCAAGTGGAATAGATGAGCACTCCCCCTTCCCGCAAAGCGGGCCACACATCGGCAAGGATGCGTTTCTGGCGCGCGGCACAAAGGTCCACGAGCTCGGGACTCCATTCCTGCTCCGCGCGCGGGTCTTTGCGGAACATCCCCTCGCCACTGCAAGGTACATCGGCAACGATGACATCGAAACTGCCGGGAAGGGCTTTTCCGATAACTGCCGGGTCGGCGGAAATGACCCTCACGGCCGGGTCGCCCCAGATTGCGGCATTGTCGGCTAGCGTTGCAGCACGCGACTTGATGACTTCGTTTGAATATAGCGTGAACTTGTCCCCGCAGGCATCACGCAGCGACGCGGCAATGTCAGTGGTCTTGCCTCCGGGAGCGGCACACAGGTCCAACACCCGGATACCCGAAGGACTGCCGAGCCTTTGCAGCTCGCGCCTGAAGATATGCCCGACGAACATGGCCGACGAATCCTGCACATAATAGCAGCCGGCGTGCATCAGCGGGTCGGTGATAAACGAGGGTCGGCTCTCCAGAAAGCGCCCGTAAGGACTCCAGGGTACAGGATCCCCCGCAGGGCCGTCAAGCCCCTTGAACGGATTGAGCCGTATTGCTGTACCCGGAGATGCCATGCCCTATAGTTCTCCCGGAAATTCTGGCTTCTTGCCTTGCGAAAGGGTTACCAGTCCGTCAACCGCCTTGTCGAGGGCGTCTTTGATCTTTCCGCCCAGAAGGGCCTTCATCATAAGATTCAGGTCGGCATCGAGCTCGATGCTGAAGTCGGTGCCGCCGGCTGCCGGGTCGAAATGGGCCGCCACGCTGAAATGGAACGGGGCGCCGTCGTCCTCGAGCCTGATGAGGCTGTAGGGGATGCGCTCCGCCACCTTGACAGAGATAGTAAAGCCCTGGACCGTGGCGGTCAGGTGGTCAAAGTCGGCCGAGACTGAATCTTTGTATTTTGCAGGCACAGCCTGGGCAAGGGTACGCAAGTCGGTGAAACTCATGTAGAGCTGCTCCTGCGGGATGGCCACCAGGCCGTGTTTACTTTCGTAGTGTGCTGCCATATCGCTATTTTTATTAACTTTGCAACTGAAGAACCGGCAGTCCGCGCCCTGCGGCCCATCAAACATGGGCAAATATAACAAAAAGTATGCACAAAATATATTTCGAGAAACGATGCATCATTATTTGCAATCCGTCTGACCAATCGCTTTCGGACCCTAATTCAATAGAGTTCCACAGCGGCGAAAAACTGGATATTCCTACCCTGGTCAGCATGTTCAAGGCATCGGAATCGTTGAGCCGCATATACATACCGACACAGAACACCGGACGTATGTACCGGAGGCTGTGCGCCGAGTTCAGGGAGGTCAATGCAGGCGGCGGCCTGGTCCAGAACCGCCGCGGCGACTTCCTGCTCATCAACAGGGGCGGGGTGTGGGACCTGCCCAAGGGGCATCAGGAGAGGGGCGAGGACATTAAAGTCACGGCTCTCCGCGAGGTTCAGGAGGAGACCGGCGTGGACGATCTGGAGCTGCGCAACCTGATATGCATTACTGACCATTGCTACGAACGTGACGGGCAGTGGCACCTCAAGCACACCTGGTGGTACGACATGCTCTACACCGACCCGGTGAACCTCACCCCCCAGCGGGAAGAAGACATAAGCAAGGCCGCCTGGGTGGCCAAATCGAGCCTGCCCCCTTATCTGAAAAACACTTACCCCTCTATACTTGAAGTTTTCCGCGAGGCTAAAGTGTGAAACTTTTTAAGTTTCTTGTCCGTATATATAAAGTATCTTTAGTACGGAACAAATGAAACTTTCCCAATTCAACTTCGACCTCCCTCAGGAGCGTATCGCAAAGGAACCCACCCGCTGGAGAGATGAGTGCAAGCTTATGGTGCTTCACAAAGACAGCGGCGAGATTGAGCACAGGCTTTTCAAAGACATTCTGGATTACTTCCACAAAGGCGACCGTTTTGTATTCAACGACACCAAAGTATTCCCCGCCAAATTGTTTGGCAAGAAAGAGAAGACAGGCGCCGACATCATGGTGTTCCTGCTCCGCGAGCTCAATAAGGAGCAGAGGCTCTGGGACGTAATAGTTGAACCCGCACGAAAGATCCGTATCGGCAACAAACTCTACTTCGGCGAGGACGAGAGCATGGTCGCCGAGGTTATCGACAATACAACCTCCCGCGGCAGGACCCTGCGTTTCCTTTTCGACGGACCGTACGAGGAGTTCAAGCAGTCGCTCTTCGCCCTCGGCCGCACCCCGGTTCCCGAGTGGGTCAAAGAAGAGACCGACGAATCCGACGCTGAGAATTTCCAGACCATCTACGCCAGCAAAGAGGGCGCAGTGTCGGCTCCGGCCGCCGGCCTGCATTTCTCGAGGGAGCTTCTTAACCGAATGATCCTCAACGACGTAGAGAAATCTTTCATAACCGTACACATGGGTATCGGGCACTTCCGCAGCGTTGATGTGGAAGACCTCTCCAAGCATCGCGTAGACAGCGAGCACATGATCATCAGCCAGCAGGCGTCGGACGAGATCAACGGCACAAAGCGCGCCGGCGGCAAGATCTGCGCCGTGGGCGTGACCGTACTCCGCGCCCTTGAGACTTACGTCACCACCAACAGCGAGATCCGCCCCAACGATACTTGGACCAACAAGTTCATCTTCCCTCCTTACGAGTTCAGCATTGCCGACGCTTTCGTGTCCAATTTCCACCTGCCCGGCTCTACGATGCTGATGATGGAAGCTGCTTTCGGAGGCTTCGACAAGGTGATGCACGCCTACGAAGTAGCCCTGGAGCAGGACTATCGTTTCGGTCCCTACGGTGACGCGCTGCTGATAGTATAAGAAAGTCCAAAAGTTTTTCATACCTTTGTCCGTAACCAACTAAAACAGTTATGGACGACTATGAAATTCTTTGCGGCATCACGCTGAACCGTATCTTCGGATACGAACCTGCCACCGCCCGGGCACTTATCAGCCGCTTCGGCTCTCCGGGCGCTGTATTCTCCCAATCTTCAAGTACCCTTGACGAGGTATTCGGTCCCTTCAACAAGTTCCGCCCCCTTATCTGCAGCTCCGAGCTTGATGCCTCAGAGCGTGAATGGGCGCCGCTGAAGGCGTCGGGGTGCCGGTTCGTCACTATCGGCTCTCCCGGATACCCGCCCCTTCTTTCCGACTGCCCTGACGCTCCCGTCGGCCTGTATATCCGCAGCCTCAGCCCGCCTGAAGAACTCTGGCAGAGCCGGGACAGCATCTCCATCGTCGGCACAAGGGACCTCTCGCCTTATGGGAAAGACTGGACGGAAAAGATAGTCCGCACCCTTTCATCTACCACCCAGAAGCCACCCATTGTGAGCGGGTTCGCAATCGGCGTAGATATAACGGCGCACCTCTCCGCACTCGCTTTCGGGCTTGCCACCATCGCCGTGCTCCCGGTGGGCATAGACAGCATTTATCCCTGGCGGCACCGCTACATAGCGGAACAGATAGCCCAAACCCCGGGATGTGCGCTGGTCACTGATTTCTCGCCGGGCACTTCTCCCCAGGCATTCAACTTCCTCAGGCGCAACCGCATCATTGCAGGGCTGTCCCGGGCCACCATTCTCGCCGAATCAAAAGCCAAGGGCGGCGGCACCATGACGGCAAGACTCGCTGCAAGTTATGGCCGAGAGGTACTGTGCCTACCGGGACGCATCGACGACATCCGCTCTGCAGGATGCAACCGCCTGATACAGGAGAAGATAGCAGAGCCCATAACAGACCTTGAGACGCTTCCCTCCCAGCTTGGGCTCAGCGGCGGGCGCCCACTCTCCGCACCGGCCCTTGCGGAGCGCATCGCGCAGTGCTATTCCCATGCCGGGGAGGATACCCTGAATACAATGCAACGCGTGTGCTCCCTCATCCGCGAGCGCCGCGGCATCACCCCGGAGGAAATAAGCCGCGAGCTGGACATAGACTACGGCAGAGTCTCCGCGGCCGTAAGCCTGCTGGAATGTGACGGCTTCATCAATACAGATTTGCTCCGGCGGTGCTGCATTGACAATAAAAAATTGTAAATTTGTGAGATGGAATTTGTGGATACACATACCCACATCAGCGACGATGCTTTCGCCGGCGAGGTAGAGGCGGTCGTGCGGCGGGCACTCGATGCCGGAGTGGTGCAGATGCTCCAGGCAGACACATGTTCGGCGGAACGCACTGCCATGTACGAGCTGTGCGACGCCTATCCCGGAGTGCTCTATCCCATGCTGGGCCTTTATCCGGGCAACGTGGACGAGCACTGGAGAGATGAGCTGGACGCGATGCTCCCCTACCGCAGCCGGGGGCCTGTAGCCATAGGCGAGATAGGCCTGGACTACCATTACGGGGCCGATACAGCGGCTCTTCAGAAAGAGGCGTTCAAGGCACAGCTGGAACTCGCCCGCGACTGGGACCTTCCCGTGAACATCCACCTGCGCGATGCCACCGAAGACTTCTTTTCCGTAATGGAAGAATGCCGCGGGATGCACCTGCGGGGCAATCTCCACGCCTTCAGCGGCAGCGCCGAGGTGTTTGAGAGAGTGCAGAAGTACGGAGAATGGTACGTGGGTATAGGCGGTGTGCTTACCTTCAAGAAGGCCCGCATCGCCACCGACATTCTCCGGATCCCGCTGGAAAGGATTCTGCTCGAGACCGACGCTCCATATCTTGCGCCGACCCCTTTGCGGGGCACTCGTAACGAAAGCGCCAACATACCCCGTATCGCAGCCTTCCTGGCCGCGGTCAAGGGGATTGACCTGCAGACGGTTGCATCGGTCACTACCGCTAACGCCCGTAAACTTTTCGCAATATGAGCCAAAAGCAATCATCGGTGCTCCTTATCTACACCGGAGGCACCATCGGCATGAAGGAAGACCCTATAAACCAGGCTCTCCGCCCCTTCGACTTCAGCGCTCTTATGGAAGAGGTGCCGGAGCTGCGCAAATTCGACCTGCGCATCGATTCCTATACCTTCGACCCGCTGATAGATTCGTCCGACGTGGAGCCGGCGATGTGGCAGGAGCTCGCCTCCCTTATCCGGGACAACTATTCCAAATACGACGGATTCGTAGTGCTTCACGGCACCGACACCATGGCCTACAGCGCATCGGCCTTGAGTTTCATGCTGGAAGGGCTCGCCAAGCCGGTCATCTTCACCGGAAGCCAGCTTCCGATCGGCCGGCCCCGCACCGACGGCAAGGAGAACCTCATATCCTCCGTCGAGATTGCCGGAGCCAAAGCCCCCGACGGATCGCCCTTGGTGCCGGAAGTCTGCATCTTCTTTAATTCGCTGCTGCTCAGGGGAAACCGCAGCACAAAAGTGGACGCCACAGGCTTCGAGGCATTCCGTTCGCCCAACCTCCCGCCACTCGCTGAAGCAGGTATAGACATACGCTACAATACCGACATCATACGCCGGCCGCCGGCCGGAGCATTCAAGGCTCACTGCCCGCTGGATACGCGCGTTTCAATACTTAAAGTGCATCCGGGCATAACCCGCCAGGTCGTCGAAGATATCCTGCTGGGAAGCCTCACCAGGGCCGTGATTATCGAAACCTACGGGTGCGGCAACGCCCCTTCGCGCAGCTGGTTCCTGGATATAGTGCGGGAGTCGGCCGCACGGGGGAAGATACTCCTGAACGTCACCCAGTGCCTGAGGGGCAACGTAAATATGGATTTATATGCTACCGGCAAGGCACTTAAGGATGCCGGAGTGCTCTGCGGAGGAGACATAACTACCGAAAGCGCCCTTGGAAAACTTTTCTTTTTAATGGGTAACAACAATGATAATGAGAGTGTTAAGGCTGCCCTTGAAAAAGACCTGCGCGGGGAAATGTCAAATTAGGTATTGACTTATGGATTTTTTTTGCTAAATTGCACCGATTTCGTATAGGAAATTAATTTTAACTAATACATCATCTAACATTTATGAAAAAGTTTTTCATGTTTCTGGCAGTAGTTGGCTTGATGGCCTTCACTGCAAACACCGCATCCGCACAGGACGAGCAGGCAGCTCCTGCAGCTGAGGAAGTTGCAAGCGCTCCCGCAGAGATGAGCGCCGCCGACATTCTGAACGGCACCGGCGAAGAGATTCCCCTCCACCAGGCACTCAAGACCAAGTTCATCGAGGGTGGTGCAGGCTTCATGTCCCTGATCATCATCTGCTTGATCATCGGTCTGGCTCTTGCCATCGAGAGAATTCTCTATCTCACCTTCTCCAAGTCCAACACCAAGAAGCTCCTTGAAAAAGTCGAGAAGGCTCTCGAAGAGGGCGGTGTGGAAGCAGCCAAGGACGTCTGCCGCGAGACCCGTGGCCCTGTGGCATCCATTTTCTATCAGGGTCTGCTCCGTTACGACCAGGGTGTGGACGTGGTTGAGAAGACCGTCGTTTCTTACGGTTCCGTACAGATGAGCCAGATGGAAAATGGTCTTAGCTGGATCAGCCTCTTCATCGCCATCGCTCCTTCACTCGGATTCCTCGGTACCGTTATCGGTATGATCAACGCTTTCGATGCTATCCAGGCAGCCGGTGACATTTCCCCTAACGTTGTGGCTGGCGGTATGAAGATCGCCCTTATCACCACCGTCGGCGGTTTGATCGTCGCCATGATCCTGCAGGTGTTCTACAACTACATCCTTGCAAAGATTGACGGCCTCACCATCGACATGGAGGATTCTTCGATCTGCCTTATCGACCTCCTCACCAAGTACAACGAGAAGAAGAAATAATTGTCACAGCCATTTAGGATCATGAAACTTAACAAGATTATAAAATGGGGTATGCTGGCGCTGATACTCGTCAGTGTAGGCCTGCTTATCTGGGGCTTTGCCAAGGGATTTGCAGGTAACGCTGTCGACGTTCTGCTCTACTGGACCTACATCATGCTCGGCCTCGCTGTATTCAGCTGGGTTGTGATCGGCTTGATCGTAGGCACCAAGAACGACCCGAAGAGCCTTGTCAAGATCGGCATCGTAATTCTGGGTGTGGCAGTGCTTTGCTTCATCGCCTTCCTTTTGGCGAAGGGCAATCCCGCAATGGCCTACAACGGCCCTGAGGTGAGCGCAGGTACGCTCAAGCTTACAGACACCATCCTTAACCTTACCTACATCGTAGGCGGTGCAGCCATCCTGGCAATCATCGTCGGCGAGGTACGTATGGCCATAGCTAGCAAGAAATAATTATGGGCAAGAAGAAAGTACCAGCAATGAACACCAGCTCGACCGCGGATATCGCGTTCCTGCTGTTGTGCTACTTCCTGATGACCACGACTATGGGAAGCCAGACCGGTCTGAGCCGTCGTCTGCCCCCTATGCCGGACAAAGATCAGAAAGTTGAGGACCAGAAGGTCAATCGCCGTAACATTATACAGGTGAAGATCAATTCGGCCGATAGAATTCTTGCCGGTAGCGAGCCCATAGACATCAGCCAACTCAAAGACAAGATCAAGGAATTTCTGACCAACCCTATGAACGATCCCAACCTTCCCGAGAAGGAAGTCCAGGACATCGAGGGTTTCGGAGAGTATCCCGTTTCAAAGGGTATCATCTCCCTTCAGAATGACCGCGGTACCAGTTACCAGGCATACATCGCAGTCCAGAACGAACTCGTAAAGGCCGTGAACGAACTCCGTGACGACTTCTCCAGGAAGAACTACAGCAAGGTGTTCTCACAGCTTACCGAGGAACAGCAGGGCATTGTCAAGAAGGCAGTACCTCAGTTCATTTCCGAGGCTGAGCCTAAGGATGTAGGCCGCAGAAGATAAAACAGGAGGAATCAGTTATGTCAAAATTCGGTGGAAGCAACAACAAGAAAGAGGTGCCGTCAATGACCAGCAGCTCTCTTTCCGATATCGTTTTCATGCTCCTGTTCTTCTTCATGGTTACTACGCAGATGCGTGAGACCGAGAACAAGGTTATAGTCAAGATCCCCGAGGCATCCGAGGTTGTAAAACTGGAGCGCAAGGACCTTAACTCATATATCAACATCGGTACTCCTATCAAGTCTCTGCAGGCTATGTACGGAACGGAAGCCCGTATCCAGCTGAACGACTCGTTCAAAACCACGGACGATATCCGCGACTTTATCGCTGCGGAGCGTGAGTCCAAGAGCGAGCAGGACCGTCAGTTTATGACCACCAGCATCAGGGCAGACCAGGACGTAAGAATGGGTATCATTACAGATGTTAAGCAGGAGCTGCGACGCTGCTCCGCACTTAAGATCATGTACTCAGCAAGAAAGGGCGGAAAATAAAAAGCCGCCGCTAAAGTTTGCGAGCAGCCCCCTTACCCAAGAGGGCTGCTTTTTTAAAGAAACAAAACAAATGGAAATAGTCAGGACTAAAGTCAAGGACCTGCTGAAGATGGAGGCAGGCGTAGAGGTTCTTGCCAAAGGATGGGTAAGGACCAAGAGAGGTAACAAAGAAATAGCGTTCATAGCGCTCAATGACGGTTCAACCATAAAGAACATCCAGATAGTGGTTGACAAGAACGAGGCTATGAATCCGCTGCTCGCACGCATCAGCACTGGAGCCTGCATAGGTGTGCGGGGCAAGCTGGTGGAGTCGGTCGGCAGCGGACAGGATGTCGAAATCAAGGCGTCCGGGATTGAAATCTACGGCGAATGCGACCCTGTGCGCTATCCCCTCCAGAAGAAAGACACGTCCTTCGAGTACCTGCGTACAGTGGCTCATCTGAGGCCCAGGACCAACACCTTCGGCGCAATCTACCGCCTGCGCAGCCAGATGGCATTTGCCATCCACGATTATTTCCACTCAAAGGGCTTCGTCTATCTGCATACTCCGCTTATCACCGAGTCGGACTGCGAGGGCGCAGGCCAGATGTTCCAGGTCACTACTCTCGACCTCGAAAACATCCCGCGCAACAAGAAGGGCAACATTGATTTCAGTAAAGACTTCTTCGGCAAGCAGACCAGCCTCACCGTGAGCGGCCAGCTGGAAGGAGAACTTGGCGCTACCGCCCTCGGCGAGATCTACACCTTCGGTCCCACCTTCCGCGCCGAGAATTCCAATACTCCCCGCCACCTTGCGGAGTTCTGGATGATTGAGCCTGAAATGGCTTTCTACGACATCAAGGACAACATGGACCTCGCGGAGGACTTCATCAAGCATTTGGTGAGTTACGCTCTGGAGCACTGCATGGACGACATACAGTTCCTCAGCGACCGCTACGACCCCGAGCTTGTGGAGCGCCTCAAGAGCGTCGTGAGCACCGAATTCGTGCGTCTGGAGTACACCGAGGGCATCAAGATACTTGAGGAGGCCAAGAAGAATGGCGTAGAATTTGAGTATCCGGTGTTCTGGGGTGCAGACCTTCAGAGCGAGCACGAGCGTTATCTAGTTGAGAAGCACTTCGGCAAGCCCGTCATCCTGACCGGCTATCCCAAGGAGATCAAAGCCTTCTATATGAAGCAGAATCCCGACGGCAAGACTGTACGTGCAATGGACGTGCTCTTCCCCAAGATCGGCGAGATTATCGGCGGCAGCGAGAGGGAGGCCGACCTCGGCAAACTCGAGGCCCGCATCACCGAGCTCGGCATGAGCAGGCAGAACCTTGAGTGGTATATAGACACGAGGCGCTTCGGCAGCTGCCCTCACAGCGGCTTCGGACTCGGCTTCGAGAGGTTGCTGCTCTTCATTACCGGCATGCAGAACATCAGGGACGTGATTCCTTTCCCGCGTACCCCCAAGAACGCAGAATTTTAATGCAAACGGTGCCAGAAGTACTTCTGACACGGTACACTTAAGAACAAAAGTTATGTTAGTCATCGGCATCGCCGGCGGATCAGGGTCCGGCAAAACCACGGTGGTCAAGGCAATCACCGAAAAAATCGAAGGCAAAAAAGTGGTAGTAATCCCTCAGGACTCCTACTACAAAGACTCCAGCGACCTTACCGACGAAGAGAAGAGGGTCCATAATTTCGACCACCCCGACTCCATCGAGTGGGATCTGCTTTGCAGCCAGCTCCGGGACCTCAAAAACGGTAAGAGCGTGCAACAGCCGGTGTATTCGTTCATTTCCTGCTCCCGCTCCAAGACCGAGACCAAATTGGTCGAGCCAGCCGACATCATTATCATCGAGGGTATCCTGATCTTTACTTGCAAGAAGCTCCGCGACCAAATGGATATCAAGATATTCGTGGACGCCGACGACGATGACCGCCTGATGAGGGTTATCGAGAGGGATATTTGCGAGAGGGGCAAGGATGTGCATTGGGTTATCGAGCGCTACAGCCGCACCGTGAAGCCCATGTACCTTCAGTTTATCGAGCCAAGCAAACGCTACGCCGACATCATTATCCCCCAGGGAGGCCACAACAAGGTGGCTATCGACGTTATCACCGCTACCGTCGAGAAGAATCTCGAGAAGATGGAACAGAAATAGTTATGTGCCCCGGGCCTTGCCCCGGCCGCCCATAAGACTTGGGAAAAGGGCTGCCGGAACAAGGCCCGGGGCAAAAAGCATCATCCGATGAAAAAAGAGGACAGGGCAGGATTGTATACCACCGTGATCATTCACCTCGCGGTGCTGATAATCCTGCTCGCTACCTCTTTGGGATACTCCATCCAGCGGGAGAATTCTTTTGTGCTGGATTTCAGCAAGCTGGAAGAACTAGAAAAGTTGCAGGCCGAGGTTGAGCGTCTGCAGAAAGAGGCCGAGTTCCAGCAGGCGATCAGCGAGAAGCTGCAGCAGGAGCTGGGAGCGGCCACGGGTGGCTACCGTAACGTGGCTGTTGACCGTGCCGCCCTTAAGGACGACCGCGGTACCGATGCCGACCAGCTTTATAAAGATGCCGAGCGTCTGGCTCGTGAGCTCAAAGGAGGCTTCGAGCTGCCTGACGATGATTTCTCAGCATCCATTCCGTCCAAAGACCAGGGCGAGAAGAAAGAGCAGAAGGCATACAGCGGGCCTTCCGTAGTATCTTATTATCTGGAGGGCCGTAAAGCCAGCAAATTATCAATTCCCGCTTACCGGTGCATGGGAGCCGGCGAGGTGACCGTCCTGATTACGGTCGATAACAGCGGCACCGTGGTGGCGGCCAAGGTGGACGAGAGTTGCTCCTCCAAGGATGGCTGTCTCCGCTCTTTCGCTATCCGCGCCGCCCGTCTCAGCCGCTTCTCCGCATCTTCCTCCGCCCCCGCCAATCAGCAAGGTAACATCGTCTACCAGTTTATCGCTCAGTAGCTGAGCGATAAACTGGTAGAGCCACCCCCTGCACCCCTTTGGGGACTGCGGGGAGAGCCCCTCAGACTCCCCCATGTCGCTCCGCTCCGAGCCACTGGAAGCTATGAACTGGCAGAGCCAACCCCCTGCACCCCTTTGGGGACTGCGGGGAGAGCCCCTCAGACTCCCCCATGTCGCTCCGCTCCGAGCCACTGGAAGCTATGAACTGGTAGAGCCAACCCCCTGCGGGCAAGGTCTACTTTCATGTTGGGGACCTTGCCCGGCAAAAGCTATTTCAGAGCCGTAGGATGCAGGTAGGCGGGCAAGGTGCCAGCATTCAAATGAGACCTTGCCCGATTTGTGACGGATTAGCTTGGATATTTCGCGGGAATGTGCTATGTTTGACCAAACTTAAATACTATTGACTATGAAAACAGTTCTACAAGTACTCCAGTATGGAGATTTTGATTTCCGGTTCAAGACGGATTTCGACCCTCACTCTAATCCCGATGTAATATTGAAGATTATCTCCGGCGCCGCCTTTTCTATGACGACTACACTCTGGGGAGGCAATGAAGGTGCTGTTCTGGCTGTATTGCGGTCATTGATTATTGCCGACTTGGCAGTGAGCGTCAATCGTAAGGAGATGATCAAGATGATGGACGAGCAGTCAGCATCCATGGCTAAAGCAATGAGAGAGGCAAAGAAAGAATTTGAAAAAGAGGGAGGGAAAGTGATTACTTTCGGTCCTGGAATCAAGCCGCCCAAGATGGCTAACTAATATGAAAAGGACAGTATTGCGCCGCCTCCCCGACGGAAGCGGGGCTTACGTATCGCCTTTTCATATCAGCATGAAGGGCCACGAGAAACTTATCTTGTTCCGCGACGAGAAGGATTATGATGCCATGGTCAAAATCCTCTGCGTCTGTGCCAAGCGAAAGAACGTGATTGTAATCATTTATGCGGTGGTTTCCAATCATTGCCACATGGCTGTGCTGTCTAAGACGCAAGAGGACGCGCGAAAGTACGGTCTGGAAGTCAAGCGCATGTACTCAATGTGGTTCAGCGGCAAGTATGGCTTGTCCGGAGTAATGGTAAATGTTGATATCAAAGCCATCGCCCTGGACAATGACTGGTACGTCCGCAATGCGCTGGCCTATATTCCACGCAATGCGCTGGACAATGGATGCAATATAAATGAATATGAGTGGTCGGGATTCAGCGCAATGTTCAGGCACAACGACTGCCCGGAAGCCACTCCGGTCAAGTCTTTGACCAAGAAAGAAAAACGAGCCCTGATGCATACCGGTGACAAACTGGATGATGTGCCGTGGCTGCTGGACAAATCGGGCCATCTTATTCCGTCTAGTTTCTGCGATTATTCATACCTGGAGCAAGCATTCAACAATGATTTGACTTTTTTCCTGAGAGTAGTTGGCGGCCAAAACTCATCTGAGATGACGTATAAACTAGTGGATAGCCCCAGAACAATGCTCACTGACGGGGAGTTTCTTAAAATAATAAATGAGATTGCAAGCAGGTGGTTTCAGAGTGACGTTCAGGGTTTATCATTGGAACAAAAAATCAAACTGATTCCGTACGTTTACAGGACAATGAAAACCACTATCCCCCAACTTGCCAGAACCTTTGGTATAGGTAGAGACGTGATAGAACGCATTCTCAATCCGCTGATCCGGGCAAGGTCTCATTCCAATGGCGGGACCTTGCCCGGCTGATGGCCTCTGACGCCCTTCTATCAATGATTAGCGGGCAAGGTGTCACCAATCAAACTAGACCTTGCCCGCTAAGGGGACTAAATCGGAAGAGCCGCCGCTGAACCGGGGTTAAGAGCTGGGGGGACCCAAGGCTGACGCCGAAGCCATGGCTGACGGCAGTGGCTAAGAGCCCTGGCTAAAGCGCCTCCATGGCGGCTTTGAATACCTCGTCGGTCTGGAGGTAGAGGTGGTAGAAGGCGTTGTCGCCGAGCTGGGAGTAGCGGCCTACGAGGGCGCGGACCTGAGTCATCATATAAGTCCTTTCTACTTCCCACTCCGAGGCGGTAGGGACAAGCTCGTCACGGTTGCGGGCAAAGCCGAGGAAACGGACCTCAAGCAGATTCGAATCGAGATACTTCAGCAGACTGTCGTAATTGTCTATGGCCTGAAGCTCGGAACGATGCGAATCGAAGAAGTGGGACGCAAAACGCATAGGCGTAGCCTTCTTGCTGCAATTGATATAGAACGACTCCACCTTGGTGGTGTCGATAGGCACGAACACATCGGGCACAATTCCGCCGTTGGCAACGTTCATGCTGTCAACCGACACCATCTCCCCGCTCTCGTAGCGGTGATAGATGTCGTACACATAGTCGTCGGTGTACGGTTTCTGGATGCAGCGGCCCGAAGGAGTATAGTACCTGGCCACCGTAAGGCGTATGCCAGAACCGTCGGTAAAATTGACGGGTTCCTGCACCAGACCCTTTCCGAAGGTACGGCGCCCCACCAGGGTGGCCCTGCCGTTATCCTGCATTGCACCGGCAAAAATCTCACTCGACGAAGCGGTGCCGTCCGACACCAAGAGCGTAAGCCCTATGTCGCGCAGTATGCCCTTGCCGTCGGCGCGGTACTCGTCCCTGTCGCGGTGGACGCCCTCCATGTAAACGATAAGTTTGCCCTTATCCAGGAACATATTGCTGAGCAACAACGCTTGATTAAGGAAGCCGCCGCTATTGTCACGCAGATCGACTATCAAGTGCTTCATGCCCTCATCTTTGAGCTTAAGCGCAGCCTCGGCGAACTCCTTGGCCGTAGTCATTGAGAACTTGCTCAGGCGAAGGAATCCGATCGTATCGCTCACCATAAAGGCAGCATCTACCGAATGGGTGGGAATCTTGCCGCGGGTAATCTCGAAGGGGATAATCTCCTCTCCCCTCTTGACGGTAACCGTGACCTTGGTGCCCGATGGGCCTTTCATACGGCGGACCATACTGTCCTGCTTGAAATTCACGCCAGCTATAGTGGTAGTATCCACTTTGAGCAGGCGGTCGCCCGGCTGCATGCCAAGCTTCTGCGCCGGCCCGCCGGGGATGACTTCAATCACCACGGCCGTATCGTTGGGCACATTGAACTGAATGCCGATCCCGGAGAAATTGCCCGAAAGGTCCTCTTCCGACTCCTCGAGCTGCTGGGGAGGAAGATATACCGAATGAGGGTCAAGAGCGGCCAAAACGGCCTCTATCGCAGCATCGGTGACCTTTTTGCGGTCGACCGAATCGACATAATTCTCATCAATCGTCTGAAGCACGAGGTTCAGCTTGCGCCAGTCGTTGTACTGAACGCGAAGGCGCCTCTGGTTTCCGGAGATCTGGTGCATGAGAAGCGCCACCGAGAGCCCGATAATAACGCCGAGGAGTAAAACAACAATTGAACTCTTCTTCATCCTAGTCTATTTTTTCTACCTCAACCCCTGCCCTTGCAAGAAGGTCTATTCCATCGGTCAGACGGTACTCGTCTTTATAGACCACCCGCTTTATTCCGCTCTGTATGATAAGCTTGGCGCATTCGATGCATGGCGATGCGGTAACATAAAGAGTAGCTCCCTCGCTGCTGTTCCCCGACTTGGCCACCTTGGAAATGGCATTAGCCTCGGCATGGAGCACATAGGGCTTGGTAACGCCGTTCTCCTCGCACACATTCTCAAAGCCAGAGGGTGTGCCGTTGTAGCCGTCGGAAATAATCATATTGTTCTTCACCAGCAAGGCACCAACCTGGCGGCGCTTGCAATAGGAATTCTTGGCCCATATTTCGGCCATCTCGAGATATCGCTGGTCAAATTTACTCATCGCTGATACAAATAACGTTTGATACTGCGCTTGGGAGTACGTTCAAAGTCCTCGGGGAGGAACTCTATCTTGCGTATCTGCGCATAATTAGGCAACTGTTTGTTGATCTCGGGCAGGCAGTCGCTGATGTGCGCCTTCACGCCGTCCGCATCGAGTCCGTCGTTCTGTGCTTGACGATAATCGGGATAAATGAGGGCGGTGAGGCCTCCGTTGTCTTCAATCACCAGAGACTCAACCACATACATTACATTATTGATGACGGCCTCCAGCTCCTCGGGATAGATGTTCTGCCCGGACGGGCCGAGTATCATACACTTCGAGCGGCCTCTCAGGTACAGATACCCGTCGCTGTCCATCACACCCATATCGCCGGTCTTGAACCAATTGTCGTTGGTGAAGGCGGCCTTGGTAGCCTGACGGTTGTTGTAATAGCCAAGGAACACATTGTCCCCTTTCACCTGCACCTCGCCCGGAATCTTCATCGGATCGGGAGAATCGATGCGTATGGAACAGCCGGGAATAGCGTAGCCGCAAGAACCCTTCTTGGTTTGGTTCCAGTGGGCATAAGTGATGATAGGGGCGCACTCGGTCATACCGTAACCGACTGTAAACGGGAACTTTACTCTGCGCAGGAACTGCTCCACCTCAGGATTGAACGCGGCGCCGCCAAGTATTATCTCCTCGAAGTTGCCGCCGAAGGCATGGATAAGACCTTCGCGAATCTTGCCCAGAACTATCTGGTCGACAATAGGTATGCGGAGCCACGTCTTGTGTTTGTCGGCAATGGGTTTGATCTGGCTCTTGTACACCTTCTCAATGATCAGAGGCACGGCAATAATGACATCCGGATGAATCTCGGAGAAGGCCTTCATGATGATCTTGGGGCTGGGAACGCGCGTAAGGAAGTGCACATGGGCCCCTATGGTCATCTCGAAGAGGAATTCGAACATCATTCCGTACATATGAGCCGAAGGAAGCAGGGCCACCATATTGGACTCGCAACTCATCTGGGGCTCGGCAGTCTCACCGGCAAAACGGATGTTGGTATAAAGAGCACGGTAAGGCAGCATTACGCCCTTTGAGAAGCCCGATGTGCCGGAAGTATAATTGATAAGGGCAAGTTCCTCGGCGGAATCTTCATAATAGTTAAGGTTCTCGGGCTTGAGTCCCTCTGGATAGAGGCTTTTGAACGTCGCGGAAAGCTGCTCACGCGCCTGCACGAACGATTGGTCGCGTGCATACAGATAGCTCAGGTTGGACATCTGCACAACTACCTGTACATTGGGCATCTCGTTCTCCGACAGGCCTTCCCAAATGGTATCATCTACAAAGAATACCTTGGCTTCTGAATGATTGACCAGATAGTGTATATTTTCGGCTTTGAACTCATGGAGCAGCGGAACGGGCACCGCGCCATAGGTTGTGGCGGCCAGGAAGCACACGCCCCAGTTGACCTGGTTTCGGGCGCACAAAGCGACTTTATCGCCTTTTTCGAGCCCGCAGGCACGGAAACATATATGCAGAAGAGCTATACGCTTGGCTACATCGCAATACTTCAGGGTAATGCCCTGATAATTGGAAAGAGCAGCGCGCTCCCAATTCGCTTTGAAGCTCTTTTCGAGCAACTTGTTTACCGATTGGAATTCCATATCTTGATATTCTCTTTAGTCCAGTTAATTTGATTATCCTCGCTCCAGGCCACGACCTTGGCCGCCGCGGGCCAGGAAGAAGGCCTGCCGCCGCCCAACTTGAGGCTGTCAAGCAAAGCCCGCTCACCGCTAATTAGCCAGACGCCGCTGCGGACACAGCAACTGTCGGCAGGATTGAAGAGCGAACCGTATAGAGCGCGCACAAAGCCCTTGTAAGGGTTGACCTGTACGCCGTCGGAAGAAACGCTCTTGGCAGTACGGACCATATTCAAAGTGCCCTCCGGCATCATTACGCAGGAGACTTCCTTGACGCCAAGTTCCTTCTCCCAGTTCAGCGGATCCTTGCCGGCCGACTTCTTAAGCACATCGAGGCGCTTCTGGTACGATTCAAGCTCGATACGGGCGTCAAGCCAGCCCTCATAAGCGCTGCGCCACTCTTTTAACTCGCCCACGGGCAGATCCACCACGGCCACGGCACCCTCAGGGAAAGACGCCGCGAACTTGGAAGGAGCCTCGGGGACAGAAGCTATAAAGTTTGTGAAATACCTGTCCGAATCGGGGCATACAGGCCACAGGCGGCCTCCTGAGAGCACCGTCCATTCTGCCGCATCCCGCACGAACGCGGCTACCGTTTTTGGGCTCAGAGGGCCGAACCCCGCACGCTGCAGGCGGTTAGCCCCGCGGTTACGCAGAACAATAGCGTCCGCTCCCGTCAGCACATCCAGCACAAGAGGGAAATCGGGGGCGTCAAGTATTGAAGACTCGGAGGCTACGTGCCTCCTGGCGATAGTGATGACTGTCGAAGATTCGCTCAGCAGCAATGCGTCATGTGTATCCAGTTCAAGAAGAGCGGCGCCAAGCTTAAGAGTGTCTGCCATATCAAGCAGCGAACGGACACTCTCAAGCGTATCGGCTCCGGCCTTGCCGGCCTCGATAATCAGGAGCGGGCAAACAGATCCGATATCGCAGAGTGCAATGGCGGCGCGGCTGCGCGAAAGCTTGCCATAGTCCAATGAACGAAGTGCAGACAAAGAGTCAATCATCTGCTCCATACCATGGTCCAGACGGCCGAAAAGCCCGACGCACAAAGCATCGGAAGGGACTGCTTTCAACAACTCAGGGGCTTCCTGTGAAACTCCGGGGGCACCTTCCGCACAAGAGTGCAGGCCAGCACACGAAAAAGCGATCAACAGAATTAGTACACACTTACGCATATTATGCAAAATTAGCATTTTTTTCCAATTAAAATAATGCTTATCTTTGGTTTTCGAAACCCACCTCCAATGAAACGAAAACTTGTCTCCGTACTGCTCGCCTGCACCGTCTGTTTAGGCTTACAGGCACAGATTCTTCCCAGCGCAAATCCCCAGGCCGATTCGCTTGAATTTGCCAAAATCCGCTCCCGTATGGATTCCATCCGCCAGTATCGCCCCACGGTAGCTCTCGTGCTTGCAGGAGGAGGAGCCAGAGGCTTGGCTCACCTTGGTGTGATAAGGCTGATAGAGGAGCTCGGAATTCCCGTTGATATTGTCACCGGAACCAGTATGGGAGGCCTTGTGGGAGGCCTGTACGCCCTCGGATACAATTACCGGGAGCTGGACTCGCTGGTCCGCGGCATCGACTGGCCTATTATGATGTCGGACAATGTGCCCAATTCATATCTGTCATACCGTCTCAAGAAATACCGCAACCGCTTTGTTATCAGGGTTCCTTTCCACTACGACGACGAAGACCTGGCATACCGTCTGGACAGGGAAAGGATTGCCGAGAAGATGGCTGCCGAATCAGGACACGACAGCGCCGACATGCTCCAGGAGTCTATGAACCGTATGGGAATAGGAATGCCGGACGGCTATTTGTACGGCCTGAACGTAAGGGATATGCTGAGTTCGGTGAGCGTTGGGTACCAAGACAGCCTCAACTTTTCGGAGCTCCCCATAGCTTACGCGTGCGTGGCCACCGACCTGGCGGCAATGAGACCGAAGTACTGGACCTCCGGCAACCTCCCAGACGCCATGCGCTCCACCATGGCCATCCCATTCTACTTCAGGGCCGTACGCAAAGACGGCGAGATCCTTTTGGACGGTGGCATGCGAAACAACTTCCCCGTTGACATAGCCCGCCAGATGGGGGCCGACATAATCATCGGGTCTGAAATGTCCAACAGCCTGAAAGTCAACGAGCTCAACTCCCCGATGGACTTTATCCAGCAGACCATTTCGCTCCTCGGGACCACCACGCTCAGCGAGACTTCCAAAATGCCCGATCTTGACGTCCATCATACACTGGAAGGATATACGATGCTCTCTTTTGACGAGAAAAGCGTCAATGACATTATGGCTCAGGGCTACCAGAACGCACTGCAGCACAAGAATGAGTTTGAAGAGCTGGCCGCCGTTTTTGAGGGCAAGAGCCCCTGCCCCATAGCTCGCCCTGCAACCGCAATCAACCTGGCCCAGACAAAGGTAAAAGTTGACTCCGTCCGATTCCTGGGAGTATCTGAGAACGAGCCCAATTTGTTTCTCCAGAAGCGAGATTATCCCAAAGATGGAATGTACGGCAAGGCCGATGTTGAAAGAATGCTTAACAAAATATACGGCACCAATGCTTTCGAGGCTATCACTTATCATTTCGAGGGAAGGCAGGAGCCGTACAATCTGGTCTTCGATTGCCAGAAAGGGCAGGTAAACGACTTTGCCATTGGCATACGGGCCGATACAGACGAAACAGTGGCGGCTATCATACACCTCGGCCTGGGCACCCGCCGTCTTGGAGGCCCGAGATTCGCTACCGACCTTAAACTTGGAACGAACCCGTCACTTTCGGCCGATTTCGCCTACAAATCCAAGATCGGACTTCCTACAATAGGACTTGTGGCGCGCACCAATATCATGAATACGTCATGCGGCACCCTTCAGGAGATCCTGGACATCATCTGGAACACCGGGCTTGACTTTTACATCGAGGATTCACACATGACTTACGGCTCCATGCGAATGGGCTTATCGGCCGAAATGGCGCCGTATGAGCATTACATATCCGATGACTTATTCTGGACAGGCTGGGATTGGGCTACTTATTGGCTGTCTACTTTCGCATCCCTTAAAGTCGACACCTTCGACGACGTGTACTTCCCCGACAAAGGCATACGCTTAGCCCTTGACGGCCGGTTTGTTTTCAAAGGCTACTCCATCGACCTCGATCCGAATCTTTACCCCGATGGTACTGAAAATGCCACCACCGAAGCAGGCAATGTCCCCAAATACTTCGTTTCATCTGCAAGCCTGGAAGCCGCATTTACTCCCTGGGAGAATTTTACAATCCTGCCCGGTGTACACGCAGGTTGGTATTCAGTAAATGACCATGATCTCATGAATCCCCGCCACGCCCTTGCCGTGGGAGGTTTCATGCCAAAGCGTTATACAGAGCATCAGCTTCCATTCTTCGGTTTGGTAAAGGGCTTCCAATTTGCCCCTCCATATTGTTTGATCGGGCAGATGGACCTGAGATACCGTTTCGCCAGAAAGAATTTTGCGACCATCAGAGGCGGCATCGCTGCAGCCGATTTCGATTTAAGTAATATGTTTACCTATTTCCCGGACTGGGGCTTCGGCGCCGAATTGTCGCGCCAGACCATAGTAGGGCCGCTCAGAATAGCCGCCCAGTGGACCTCGCGGATAGGCTTCAACGTCTATGCTTCCATCGGTATGGATTTCTGACGTCGGACGCAAAAAGAACTTAATTCATTCCCAGGAGTTCATCCATGATGTCCCTGCTGTTGGCAAGGCGGGGTACCTTGTTCTGGCCTCCCAGCTTTCCATGTTTTGCCATCCAGTCATGGAACAGGCCTTTCCTGGCTTTGACAAGGTCTATGCGGGACAGGACAATATCCTCATAGCGTTTGTCGTCATAGTCCGAATTGCAGGCCCGGATGCCATTGTCCAGTTCTGAGACGAACTTTTCGATAGAATCCGGTTCCTCGGCGAATTCCACCATCCACTGATGGCGGGCCTTCCCGTGCTCGTCCATATATACAGGCGCGGCATGGTACTCCAAGACCTTTGCGCCGGTGGCCTTGCAGGCCGCCTCCAGGCCTTTTTCGGCATTCTCCAGAATAACCTCTTCGCCGTAGGCATTAATAAACTGGCGGGTGCGGCCGGTAATCATGAACCTGTACGGGTTTTTACGGGTGAAACGGATTGTGTCGCCCAGCAAATACCGCCACAGACCGCAAGAAGTGCTGATTACCATAGCATAGTTCACGCCCGGCTCCACTTCCCAGACGGGAACGGCCTTGGCCTCCTTGTTTCCAAGCTCCGACAGGGGGATGAACTCATAGAACACGTCATAGTCCACCATAAGCGTCATCGCCGGGTCCGCAGGATCCGTCTGTACGCCGAAGAAACCCTCCGAGGCATTGTATGTTTCCACATAATGCATGTCGGGCTTTGTTATAATCTTATGGTAAAGGTCCCTGTACTGGGTAAATGCCACTCCGCCATGAACGAAAATCTCAAGATCCGGCCAAATCTCGTCCATTGTTTCCTTGCCGGCCATCTCCATTGTGCGGCTCAAAACCGACAGCCACCACGACGGTACGCCGCTGATACTTGTAACCTTGGTCTTGAGGGCATATTCCGCCAGTTTTTCCCTCCTCTCGCCGAAATCCTTGATGGAAGCAATCTCCACGGGCGGTCCGAACCTCATAACCCTGCGAAGGAACGGAGGAAGGGTCGATGTCATTATCGAACTTACATAGCCGGTGCGCGAAGTGGGCGTATCAAGCTCCGGATCGAATCCACCCGTGAGGATGAGGGAATGTCCGGTGGTCACGCGGGACTTCTTATTATACCCAAGATACATAGCAGTGACATCGTGGCCACCCATTGTATGAAGGCGCCTCAGGCCCACTTTGGTTACAGGAATATACTTGCTCCTGCCTGCCGTGGTGCCGGAAGACTTTGCGTAATAACGCACAAGACCAGGCCAAAGAACATCCTTGGCCCCGTGACGCATGCGTTCGATGCTCTCTTGCAAATCGTCATAAGAAGTGATGGGGACATTTGCTGCAAAATCATCGTAATTCTTTATTTCAGAATATTTATGCTCCCTCCCCCATTCAGTTTTCGCCGCACGGCGCACCAAACTCCTGAGAACCTTCTCCTGCATTTCCCTGGCCGATGTTGCATACTTCGCGATAGCTTTTCTGCGATCGCTCAAATACAGGCTCACCAAACTTGTAATTAAATCCATAATTGCTTCTTTAACAGTCTTTTCAGCACCCGGGACAATATACGAAAAAAAGCGGACTTTGATCCGCTTTTTTCGTAGCCCCACGAGGAATCGAACCTCGATTTAAAGTTTAGGAAACTTCCGTTCTATCCGTTGAACTATGAGGCCGGGAGGGCGTGATTACTCAGCGCTCTTGACTACGATCTGACGACCTCTGTAGTAGCCGCACTCAGGGCATACGCGGTGATACATCACCGTTGCGCCGCAGTTAGGGCAGGTGGCCAGGGTAGGTACAGGAGCGAAATCGTGGGTACGCCTCTTGTCTCTTCTCTGCTTGGAGAGTTTGTGTTTCGGATGTGCCATTGTTCTATAATTTAAATATTACTATTTGCATAAAAACTTTATAGTCTCAGGGTTACATTCACCCTCGGGATGGACCCGCTGCAGGGGAAGCGCCGTGCATACGTAGTCGTAAACATCCTGACTGAGGTCCAGTTCGGCAGTGTCGGGTGTATAAACCTCCGAAAAGCCGGTTTCGACTTCGAGTTCCAACTCGTCAAGGCAACGGTCGCATGGGACTGTGACTGTGCCGCTGATACTGCATTCCACATCTACCGTGGCACCATGGCCTACGACTGCCGCCGTAACCATAATATCCGCCGCCAGAATGTCCGGATTGCCGAATTGTTCAAAGAACTCACCGTCTGCCTTCCAGTTGAACTCCGTCCTCCGGGAGGCCAAACCATTCAGTTTAACTATAAAGGGTTGCAAAGGTAATAAAAATTTTAAGTTTTAACAATCTTCCACGTCACTATTTCTTTTGCGGGCAAGCGAATCGAGCAGAATCTTGCGAATTCGCATAAAATGAGGTGTCACTTCAACGAATTCGTCGTCCTGAATATATTCGAGCGCCTCCTCCAGAGAGAACTTGATGGCAGGAGGGAGAATAATCTTCTCGTCCGACCCGGCAGCACGCACGTTAGTGAGCTTCTTGGTCTTGCAAATATTGATGTTGAGGTCCCTCTCGCGGGTGTGCTCGCCCACTACCTGGCCGCAATAAATCTCCTCGCCGGGTTCCACAAAGAAGCGTCCGCGGTCGAGCAGTTTGTTGATAGAGTAGGCAATAGCCTCTCCTGTCTCAAGACTCACCAGCGAGCCGTTGCCGCGACGCTCTATCTCGCCCTTGAAGGGTTGATACTCCTTGAAGCGATGCGCTATGACAGCTTCGCCCTGGGTGGCGGTAAGCAGATTGGAACGCAGCCCCATAAGCCCTCGCGTAGGGATTTCGAACTCGAGCAGTGTGCGGTCTCCGCGCGGCTCCATCCTCACAAGCGCTCCCTTGCGGCGGGTGGAAATCTCGATCGCAGCACCTACGAACTGCTCGGGCACCTCTATGCTCAAATCTTCAATAGGTTCGCACCTCTGGCCGCCGATGGTCTTGTCAAGCACCTTGGGCTGGCCCACTTGCAGTTCGAAGCCCTCGCGGCGCATAGTCTCGATAAGCACCGACAAATGCAGCACGCCACGGCCGTACACCACAAAACTGTCGGCCGTAAGGCCAGGCTTGACACGCAGGGCAAGGTTCTTCTCGAGCTCTTTGTCAAGACGCTCCTTGATATGGCGCGAAGTCACATATTTGCCGTCCTTCCCGAAGAAAGGAGAATTGTTGATTGAGAAAAGCATGCTCATGGTAGGCTCATCGATAGCAATGGGCGGAAGAGCCTCCGGATTCTCGGCGTCGGCGATGGTATCGCCGATCTCAAAGCCGTCTATGCCCACGACAGCGCAAATATCACCGCAATGAACCACGTCAACGTTGGTCTTGCCAAGGCCCTCGAACACCATCAGCTGCTTGATTTTCTGCTTCTGCACGATGTCGTAGCGCTTGCAGAGGCTTATCTGCGACCCGGAGCGAAGTTCTCCCCTGGTCACTCTTCCCACAGCGATACGGCCCACGTAGGGCGAATATTCGAGCGAAGAGATAAGCATCTGCGGAGTGCCCTCGACCACGGCGGGCGCGGGAATCACGTCCAGAATGGTGTCGAGAAGCGGAGTAATATTGTCCGTGGGCTTGTGAGGGTCTAGCGACATCCACCCCTGCTTGGCAGAACCGTACACAGTTACAAAGTCAAGCTGCTCCTCAGAGGCGTCAAGATTGAACATCAGGTCGAAAACTTCTTCCTGCACCTCCTCTGGACGGCAGTTGGGCTTGTCCACTTTGTTGATGACCACTATCGGCTTCTTGCCCATGGAGATGGCCTTCTGGAGCACGAAGCGGGTTTGGGGCATACAGCCCTCGAAAGCATCGACAAGCAGCAGCACGCCGTCGGCCATGTTGAGCACACGCTCCACCTCCCCGCCAAAATCGCTATGTCCCGGAGTATCGATAATGTTGATCTTTACTCCCTTGTAGATAACGGATACGTTCTTGGCAAGAATGGTGATGCCTCTCTCACGCTCAAGGTCATTGTTGTCCAGAATAAGTTCTCCCAGATTCTCGGGCTGGCGCACAAGATTGGCCTGGTATATCATACGGTCCACGAGAGTGGTCTTACCGTGGTCGACGTGGGCTATGATAGCTATGTTTCGGATTTCCTGCATCTTTTCTCAAAAAAAGGTTGGCCCTCTCAGACCAACCTTTCTATAGACTGGATAAAATGTCAATTACTTGCAGAGCAGAACGGTAGCACGGTTCTTCTCAGGGATACGGGAGATGCGCTCAGTGTCACCGTACCAGTAGGTCTCGATGCGGGAAGGATCGATACCTGCTGCCTGCAGGGCCTCGGATACGATGTTGGAACGATTCTCGGAGAGTACCCAGTTGCCGTCGGGAGTACCGGTCTCCTTATCTGCGAAGGAGCAAAGAACTGCCTTGGCCTCAGGATTGGCTTTGAGCTTCTTGAGGAGGTTGTTGATCTTGTAGCGCTCCTGGTTGCGGATATCGTACTTGCCGATCACATAGTAAACAACGTTTGAAGACTTCTTGGCAGCCTCGATAGCGTCGGCGAGAGCCTGTGCGCGAGCAGCCTCGGCAGCGGCCTTGGCGGCAGCTTCCTTCTCGGCAGCTTCCTTGGCGGCAGCCTCGTCAGCGGCTTTCTTGTTCTCGCGGGCCTTGGCGACTGCATCGTTGAGAGCATCGGTGCCCTTCTTGATAGCGTCGATATCCTTAGCGGCGATTGCATCCTGGAGAGCCTTGATAGCGTCGTTGATGGCGGCAACATCCTCAGGGAGGAAGTCGTTCTCGGCCATAGCCTTCTTAGCGTTCTCGATGGCCTTCAGAGCAGCGTCGATAGCATCCTGGAGAGCCTTGTCGGCGGCAGCCTGTGCAGCGGCGGCCTGTGCGGCAGCGGCAGCAGCGGCGGCAGCGGCGGCCTCAGCAGCTTTCTTCTTGCCTGCAGCAGCGCCGAAGTTGAACTTCAGACCTGCGAGGAGGTTGATCTGCTGGTCGGTCTCGATAGCGTAGGAACCGGTCTTGGAGTTGAACTTGTCGGAGTGGAAGTTCTCGACAGCCTCAACCTCGATAGCCAGAAGGTCGGTCAGACGGATGTCAAAGCCGATACCGGCACGAGCTACAGTGTTAAGTTTGACAGGATCCCAGTACTTGACAAAAGCCTCGGACTTCTCTGCACCGTTCTTCAGGTATGCAACACCACCGACACCAAGGAAGATATAAGGATTGAAAATCCTCTCCTTGTAACCCCAAAGGTTGCAGATGTCGATAGTAGCATCAACTGCGAGCTGGGCGAAGTTGAAGTCGTACACATTCTTGGACAGAACATTATAGCCTTTGCCCTGCCAGCCGGAGATGTCGGCGCGGAGACCGAACACAGGGCTGATCTGATAACCGAGGTCAAGAGCCGCAGCGGGAGAGATAAGCTGGGTGAACTGGGGAGCCTCACCACTGGTGTAGGCGGCGCCACCCTTAATACCGAGCTGGAAACCGGGATAGAAAATGTCCTGGGCAAATGCGCTTGTGGCCATCACGAGCACAGATGCAATTACTAAAAATACTCTTTTCATACTCTATAAATAGATAAAATTATTTCCCTTTAAGGAATTATCGCACAATTATAACTATTTTTTGGCAATAATCCAAAAAAAGGCAGAGCAGTTTACAGGTCTTTGAAGCCCACCCCTCCTTCGCACGCAGGACCGGCCTCCAGGACCGTTACAGGGCAGACTGCCATTTTGGTTCCGTCCGCCTCCGAAGTGACCGTAATCAGCGCCGTGCCGGTGTTTAACGCCCTCACCCGGCCCCTGTTAGCTTCTACTGCGGCAATGTTCGTGTCGCTGCTGCTCCATTTAAGCGCAGGCTTGGACGGAGGGGCCGAGCGGTCCTCCCCTATCGCAAAAGCGCTCAAGTCGAACTTCTCGCCCCGGGTAAGGATAATGCCGTCAGGATGAGACAGCCTCACAGATGCCACGCCATTGACACTGACCTTTACACGCGCCGTGCTTTGATAATCTCCGTCGATGGTATGAACGGTTATTGCCGCCCAGCCCTGCGAAACCCCGGTTACGTTCCCTTCTTTATCCACATAGGCTACTCCTCCCCCGGAATGAGTCCAGCGGACGCTTTGGTCGGTTGCATCAGAAGGGAATATCGTGACTGTCAACGGCTTAGTCTGCCCGACATACAATTCCAAAAGCCTTGGATTGACATCCACGCTCCTCACTCTGACCGGCCCGCTCGCAGCCTGCGCCACCTGCGCGGGAGGAGTCATCTGTTCAAACCCTTCAAGTCCTGCAGACGTGCAGGCCACGGCAAAAAGCAGGGCCCAAAGCCCCACAAAGCAAAAATCTTTCATAGTTTAGTTAGTTAATAAGTTTAAATAAACCGCACAGAGCTTAGTTGAGAGCAAAAAGAGCGTATTCCAGATTCAATTCGCCGAATTGTTTTTTCTGATGGTTTACGGTATCCGCTGATGTAATGGCCAAGTTGCTTTTGGTTGATTCCTGTTATCCTTTCCAGGCCTGCAAGGCTGAAAGCGTAGGCATATTCCTGAAGGAAAGACGGCACATCATATTTAAACACAAAATCGACATCTTCAAACTGCCGGCCCACGCTCTCTATAAACTCTTTCATTTCCTGGTACCCCGACTGAAAGTCTTCCATGGCCTCCTTGACCGTCGCTCCGGTACCAATTATACCATAAGGATAAGTCTTATCTTCGATATAAATAGAAAACCTCCCGTCAGAACCTCTTTCGATAATTGCTACTTTGTTCATAATAAAAGAATTACAGTATTTTACTATAAAGCACCCGGCCTTGCGGAGCTTTCGGTGAATCTCTGAATATTTCACTTCGCTCCGGACTTTATAGCTCCACAAAGATAGTAATATTTCTAACAAAGCAAAAATCTTTCATAGCTTCGGTTTTTTGCGCTAAACTTTTAATCAGCTTTAATACATCGAACAGAGTGACCCTCCCCGTTAACTTTCCCGTATTGGATAGGGTTAAACAATAATCTGCCACCCATATCCCTTAGGAGCTGCATTGCAAACGACAATCCGCCACCGTAAGGGTCACAAGACCAGTAGCAGCAATACTGCCCCACCATTATTACTTTCCCTTCCTTAGTAATATATCCATTGTTCGGATACCACGCTTCGCCCTGAGTAGTAGGAAGATATATGCCTCGTCCGTAAGCCTCCCAGCGGTATTCGGTCGATGATAAACCAGACCAGGCCTCCTGCGATTCAACATGCTGGGTACCGTTCATCACATGTGCCCTGGGAACCTTCCAGCCAGGAGGGCAGGGGTCATACAACGACTTATAAATTTTTTCGGTAATCTGCCCGCCCTGGTATTTGCTCTCAACGCCCCAGAGCGTATTAATAGAAGATGGAAGCCAATAACCTTCTGACGATGTAATGAACACATCTGGATGCGCAATGACATAATCCACCGTGACAGAACGGGTAGAATTGACAGCGGGTTCAAGCTTTAAAGACCCTGCCGTGGTAGACATATATGTGCCTGCTCCCCCGTCAGCGGCCACATAGCTCTCGATTGCTCCGGGGAATGGGTCTTTGCGGCCCCACTGGTAGAAGAAGCCGTTGGAAAGAGGACTGGTAGCGCTGTTGCTCAAAGCGCCGAGGTTACGGTCCATCATAGGTTTTGGCTTGCGCCTGAGTGTCTGTGCACTTGCATCGGGGTCGAAGTCTTTGCACACCCAGATATGCCAGCTCCACACTATCGTATCCTTTCCGCCGACTTTGCGCAATGCTGCTATTACAGCATTGCCGTTCTTAAGGGTGGAAGGAGTATTGAAGTACACATAACGGCTGTTGTTTGTGACATCCTTGACTATGCTTCCGACAGTCTGGGAGGCGGAAGTATTGTCTGTCTCCCAAAGAACCGTCACCTTGCTGATTTCGCTTAGAGTGTGCTCCGGATCGTTACCCATCACCAGAGGGAACTTGTAAGAACCTGCCTTCGAAACCACATAGCAGTTAGCGGTCTCTCCGTCTTCGGCGAGATCGATTCCGTCACGGATGCGGGAGAGCTTACCGGGAGAGTCAACTTCAGGTATACGGGCAAAGACTCCCCTGCTGAACACGACAAAAGAAGTACAGGTCTGTGTAAGAG
>JAEEGJ010004871.1_pt1 | contig 43898 bp, 39 predicted proteins | sample 8958761 | NCBI WGS metagenome assembly JAEEGJ01 (sample SAMN16246546, study PRJNA631951) | gut metagenome | biome: gut microbiome; feature: rumen; material: RS-attached | host: Bos | place: Iran: Karaj | collected 2018-10
GGTAGTGTGCCCATTCCAGCTGTATTCATCTTCAAATCCTGCCGAATCCCGCAAAAACAAGGGACTGTGAAGTCCGGGAGTGGCTTTCACTCCTTTTCTTCACAGCCCCTTCTTCGTAACACTTATGATAGGATCAACGCTGTCGAAGACAGCTCATAACTGCGCGAAGCGCATCATAACTGCTAACTCGCCGCAGGCGATCATAACTGCCGCGCTCTGCGCGGCTTACTCCCACTCCACCGTAGCAGGCGGCTTAGAGGAAATATCGTAGACCACGCGGGTGACCCCCGGGACCTCGTTGGTGATCCGGGAGCTGGCACGCTCCAGGACTTCGTAGGGCAGCCTTGTCCAGGCGGCGGTCATGAAGTCGTCAGTGGACACGGCCCGCAGGGCCACGGTGTCGCCGTAGGCGCGGCCGTCGCCGATCACGCCCACGCTGCGGGCGTCGGTGAGCACGGCGAAGTACTGATCCGGCATCGGATCGGGATGCCCGGCGGCGATCTCCTCCCGGAAGATGGCGTCCGCCTCCTGCAGACGGCTCAGCTTGTCCCGGGTGATCTCGCCCAGGATGCGGACGGCCAGGCCGGGGCCGGGGAAGGGCTGGCGCCACACCAGCTCGTGAGGCAGGCCCAGGGTCTCGCCCAGGCGGCGGACCTCGTCCTTGAACAGCTCCCGCAGGGGCTCCACCAGCTCGTCAAAGTCGATGACGTCCGGCAGACCGCCCACGTTGTGGTGGCTCTTGATGACGGCGGAGTCGCCCTTGCCGCTCTCGATCACGTCGGGATAGATGGTGCCCTGGGCCAGGGCGTTCACGTGGCCCAGCTTCTTGGCCTCGGCCTCAAAGACCCGGATAAAGGCCTCGCCGATGATCTTCCGCTTGCGCTCCGGCTCGGTGACCCCGGCCAGGGCGGTGAGAAAGCGTTCGCTGGCGTCCACGCAGATCAGCTTGTCCCCGAACAGGGGGCGGAAGGTGTCCTCCACCAGCTTGGCCTCGCCCTTGCGGAGCAGACCGTGATCCACAAACACGCAGGTCAGGCGCTCGCCTACCGCCCGGTGCAGCAGCAGGGCCGCCACGGAGGAATCCACGCCGCCGGAGAGGGCCAGCAGGACAGTCTTGCCCGCCAGCTTTTCCCGCAGCGCCTCCACGGCCCGGTCGGCATAGTTCTCCATGCTCCAATCCCCGGCGCAGCCGCAGATCTCAAAGAGGAAATTGTGCAAGATCGCGCCGCCGTATTCCGTGTGGGTGACCTCGGGGTGGAACTGCACCCCGTAGAGCTTCCGGCTGTCGTCGCCCATGGCGGCGCAGGGGCAATGGGCGGTGGCGGCCAGGGTCTTGAAGCCCACGGGGGGCTTGCTGATGTAGTCTCGGTGGCTCATCCAGCAGATGCTGGTGCGGGGCACGCCCCGGAACAGGGGATGCTCCTCCACGCTCAGCTCCGTCTTGCCGTATTCGCCGGCCTGGGCCGCGGGGCTGACCTCGCCGCCGCCCATCCAGGTCAGGAGCTGATCGCCGTAGCAGATGCCCAGGATGGGGATACCCAGCTCCATCACAGCGGGATCATAGTGGGGGGAAGCGGGATCGTAGACGCTGTTGGGGCCGCCGGTGAAGATCACGCCCTTGTAACCGGCTTCCCGGATCTCCGCCGGGCTGATCTTCCAGCAGGGCTTGATCTCCGCGTAGACGTGCTGATCCCGGACACGCCGGGCAATCAGCTGATTATACTGTCCTCCGAAATCCAATACCAGGATCTTTTCCATGCCGTACTCCTCTCTGTTATCCATTCTAACAAAAAAGGGTAATGGGTGACGCTGAGAGACTCCATTACCTCCGATTACCGAAATATTATACGAAAGGGAGAAATCTTTGTCAACCCCTTTTCATCCGGTTTTCATTATAGTATAATCCATATTACAGAGTGACTTGCGCGGAGCGAAAACGAAACGGGAGGAAACGAATATGGGTTTTCTGGTAAGGCTGTACAAGAAATCATTTTTGAAGCGCTATGACCCGGACGAGGCGATCCCCTATCATAGCTGCGCCGATTTTCCGGGTCTGGTCTGCGAGGACGGCTCCTTCCGGAATTCCGCCGGGGTCGAGATCCGGTATTTCTTTTTCTCCTACGCGGGATACCGGGAAGACCGGATAATCTTGTTCTGTCCCGGCATGGGGGCCGGACACATTGAATACTACGCCGAGATCGAGGCCCTCTGCCGCGGGGGCTTCCGCGTCCTGACCCTGGACTATACCGGCTGCGGCGAATCGGGGGGAGAGCGGCTGCCCTCCTGCAATGCTCCGGCCAGGGACGCGACGGAGCTGCTGGAGCATTTGAAGCCCCGGGCGGAGATCATCCCGGTGGGCCACTCGCTGGGCGGCTATACCGCCCTCAACCTGGCGCATCTGCTGCCGGAGGTGACCCGGGCGGTCATTCTCTCCGGCTTTGTGAGCATCTCCGACGAGCTCATGGGCGTGGTCAAGCTGCGGATCATCGCCGACCGGATCAAGCGCTATGAGAAAAAGCTCGACCCGCGCCTGGGCAGCATGGACAATCGCGCCTACCTCGCCTCCACCCGGGATCAGCTGCTCTGGATCCACTCCACGGACGACCCCGTGGTGAACTACCGCTATAACGCCGGCCAGGTTTTGCAAATCGGAAATCCCAATGTGCGGGTGGTGACGGTGGAGCACAAAAAGCACACGCCGCAGTATACCGGCGAAGCGATCCAGCGGATGAACGCCTGGATGGGGGAGTACTACCGCCTGCTCCGGGAGAAGAAGCTGGGCAGCCTCCGGGAGAAGAAGGCGTTTTTTGCCGACAAGCCCATCGGCCAAATGACAGAGCAGGATCCCGCCGTCTATGACGAGATCCTGCAGTTTTTGGCGTATTGATGTGTTTTCGGGCTGTCGGCCTGTTTTCTCAGTTGGCGGAGCCCAGCCGCTTACCCCCTGGAATACGCGACCTCATAGGTCAGCTTGCATCTGCGGATATCCCGCGGCGTAACGCCGGGTTCGCCGTGGAGCCCGCCGACTTCGATGTTGATCCCTTGGTTGTAGTAGGCTGCCCAGACCAGCTCGGAGCAATACCAATCCGTTTCGCTGGCACTGTGATCCTTGGCAAAATCCAGGAAATAGGAGGAACCCAGCTCTCCCTGGCAGAAGGAAACGGCGCTGTTGATCTTGGAGGTCGTGGCGCCGCTGACTCTCAGGATGGTCACGGCCTTGTCGTCCACTCTCGTATCGTCCAGAATGCTTCTGGTCACGCCGCCCTCGCTGTTGGAGAGCGCTTCGATCAGTCGAATGTATTTTCTGCCGGTGCCGTCGTTTCTGGAGTAGATGCCCTCCACGATGGCAATATGTCCCGTGATGCCGAAGCCGCCGTTGGCCTCGAAGATGAGGTCGCCCTTTTTGACTACGCTGAGCAGATTGTATTTGCTGTAGTTTGCCTGGGACGGGCAGGCGGTACCGGTGTTGTAATAGTACTTGCTTCCGCTTCCGGCGCTGGATTGAAGCCCCTCGGCCTCCGGCCGGAGCACGGAATAATAGGCGTTCAAATAGTCCTTGATCGGCTGCCCCTCGTAGTTGCTGACAAAGTCATCATAGCTCATGCCAAGCTCGATCTTGTTTTGGCTTGCATAGGACATGACCTGCTCATAGGCGGCTTTGAGCGTTTTCCGGGAGGAGTCTTTTTGCAGAGCGGGGGCACTGGCAAACGCGTTTACGGAGAGGCTCGCGACCATGGCGACCGCAAGCACAAGGCTGCATGACTTCTTGATGAACCTTTGAATCATAATACGTCCTCTCTTTCATAGTGTTTGTTTTTGTGTCGGCCTGACTTGACGGTTTTCAGCCCAGCGGGGCAGCCCTGACGTTTTCCCTCGCTGATCTGAACCTCCTTGATTGTACTACCATCGCCGGGGAAAATCAAGAGCAAAAAGCCGCGGAAGCCGTGGGAATGCAAGCGCCGAGAACCGGGACAAGGCAAAAGCCGTCCTTGCATTTTTGCGTGAATAATGATACAATTATAGATACCAAGATGAGAGGGAGCGTGATGTTATGATCTCCTTGCTGAGTTCCTTTTTGGTTCTGCTCGTCGGCTACTGCGTCTACGGACGCGTGGCGGAAAGGGTCTTTTCCCCCGACGACCGGCAGACTCCGGCCCTGGCGGTGAACGACGGGGTGGACTGCGTGCCCATGAAGACCTGGAAGGCCTTCCTGGTGCAGCTTCTTAACATCGCCGGGACGGGTCCCATCTTCGGCGCGCTGATGGGCGCGGTGTTCGGCCCCATCGTGTTCCTGTGGATCGTGTTCGGCTCGATCCTGGGGGGCGCGGTACACGACTATATGTGCGGCATGATCAGCTCCCGCCACCGGGGGGCCTCCATCGCGGAGCTGTCCGGCACCTACCTGGGGAAGGCCGCGAAATGGATCATGCGGCTGTTCTCCGTGGTGCTGCTGGTGCTCTGCGGCACGGTTTTCGTCACCAGCCCCGCCGGACTGCTGGATCGGCTGACGCCGGACTGGATGAACGGGACCTTCTGGGCCGTGGTGATCCTGGCCTATTATCTGCTGGCGACCCTGCTGCCCATTGACAAGCTGATCGGCAAGCTCTATCCCGTCTTCGGCGTCCTGCTGATCGTTATGGCCGGGGCGGTGATCGGCGGCATCCTGTTCTCCGGCGGGAAGTATTCCATCCCGGAGATCTCTCTGCAAAACCTCCACCCGGCGGATACGCCGGTCTGGCCCTATATGTTCATCACCGTGGCCTGCGGCGCCATCTCCGGCTTCCACGCCACCCAATCGCCCATGATCGCCAAGTGCATCACCTCGGAGAAAAAGGGCCGCTCCGTGTTCTACGGCGCCATGATCTGCGAATCCGTCATCGCCCTGGTGTGGGCCGCGGCGGGCGTCAGCTTCTACGGCACCACCCAGCTGCTGAGCGACGCCCTCAAAAGCGGGGCCTCCAATGTGGTCTATGAGATCTCCACCGGCGTCCTGGGGGTCTTCGGCGGGATCCTGGCGGTGGCCGGTGTGGTCGTCTGCCCCATCACCTCGGGGGATACGGCCTTCCGCAGCGCCCGGCTGATCCTGGCGGAGACCTTCCGCCTGGAGCAGAAGACCGTCAAAAACCGCCTGCTGATCACAGTGCCCCTGCTGGGCATCGGCGGCCTGCTGACCTGGTTCGCCATCGTCAACGACAACGGCTTCCAGACGGTCTGGCGCTATTTCTCCTGGAGCAACCAGACCCTGGCCATGGTGGCCCTGTGGGTGGCCACGGCCTACCTGCTGAAAACGGGCAAGCGCCGCCTGGGCTCCCTGCTGACGGCCATGCCGGCAGCCTTCATGAGCGCGGTGAGCACCACCTATCTGCTCTGCTCCCAGGAGGGCTTCCAGCTTGATCACGGCCTGTCCTGCGGCATCGGCGCAGCCGTTGCGGCAGCCCTGCTGACGGCCTATCTGATCGCGTTCTTTTCCAGATCCAAAAAAGCAAGGGAATAAGGGCCACCCATTTCTGTGTGGATACACCATAGGAGGAGAATATGCTGCTTTATATTAACGCCTGTGTCCGGGCGCAGTCCAGAACCAAGCGGCTGGCGGACAGACTGATCGAGAAGCTGGGCGGCGGGGCGGAACGGCTGGATCTCGCAAGCCTTTCCTTTCCCGTGGCCGATGAGGCCTTCCTGGAACGGCGAGACCGGCTGATCGCCGCCGGGGCGTTTGACGATCCCCTGTTCGACCTGGCCCGGCAGTTCGCTGCCGCCGACCGGATCGTGATCGCCGCGCCGTATTGGGATCTGTCCTTCCCCGCCGCGCTGAAGCAGTACGTTGAGCAGATCAACGTGCTGGGGATCACCTTTGCGTACACCCCGGAGGGGGTTCCGAAGGGGCTGTGCAGGGCGAAAAAGCTGTACTACGTCATGACCGCGGGCGGGACCTTCGTCCCGGAGGAATACGGCTTCGGCTACGTCCGCACCCTGGCCGGGAGCTTCTACGGGATCGAGGACGTGGAATTGATCCAGGCCGTGGGCCTGGATCTCGTCGGCGCGGACCCGGAGGGGATCCTGCGGGAATGCCTGGAGCGCATCATCGGGTAGAACGCATTCGGCGCTCAGCGTGTCAAAAAAGTTGAAAATTGAAAGTTGAAAGCTGTGGTATCGTTCAAATTGCCATTTGACCGATGAGAAGAAAAGTTGAGAATTCCAGCTCAATGATTCTTTTTACTGTGTAATTACAGGCCGAAAAAAACGAAAAAATGTCTATTTCGCAGCTTGGATTTCCTTTTTTAAATGGCAATTTAAAAAACACCTTCATTTTCAACTCTATATTTTCAATTCTCAATTCTGCCTGCATCCGGGAAAAATGAATGCAGGTAGTTCTTTGACAGTCTGAATAAAAAACGCAGCCGCGAGGCTGCGTTTTTTATGGAAGGTCCGTGCAAAAAAGATGCCGTACATTCCTTGGCGTTTGTTTTTCAGTATCTCTCGTATCCGCCTTCCCAGCGGGGCAGATTCATGGCGCATTTCCATGTGAGATATTCCATTTCGATGCCGGGCAATTCTCCTTGACTGTGGCGCTCCGCCCACGCCGCCGCTTCTTCCGCCTCGGCAAGATCGGTGAAAAACCCGATCCGATGTCTGAACTCATACGCAAAGTCTGAAGAGTGATAATAGATATAGGCTTCGTATAGTACTTGCGATCCCTCGGCCCCTCCGGACGGAACTTCTCTCCTGACGGTCAAAAACCGCCCGGGATAATCCTTGAAGCCGGGTTCCGTTGCTCTCTGGGCAGCGGCTTTTTCCGCTGCTTCCAGCGAAGAGAAATAGCCAATGGTTTTTTCCTCAAGAAACTCATTCAGATGAAGCACTTCAAAAAAGATCATATACGCCGCCCCCTTTTCAGTTTTATCGTCTTTTTTATCCTATCACATAAGCAATCGATCCGCAAGTATCAGACACCAAAGTAAAAATGATACTGCTTCCGACGACGGCCCCGAATCGAAGCCCAGCGCATCGGGTTCAATTCGGAAGAGGAAGAACCCCGCAGCACAATCGAAGAAACGGCAGCCGCCAAAAGCGACTGCCGTTTCTGATCCGTACGGAGCTTACTCCGACGTGGTGCCGGTAGCCGGAGTCGAACCGGCACGGTTTTCGTCACCAGCCCCGCCGGAATGCGGCCGCTTCCGGAAGCCCGTCTCGGCAATCAAGACTCCGGAAGCGCACATCCTCCCGTTCCCATCTCGACGCAATGCCAGAGACCATCGTCCTGCCTTTGCAGGACAAACTCGCTGAAGGAGGTCCACTTTCCTTCATATTCCCCTGTTCCCTCGACGGTGTTACCGGCCCAAAGATTAGATGATTCGAAATCCCACGGAATAAACGCGCATCTGAAGCTCCCAACGACGGCTTCTCCGTCCTTGCTTACTTCGCGCACGTTCCATTCGACAACGTCATAATCACTGAATCCATACCCATTCTCGGGGGCAAGATTGGCCACGTGCGCGGGGTAGGCGTCGTGAACGAAATAGTCCGCAGCCTCTTCTGCGTTTCCTTCCAGGTTGAAAGAAATACGGGTGCAGTCATCGTCCAGATTATAATAATCATAGCGGATTTCTTCTGCGATGGAAATGGAAGCGCCGGCCGGCGGTGTAGCTGTCCAAACGGTTGTGCTGCCGCCCTCGGAATACTGCACCGTTCCGGCGCCGCCGTCTGAGCAAAAAGTCATGCTTACCGTTCCGTCCGCAGATACGGCAGTCAGCCAGTAATCGCCGGTTACTGTTTCCGTCGTTTCAAGCTCCGTCCAATTGAAGCTGCGAAGCAGCACCTGAAAACGCCCCAAATACCACTCGGCGAGTGAGTACGTGTTGAACGCCCCGGAATCGGCAAAATGCAGGGTCAGCGCAGGTTCGCCGGATGCAAACAGCTTGTCAACGAGCTCAGTCGGCGTTTCCGATCTGTTTGGACGCGCCGGTTCAACCGGGGCGGCAGTTTCCTCCGGCCGAGCGTCAACGTGCTCAGTCGGAGCATCCGAAGCATTCGTGCCCGTCCGATCCTCCGGAGTCACGGTTCTCGTCGGCTGATAGGGCGCGTCCGTTCGGTTGGATCTCAGCAGCTTTGCGCCGCCCCAGATGCCAAAGCCAATCAGCGCAACAGACAGCACGCCAACCAGCAGCCTGCCGGTCAGCACCTGGCCAAACGTCTTGACGGCAACGGGTACCGCCGTGGCAGCCACCGCGTCGGCGGAGACCTTTGTCACGGCGGCCTTTACCGCAGCCTGTCTTGCGCCGGAAGCCGCGGCAGGCTCCGCCCGCCGCATAAGCGCCACCAGGAAGGCCACGGGGGACAGGCCGTAGAGCTTGATCCCCTGCTTCTCCAGGGCGCGAACCGAAGCCTCCACACGCTTGCGGCCGCGGGAGAGCTGTGTCCTGACCGTACTCTGCGAGATATGGAGCAGCTCCGCGATCTCACTGATGCTGAGATCCTCGTAGTATCGCATGCCGACAACCAGATGCTGCTCCTCCGGCAGATCAGCCAGGATTTCCCGCACCAGGCGGGAAGTCTCTTTTCTGTCCAGCGACAACTCCGGCTGCGTGTCAGTGCTCGGATCGACCCAGTCGGGCGCTCCGTCGTCTTCGTCGCCCAGATCCGAGAAGCTCAGGGGCAGTCGTTTTCTCATCGTCGACGTCACTTCATGAACAGAGATGCGGCGCAGCCAGGGTAGAAAGGCCTCGTTGTGCTCCAGCTTGTCCAGACTCTGGAACGCCTTGAGATAGGTCTCCTGCTGGATGTCCCACGCCAGGTCGTCGTCATGAACCATGGAGTGTATGGAGCGATACAGCGCGGTGCTGGTCTGCTGATAAAGCTTCGAAAACGCGTCCCGATCCCCGGCCTTGGCCTTCTCCACCAGCTCGGGGGAAATCTGCATGCTCCGGTTTTCCTTTTTCTCTTTCATTTCTGTTTCCATTCCTTTGTGTGTATTTGTGTATTCGGTTGTGCGGTCTTCAATTTTGCGCCGTTCCTCCGGATCGGCACGGGGTTTCGGTCGAATCGTGCGGAACCGACTGAAGCTGAATCGTCTTCAACAGGTCTGCATTCCGCTCGGGTTCCGGATCAAGATTTCCGTCGATCAGCCTCTTGTATTGCTCGGGGAAACGCAATTCCTCCTGCATTCTGATCCATCCCTTCAACTCGTTCTGTCAATAAGACGCAGCACCGCCCCGATTTGTCCACAATATTCAAAAAATATTTTTCTGCTTCTCTTCCGCTTCCGCCGCCGAAGATACTCCCCCGTCGCACCAGCCGATGCACGGAATTGAATTGGAAAAAGCTCGCCTGAGAGGGTTCTCAGTCGAGCCTTTGGTGCCGGTAGCCGGAGTCGAACCGGCACGGTGTCGCCACCGGTGGATTTTGAGTGCCGCAGGAAATGCCGATTTTGATAGAAGATAGCGCCCGTTGGAGGTCATTGGAGGCCGTGCTTTTCACTGGGTTTTCCAGTAAAAACAGCGTCAAAACGGCAAAAAATCTTGACTGCGACTAATGATTCGAGCCCTCAGATCCTACCGAGAGCAGGGCCTGGAAATCGGAGGTCGTTTGGAGGCCAAAACAAAATCAGCGCCCATGCCTGTACTGGCCGGAGGTCTTCGCTGACTGCCCAGGTGCAGGCAGCCCAGAAACAAAATTCATCATTCATCTTGTCGGATCAGCTGCCGTCGGAAAACAAAAAGGAGAACGATCATGACAAGACAAGATTACGAAAAACGATTCCGTACCTACCCGGAAGTTATGACCATCATGGAATTCTGTGCCATGCTCGGCGTGGGCGATACCTACGCCCGAAAGCTGCTGCGAAAGAACCTCGTCGAGCATTTCATCATCCGAAATACCTACTACATTCCCAAAGCGAAGGTCGTTGACTTCATGCTTAGCCCAAACTATATCCTAGTTCTCAATCGCTTCCGCCGCGACGTTAAATAACTACTTCCCCGCAGGCAGCACAGTTTTCTGTGCTGCCTGCGGCAGTTTTATAGAGAGGAATTTGCTTGGCCTACCTTTCACAATTGTATATCTTATAGCTGTTCCTGCCTTTTCCCAGGATTGTTAGCGCCTCAGCATATTTCTCCCAGCGCTCCCGAAACGTTTCCAGAGCTTCCAATTCGCGTTGTCCCTTACTTTTACGCTTTCCTTTCCTGGAGACGAGTTCAAAGGCGCTGTTTGCTTCTGATGCTTTTGCAGTCCCAGCGTGGTTTTCAGGCTCGCTTTTTTTATTTTATGAATTGTTTTGCCTTACTGGTATTTGTTTGCTTACGTGACATTCTACTGCTAATGGGGCTCTTTGTCAACAGGAATGTGATTCACATCAGCCCAGCGTAGATAATCCAGTTCTGAAATTATGGCTCCGTTATGATACAACAATCCAGCAAGATCCTCCGTGATTAGCGCTCTGGAGAAGTCCATGCCAGAAACAGAAACCTCCATTGCTTCCAATATATCCAAGCAGGTTCCGGTATCTGTATCCCACACCCGCAGGGTGCCGTCACTCGAGTTGCTGATCACACGCCCACCCGGGAGGACAGCCACGCAATCGACTATGAAGCGATGCCCCTTCAGGGTTTGCAGACACTGCCTGTGGTAGTATCCCACACTTGCAGATCCCGCTCAAACGAGTCACCGACCACACGCCCGTCTGGAAGGACGGCCACGCAGTCGACTATGTAGTGACGCCACTTCTGGGTTTGCAGACACTGGCCTGTGGCAGTATCCCGTACTTGCACGGGCTTATTCCACTCAAGCGAGTTGCTGACCACACGCCCGTCTGAAAGGACGGCCACGCTCAAGACCGGGCCGTTGCGCCTCTCCAGGGTTTTCAGACATTGTCCAGTGTTGGCATCCCACACTCGCAGGGTGTTATCGATCGAGCCGCTGACCACACGCCCGTCCGGGAGAACGGTCACACAGTAGACCAATTCGCTGTGCCCCTTCAGGGTTTGCAGACACTGGCCCGGGTTGGCATCCCACACCCGCAGGGTGTTATCAAACGAGCCGCTGACCACACGCCCGTCCGGAAGGACGGCCACGCAGGTGACCCGGCCGCTGTGCCCCTTCAAGGTTTGCAGCCACTGGCCCGTGTTGGCATCCCACACTCGCAGGGTGTTATCGATCGAGCCGCTGACCACACGCCCGTCCGGAAGGACGGCCACGCAGGAGACCAAGTCGCTGTGCCCCTTCAGGGGTTTCAGGCGTTGGCCCGTGTTGGCATCCCACACTTGCAGGGTGTTATCCCCCGAGCTGCTGACCATATGCCCGTCCGGAAGGACGGCCACGCAATAAAAGTTCGTAGAGCAGTCGAAGTATTCGATGTGCACGTTGATGTGCCCCTTCAGGGTTTTTTGCAGGCATTGGCCCGAGGCGGCATCCCACACCCGCAGGGTGCAGTCATCCGAGCCGCTGACCACACGCCCGTCTGGAAGGACGGCAAGGATGCATACTGGGTCAGTGTGACCGTTGCTTTGAAATGTCGCACGATCAAAAGCAGTATTGCTGGAATGTGCTGCATTTTGAAATAGAGGAAGAGGTTTCCCATTCTCTCCCAGATAATTGGTTAGGCTCAATCCACGAAGATCCATGCCGGAAAAGTTGAGATCCTTCGCGAGATTCTCGTTCCGCCTGTACAGTTCAAGCAGATTGACGATTGCGGTGGGATTTTTACTATCGGCATTTTTGTATTGCTGTGCTTTGCGGTTGAATTCCCAGAGGTTGTCCAATACGGCGGGGTCTATTAGCTCAGCGACATAGTTCAAGGCGAGCTCGCTTTGCCGTTTTCTCCAAATATCCGGCAATGTATCCGTGCCAGCCGTCTCGGACTCATTGACCAGAAACAGACCTGCCAGGCAGTCGCGGAAGTTCTGGTGCAACCTGCTTTTGGGTTCAACCTGCAAAGAACGATAACTGTGAAGCAGACCTCCGCAGGTTATTTGAAACGGAATCAGTTCAGCGTCGCATACGCCTTGAACAGGAACGTAATGATCTGTGCGCGGGTGCAGCTATTGCTCACGCCGAAGAGGCCGTCGCTGATGCCGGCGGTGACGCCTTGCTCCGCCGCCCAGAGGACTGCGCTGCAGCACCAGTCGTCGCTGCTTACGTCGCTGAAGGGGCTGAGCGTGGACTCGGGCTCCGGGCGACCCTTCGAGGCCCAGAGGAAGGTCATGGCTTCGGCACGGGTGCAGGTTCGGCCGACGCCGAAGCTGCCGTCGCCCATGCCGCTGGCGAAGCCTTGCTCCACCGCCCACTCTACTGCCTTATAGTACCATGCGTCCGCGCTGACGTCGCTGAACGCAGCGGCCGTCCCCTCGGGCTCCGGCTTGCCGTTGGCTGCCCAGAGGAAGGTCACGATCTGCTCGCGGGTGCATCTGAGGTTCGGCGCGAAGCGGGTCTCGTCAATGCCGGCAGTGACGTTGTTTTCAACCGCCCAGTCAACCGCCTCGGCATAATAGGCGTCAGCCGCCACGTCCTCAAACGGCGTGGGCATCTCCTCCGCAGTTTTGAACGCATAGAACGTGCTGCCCCGGCGATACACGTATGGATAGTACGATTGTGCAAACGCATAGGCAGGCGAGCGGATGGGACCGATCATACCGGCGTTGAGTTCGCCGCCGATGCCAAGATAGGCACCGTATACGCCGTCGACGAAGTCCGGCACCAGCAGCGGTTCCGTCGGGATCAGATCGTCGTACCTGTTTCCGGCGCCTGTGAGGAAAACGCCCTCTCGGGACTCGACGATGAATACCAGATTGTCGGAAGCAAACGAAATATCCGTGATCAAATCGTAGTCGTTTGGGTCAAAATCGAATCGTCCGCTTGACGCGTCGATGGCGATCCAGCGCCCGTCCACCAGGGCGGCGGAGAACTCGTGGCCGTAGACGTGAACGGTTGCAGAAGGGATTCCAGCGGTCCAAAGCAGGAAGTTGTTCATCAGTGCAAACGCCATACAGTTTCCGCAGCGATTGTTCCAAACACTGTAGACGCTGGCCATCGTATTGCCGACGACGAGCGCGTACACGTAGGTGAGATGTCCCGTCGTCCATTCCTGAATCGCGCGTGCCTTCTCGTAGTCCGTGGAACAATTAGCTGTGATCTCCGCCGAGGTATTCAGGATCTCCTGAAAGGTCGGGTTTTCCGTGTCGAGCTCCTTCAGGATCACCCCGTCATAGCCGATGAATCTTCCGGAATAATCGTAACTTGAAACGTTTGCGCTGACAAAGCCATCCGCGTGAACGCCTTCCGTCGGAAGCAAGGCCAGGAATTCCGCGTTTGTTAAGTGATAGTCGATTTGTTCGCCGGTCTCCAGGGAACAAAAGGATTTGCCGTAGTTTTCCGCATAAATCTGTGCGGTGGAGCCGTCATGCCCAACGATGACCGTAGAATCCGTAATCAGGTTTCGTCCGTGGAAGTAGCAATCCGGATTCTTTACGACGATCTCCTGTAGGGCGTCGCAGTACAAGAAAACGTTCCGCTGCATGACAGAGATCGTGTTTGGCAGAACGATCCGCTCAAGAGCGCTGCAGTACTCGAATGCGTTATTTTCGATTTTCTGGATGCTCTCCGGAAGAACGACGTCCTTCAGCGCCGTCGCATGGGAAAAGGCAAAATCTTCAATCTTCTCCAGCCCTTCCGGGAAATTGACGGACGTAACGCCGGAGTTCGAAAAGGAAGCATAACCGATAACGCGCAGAGAGTCCGGCAAGAAAATGTGCTTTAGCGTTTTGGCATAGGAAAACGCCTCAGAGTCGATCTTTACGGTACCATCCGGCACGGCGTAATCCGTCCGTTCGGAGGCGGCAGGGAAACACAGAAGCGACGAAGCCTGTTGGTCGAACAGCACGCTGTCGACGACGCAGTAACGCGGGTTTCCGTCCGCGACCGTGATTTGCTCCAGACGCTCAGCGCACGCCAGCGCACTGGTGCCGATTTCCTGCAAACTGGCCGGGAGGTGGATGCTTTGAAGCTGCGGGCAGAGGTAAAACGCGTGCGATTCAATCTTCTCGACCCCTTCGGGTATCGTCACGTTTTCCAGCCCAACGCCCCAAAACGAATCACTTAAAATCGTTTTCAGCGCTGCCGGAAGGGTAATCTCACGCAGCGCAGAGCATTGGGAAAAGCAGCCGCCCCCAATCGTCGAAACGCCGTCCGGAATCGTTACACTCGAAAGCGCGGAACAGTGTGCAAACGCAGAACTGCCGATGCTTGTCACGCTGTCCGGGATCGTCACGCTTGTCAAAGCGTAGGAGCACCAGAATGCCTCGCTGCCGATGTTCAATAAGCCTTCCGGCAAACTGACGGTCTGAATCGTATTGTAGTATTCTCTCCAGGGGGCGTGATCGTAATAAGAGTAATCTTGCATTGTACCGCTGCCCTCGATGGTCAGAACGCCGGTATCTGCGTCGAACGTCCAGGTCAGGTTGCTTCCGTCGCCCTCCGCGCCGCAGGTGCCGGAATAGCTTTCTGCGCTGGCAAACAGGGATACCTGCGGAAGCAGGGTGCAGAGCAGCACCAGCGCAAGAAACAGGGAAAAGATTCTTTTCTTCATCGTATTCATATTCGTTTCCTCCTTGTTCAATTAAATTTTTCCAATTAAGGCGCTTCCCGTGCCGGAAGAATACGCTTCGGCGGCGAGCGCCCCGATGAAGCTTGCAACAGCGGTTCGGACGGCTTCGTTCTCCGGTGCCCCGGCCGGAAGCGAGACGAGCGGTTCAACGCCGCGGAGAACGCACTGCCGGTTCAGCGCACGAAGGCTCGAAATTGCCCCGTCGTGGATGCGGTTTCTTTCCCGCATGGAGTCTTCCATGCGCGTCAGGCGCTCAACGCCCTCGTATTCTCGTTTCCATAAAGGAAATTCCATTGTCTGGCGAATCACGAAGCACGCGTAATCCGCAAGTGATTTGAGCGACCCCTCAAGAAAGGAGAAGGTCTCGCTGCGCTCCGCTTCCGTTTCGTCGGAGGCGGCGACTGCCGCCTCCAGTGCGTCAATGCGGGCAAGGATCTGATACTGTTCCATGTTTACCTCCTGTTGTCAAACAAAACGCGGACGACCTCCATGCAGAAGGCGGCGACTTGGCGGCGAACGGTCGGATCTCCGGTGTAGATCAGGCCGATCCCGTAAAACGCGGCGATCTTATTGACGGCGGAGACGCTGGCGATCGCGGCGTCATGGTGCTTGGAGCGCATCCGATCCAGCTCCGTAATGCGATCCTGCTTCGCGCTTCCGTCCAGGCTCCCGCTTGCAAAATGGATGCCGACCTCGGAGTTGCAAACCCCGTCTACGTAGGAAACGAAATTCCGAAAATGATCGGTGAGGAATTCAACGTCCTCCCGCGCGTCTGCGTCTCCTGCCTTGGCCTTCTGCGCGACCGCAGAGACTAACGCCTGGTAGTTCTGATAGGAAAAATAAGATACGGATTCCATAAAAATTGCTCCTTTCATTGCGTCATATTACACTGTTATCATACCATAGGGCAGCAACTGCCGTCAAGCTGTCCAGGTAATGCGTCAGCATCAGAGATTGCTTCCGATCCAATAACCGGCAAGCGCAGCGAGGCAAAGAATTCCGCCGATAAAAACGATAATCAAAAATTTAGTCATTGTAGGACACCTCCCTAATTGTTCCTTTTTTATTTTCCGTGTGGTAAACGAAATTCATGTTTTCTATGGACTCAGTCCCGGTTTAAGAACGCCAGCACGGAGAAGGTAGCGGCAATTCCGGAGTTGATCGCGGCGGCTCGGGAGCTCTTCTGAATGTCGGCGATCATTTGGCTTTGCAGGTACTGCTCCTGAATGGCGCGTCTGCTGTTCTGCTCCATGGTCATGCGGTGCAGCTGTTCCTCGTAGAGGTTGATGGCCTCCTTCATGCTGTCGGCTCTTCCATTGGCGAGCGCCTGCTCAAAGAAACACACCGCCTCATAGTTCTGATAATCGCGCGGCATTGCGTCGATCAGCTTCTGGTTCTGCTGTGTGATGCTGACGAGTGAATTGGAGATGTTCTCCAGCCTGGTCTCGAGGGTCTGATCCTCCGGACGCTCAGCCTCGCCGCGCGCATGGAAGCGCTTTCGCACGAGCTGCGCGGTCAGAAACCAGATGGCGAAGCCGACGGCGAGAAACAGGAAGGTGAGCAGGGATGAGCCCTTGCCTGCGTGCGCAGCCTTGCTGAGCATGAAAGCCGGGAGCACGACGACGTCAGCGGCCAGGAGTCCGAGGATGCCGCCGATGACGCGTCCCTGCTCGTCCGCGCGGGCGGCACGGATCGTGCGCTGGCGATAATACTGCTGCCGCGTGCAGATCGCGGCATTGCACAGATCGGAAATGTTGCGAAACACGGGGAGCGCATCGCGCACGGCGCGAAGGGCGTCAGTTCTGGACTGATATTCCATAAGTTACCTCCTTAATCGTCCATCGGAAATTGAAATCCACAGTCCTGGCAGGTCCAGCAGGCCGTGGTGTGCTTGCCGAAAAATGCTTTGAACAGGCGAAGCGCGCCTGGCTTGAAGAAGTACGTCTTGTAGTTTTGGGAATTGTCATAGCTCGGGGAGAGGCAGATGCTGCCGCAATGCGGGCAGCGCTGGATCACGTTGGATTGATTCATGTACGATTCTCCTTTTCCATTCACAGAATATATGATTGCGACGAATAAGATTTTGGACTTTTTTGTTGTTTTTTCTAAATCTTACAGTGTCAGGTCTCTGACCTCTCGCTTGACTTTGTGGCGACGATATATTTTACTGCTGGGGACTATCTGAGTTACAGGCCGAATGCTGATCCAGGTATTCCGCTGCCGACGATCCAGCAGGCGACGGTTTTTCTTGGACAGCTTCAGGTAATCAATGTGTTTCATTTTAATTCCTCCGTTTCATGTGCTCTGTTTTCTATATGGGGGCAGAAGGTGCTTTTTTGGACTTTTGGAACGATTATTTTCAAAAAACCGGCAGCCGAACGAATACTTCGGCTGCCGGATGCAACAATTCAGATTATTCAGATTCTGATGCTTCGAGGATCTTTGCAATTGTCTGAACGTAGTCCTTCCTGGAATTGGTAATTACATCATTCCCGTAGCGCTTTATGGGAAGTAGGTATTGAATTGGAACCTTTGCCGGGAGCCAATTTTTAACTGACCAACGGAGTTGCTTTTCAGGCTCGCCCGGACAGATTTCCTGCATGCTGCGCAGAGGTGTATCTGCCAACGCCGCACTGCTGCGGCAGGGGAAAGACACGAAGAAATCCAGATAGGCCGTGTCCATGGCATCAAAAACATCTCGATCCGAATCCAGAATCAAGTCATATTTCATGATGGCACAACTGGCCTTTTCCGTAAACCACAGGGGGAAAAACAGTGCTCTGGTAGAATTTTTACGCTCTCTGCTGCCGTTTGTTTGCAGATATTGGACTTGTGCTGCAAGCTCCAGCAGACGCTGGTTTGCCTGCTTTTCCTCTGCGGAAACAGTAAGATGCCGACTTGCATCTTCTCCGTCCGTAAATTCCATTTCCGTTTCTTCCCCGTCTTCGTCTGTGAAAACGGTAGAAACCATGCGGCTTTGGGTTGATAATTCCTGCCCCTCAGTCGTTTTCGCGTTGCGAAACAGGGCTCGTGCGGCATAAGATGCCAGATCCCCTTTTTCGGGGGAATAGGCTTCGCAGCCTTTGATAAAGGCATCCAATGCGTCAGAAAGAGCATCCTCTTCGGTATAATTTAGCTTTGGGTACACAGATTCAACCAGAATGCTTCCAAGCGCCGCCCAAAGCTCACATGTCCAATCCTTCAGCGCTGCGGCTTGTCCTTCTCCGGGCGTGGGTTTGCGGTTTCCAATCGCGTTCAGTGTATTCTGCTCTTCCTCAGAAAAAACAATACGCCTCATCCTTCCACCTCAGAGTTCCAGAATCTTCCGGATCGATGACTTGATATCCTTGGCGCCGGAGCTGGCAAGCAATCGCAGAATGTCATCCATCCGCATAAGAGCCGTCACGTCATAGATTTTCGCAATCCCCGTTTCGTGATCAAGCTGACCGTAAACAACGCAGCGGATGGTCGTGTTTTTTCGAGCCAACTTGGCATAGCGCAGTACCATAGTCTGTATTACGGGAGTAGGCTTGCCTCCATAGGTGATGCAGGCAAACAGAAGGTCGTTATCCTCTATTACGTCGATTAGCTTCTGAAAGGTTTCCAGCTGAGCATCGATTCCATCATCGTAGGGAACGTCTAAAACAACAAGTTGGATTGATGTAGCCATGTCTGCAGAGACAACTTCAAGCTCCTGTTTTAAACATTCCAAATTACGGCGAGAATTGTCATAATCTTCGCAGACCGTAATTACCTGAACGGTTTCGTCTTTCTCCGCAAAGCCGTGAAGAAGAGAAACAACCGGAAATTTCGTTGGCTTTTCATAGGCCAGACGCTGATTGTCCACCGCTTGATAGACGTGTGACTTCAGCGCGTTTTCTGCTTGCCGTGGAATGAACGTGATAAATTTCTTCAATTCCTTGCTACCTCCGATTCTGTGAATTTGCAATCTCTTCGTATTTTAAGAAAAGAATCGTCTTGGAGTTTTTATCGGCCCATTGCTTGCACTTGCGGAAAGCCTTCCAAAAACCGTCCATTTTTTTCTTTAGCATGCCGCTGCTGACCGTTTCCCCGGATGCGTGAGCGATCGTATTTCTAAGATCACAGATATCCCGGTAGCGATTCATCAAATCGCTGATCTGCGTAAAGGTTGCATTGTTATTCTTGTCTAACAACGACAGGAGAATCGAGGGATCGTTCTTTAGCGGCTTATTGTCTTTTGAAAGCCTTTTGGGGTTCGCTTTTTCAAACGCAGCACGAAGCACGCTTGGAATACAGTAGCATTTGATGAAATAGTAATCCAAATCTCTGAACTTCCACCGCTCGCGCTCATCTGTATCTCTGAGTTTCTCTGCAAACATTTTTTTTGCCTTATTTCGTGTTTCGGGCGTGTCGGCGTAATAGAGAATCCCACAGCGGACAATCTCATTAGGAATCAGCGCTTCTGCAAGTGTGATAGCCTGCTGGAAAAAGCCCTTTTTGATCGTCCATCCGATCAGAGATTCCAGGTCGATACTCTCATCAGGAGTGATGATAATGTCTCGATAGTCGCGCTCGATTCCGTCCTGTAGTGTCCGGAGATAGGCGTCCTGGAACGTTTTCCCGACAGCATTTCGATCGGCAAACAGCCGCTTGATGTTTCTAAGGGCATCTTTGATGCCGGAAACGTTGCAAAGGGTAAGAGACTCCTCCAATTTGGTCATTTCATTCAGAAGCGGATTCACGTCCGGTTCCTTTTTTGCAATCGATTTTTCGCAGTACTTCTGAAATTGCTTTGCGCGGCCGTAAGTGATAAATGCGTTCATTGCCGCTACCAAATCGGCGATGCTGTATCGCTGTGTCTCGTCCTGGATCTTGTTAGCGTAGTTCCGCACGTTGAAATCGACCGCACAGAAGCTGCAATCAATGCTCTCATAGTTTTTCAGAATCGAAAGCAGAGAATTCATTTCGTAGCTGGAGGTGCGGTTCCCGCCCTGAACGTCAATCAGCAGGCGAATATCCGCGGTTTCGCTGCCCCGGATGTGCCGGATGATCTCGTAAACGTCTTGGTCGGAGACGACGGTGATGATCGGAGCATTCTCTTCTGCAACATCCAATCTGGACAACTTAAGGTCTGGAGCGAGGGCAATATACAACGTTCTCTGAAGATATGCCAATTCTCTCTGCAATCGGTTTGTCTTGAGAACATTGATTTCTTCTGTCAAGCGCAGAATTGCATCCCGGTATTGGATTGCGCGTTCACGCATGGTATTTGCGGCTTCAGCGCTGTGAAGATCCGCCTCTGCAAGCCACTGATTCAATCGGTCCTGATAGATGCGGCAGAAGGCTTCCTTTGCCAGCCAGGAGAGCTTTTTCTCATTTTTCTCGATCCAGGCAAAGAAATCATCTGCCGAGATACGCCGATCCATCTTTTCCTGAAAATCCAGTTCAGCTTCCTTCCAGGCAGAATCGCTGTATCGCTGATAATCCGCTTCTTTCAGAAAGGCTTGCTCAATATCAGTTTTTACGGCAGCGGAAATAGCCGGATACAAGCCGTTTCTGCAAATCGCGTCGAACCATTCCGATTTTGGATTCCGAACGCCCTTTGATTGCAGCACCTTTCTGGTAATCGAAATCAATTCGCGCTTGCGGATACCGTCGATCTCTTTCCCGAAGTCTTTTGTTTGGAAGCCATTCCAGAAAAAAGAAATACGCTCAAAGAACAAATCCGCGTCGGTAGATGCCTGCTTGAATGAAGAAATCCTTGCGAGACTGCGTCCTTCAAGCAGACGCTTATCTGCGCTTACCGTTTTCTGCCCAATTTGCGCTTCCTGTGTTTCTTTGGAAGCGATAACTACAATCCGGTCAACTCCATACTGGCTCATATAGTATTTTGTTCCGGCCTCGACCGATAACAGCCCGTCACAGTACAGCCGTTTCCCGTCTTTTTCAAAATAGTAATAGCTGTAGTTTTTCCTGCTTGTGCTCATACTCAAAGTCGTCAAAATTACGGTTTCACGTTCCATGTCAGCAGCTCCATAATAATGTAGAAGTCCGTTTTGAAAAACAGCGGTATAAGGCCTCAGACGCAGTCGCCACATCTACTGTTATTATATAGTTTTATCACGATTCGTCAAGACGATGGGAGCAAAAAATAGGATATCATCACCAATACAGGCGAAAACCTTCGAAAACGAAGTAGGCGGTTTTCTGCGTCGTGCCGTCCGGGAGGACGGTTTCCTGTACCTGACGGCGGCTGACGGCGGCGAGCGCGGGGATCCCGGCCTGCTCCAGCAGGCGAACCAGGCGATAGCTGAAAACGGCCTCGCCCTGAATCAGCACCACGGGATTCTCGAAGGCCTTGATTTTTTCCAGATAGTCCGCGGCGAGGCGGGAGAGGTCTTCAAGCATGTCGCGCTCCGAGATCGCGGGAAAGGGCAGATCCCGAATGGGGCCGTATTCCAGCGCGGCTCGGCGCTGAGCGTCGCTCCACCGCACTGAGGGATGATTCGTGAGATTGACAAAGCTGTGATTCATATTTTTTCTCTTTTTTGGAAGGGGCTGTGAAGAAAAGGAGAGAAAAACACTCCCGGACTTCACAGCCCCTTTTTCGTCTCAGCTTGCGAGCAATTTATACAGGAACGTGACCATCTCGGCGCGGGAACAGGGATTGTCGGGCGAGAACTTTTTCTCAGAGGTGCCGGCCGTGACGTGGTTCTTGTAGGCCCAGCGCACCGCCTTGTAGAAATACGCGTCGCTGGGGACGTCGTCGAACGGGAAATAATATATGGAGACCTCCGGCGAGTCGCTGTACCGCCACAGGATCGTCATGGCCTGGGCTCTGGTGCAGGCTGCGTCCGCGCCGAAGACGCCCTCCTGGACGCCCGTGACGTATCCGTTCTCCTCCGCCCAGGTCGCAGCCTTGCAGTAGTAGCTCTCCGGCGAGACGTCCTCGAAGGGGCACTCCGTGTTTTCCGGTTCGGGGGAGCCTGCCGCGCGCCAGAGGAAGGTGACGAACTGCGCGCGGGTGCAGCTGGCGCTGGGCGAGAAGGTCGTCGCGGAAGTACCGCTCGTAATGCCCTGCCCCAGCGCCCAGACGACCGGCGCGGAGTACCATGCGCCGATGGGCACGTCCGTGAAGGGGAGACCCGGCGTCGACGTCACCATGCTGCTGTCCACGGTCGTCAGCTTACTGAGGTTCGACGCGCTGATCTGGCAGAACACGGGCATGCTGTCGTCGGTGTAGTACCAGATGACCTTGCCGTCGACCAGAATGGGCTGGCAGTCGGAGAGCTTTGCGTTGCCGGAATAAACCGGGCAGGTTTTTGTGCCGCTGTTGTTGACGCAGGTCCAGCGCAGTACGTCGTTCTCCTGCCAAAGCACCAGAAGTTGGTCGCCGCTGAGCTTGACCGTCTGCGGGTTGGAGATGGAGACGTTGCTGCCCTCGGCGTAATTCGTCAGCCAAAGCGTCTGCGTGCTGCTGGCAGAGAAGGGCGACGCACCCTTGACGACGGAGACGAACACGTTTCTCTGCCCGTACAGATTCGTCGCGTTCAGCGGAACGGAGCTGCCTGCCACCAGATAGCTTTTGCCGTTGAGGGCTGCAAAGCCGCCGAGATCAGCGCCGCAATAATTTTCGCTTCCCGGGGCAAAGGGGAAGGCGTTCACGTAGGCGGCCGTGCCGGGCAGCGTCGAAGCGCCTGCCGCGTTCGCATAGCAGTGAACGATCGCGCCGCGGCCGCCGCTGCCGAACTCCCAGTGATCCAGCGTCAGCAGATCCTGCCCGTCCGCCAGAATAAACTGGTTGAAGCTGTGGGAGGCGTAGCCGGTGGACCAGCTGGAGATCGCGGATCGGCAATCCGTGATCTGCATGGTCGGAATATGCACGGCCAGGGTCAGGTTCGCCTGGTGGCGCAGACCGTCGTTGGAGGTGGTGTACATCAAATGACAGGTGAGGATATAGAGCATATCCCCGGACTGCACCATGCGCAGGCTGCCGGCGTCGAAGGGGCAAACGGTATTTGCCCCTCTGAGGCTGACGCTGTCGATCCGGTTCCAGTTCTCGTCGTAGCGGACGACCCGAATCACCTCTGCGGAGTTGCTTTCGGCGTTGTTTTCCTGGCCGAAAACCGCGAAACGATAGTTCGTTCCGGCGTAGGCTCCGCCGTAGAGGGGAAGCTCAACGGGCAGCTCCTTCCCGGAGCGGAAACTGCCGTCTGCATTGTAGACCTCGCAGATCAGCTTTGAGCCGACGGCCTCCACCCGCGTGAAGGAGCCGTCGCTGTTGGCGCACAGCATGGACGAAACGGGGCGTGCCGAATACCAATCGTAATTCTGCGCCCCTGCGTTGCAGGAGACGGTAGGGACGGTGAGCGGCGCGGCGGTCAGATTGGCGTCGGAGCCGGCGGCCAGGGCGGCGGGAACTGCCTGGAAGAGCATCCCGGCAAGGATAAGGACGGAAAGAACGAGGCAAAACAGTTTTTTCATGATTGTAATTTCCTTTTTCAGTAAAAATTTTGAAAGTGATAGGATCGAAAAATGCGTGGAGGGAAATAAACACGGTTATTATGTGGCTCCCTTGTTGTTGGGGGATTTCTGAACCGCCAATCCGAGCAGCAGAACGATCAAGTCATCGATTGGCCCGGGACATGCGTCTATGGGAGACACAATGTAGACGATCATCAGCACGAGCAGCATACCTTTAACAAATCCAGTCATAGCGGGAACCTCCTTTTGTTGCGCTTGTTTTGTCCTGACACTCACTATATGGACGACGTAACCCCTTTTTTGCAGGTTTCCCGAAAAAAATTGCGGAGATGGATATTATTTCGATCCATCTCCGCACAGGACGTCCATGCGATTTTACAACCGTTCCCGTTGTAGGGGCGGTCATTGGCCGCCCGCATTCCGCACGCGGGGCGTCTACACAAGGTCAAACAGGCCGAAGCCCTGGGCGTTGCGGCTGCCGAGGCCGGTCTGATAGAGCAGATCCAGGACGGCCGGTTCCCCTTGCAGCAGATAGCGGCCGCGCCAGCCGGTCAGATAAAAGCCCTTGAAGCGGGTCACGACCTTGTCCCGCTCCGTCACGGCCAGCGGCGCGAAGCCCAGCCCGCCGGGCGGCTCGCTGTGATACAGGCTGATCCATTTTCGGGCGGCGTTTCCGGCAAGCAGACGGCCGAACTCCGGGTCGAAGGGATCGGGGAAGAAGGTGGAGCCGTCCGCCTCGGTGCGGTGAACCGTCACGGGAGAGTCCATGCGGATCTCTATTTCGTGTTCCGTCACGCGCCTGTCCTCCAGCCGTGCCTCTGCGACGGTCAGGCGGCACGAGCCAAGCCTGTGCTGGGAGCCCGGCGTCATGCAGTCCAGCAGGCATTGGATGAATCGCCCTTGGGTGCTGCGGAGCTCCAGCGCGAAGCCGTCCGGGAAGCGCAGTCCCTCCGCCTCTCGCTCATAGCGTCCCCGGAGACGCCCGAAGACGAAATGACGGAAGGGGCGATCCGCAGCCTGATAGCCCGTCTCATGGAGAAAGCGCTGATAGGCGGGATCCTCGCGCAGAGAGGCATAAAGCAACCCCTGCACCTGCTGCTGGTAGGCCAGGGGAACGAGGAGATCCTCTCCGGAAAATTTCAAGTGAAGCTGCATTAGAATTCCTTCCCGGGATCAAACGCAAAACGGCGGCACAGTGGCCGCCGCATTCGATTCAATCCCTCTTAGGTAAGATAATAGGAGAAAAAATGACCTGGAAAGAATTGACCGAGGAGTGTTTCAATCCCTCTTAGGTAAGATAATAGTTCTTGGGCAAGAAAACTCTGGATAGATGGGCAACATCGTTTCAATCCCTCTTAGGTAAGATAATAGGCCCGGAAACGAAAGGAGAAAAAAATGACGGAAGAAAGTTTCAATCCCCCTTAGGATAGATAATAGCAAAAGATGAAAGGAGAAAATATGTCTCAAGAAACCGTTTCAATCCCTCTTCGGTAAGATAATAGATGATGTTTACGAACCGGATGTGTTCGATATGGATTATGAGTTTCAATCCCTCTTAGGTAAGATAATAGTTATGGATTTCAGAAAAGTAGCACAGACCGTATTGTTTCAATCCCTCTTAGGTAAGATAATAGAGGTGGACAAGGATCAGACCCCTGCTCCGGAACGTTTCAATCCCTCTTAGGTAAGATAATAGTCTGCAAAGACATCGACCGAGTGATTAGAAAGGTTAAGGTTTCAATCCCTCTTAGGTAAGATAATAGGCACGATGGCCATGGAAAATATGCAGCGTGCCGACTTGTTTCAATCCCTCTTAGGTAAGATAATAGGCCGCGCTTAGAAAAAAATACAAGGAGGACGGTATGTTTCAATCCCTCTTAGGTAAGATAATAGTGGAATATTTCGCCACTTACCCAATATTATATACTACATCTTGCGTTTGTCAAGGTTTTCTCAGTGAAAAACGGGCAAAATACTTCGTCAACCCCTGCTGCGCGAACCAAAAATCAATTTAATTCCGAAGAAAATAGCAGCAAATCATGCGGGGTTGACGAAGCTGATTATGAACAAATAATGAATGCCGTCTGCAAATCAAGATACAACTGTTTCAAAACAATCCCCTTAAGCCACGAAAGAGTTCAAGCGTTCCGATAAGTACGGACTATTCGCTGCGCTGCATTTTGTGCTGAAGCTCGTTTACAGCACCCGATCCGGGTGATCCTCAGTTCTGCCAAGGCAATCTACAATCCCGCCCTGGAAGGCAGGAAAGCTGTAGATTCGAACCCCATCCTCCTCCGGGCGGATCAATGTTTCAAGCTCCCGCTTTAGATGACCCAGCTTGCTCTGGGACAGGTGCCCCTCAAAAACCGAACGCTGGACCGGCCGCAAATACTTTTTTACAATTTTCCGAGCCTTGGCGACCCGCTCCTGGCGCATATCGTAAGACAAAATCACAAACATTTCATTGTCACGCTCCCAAAAACTACACGTTCTGCTGCTGCACCACATAATGTGCATTGCATGACTGTAGCATGCTCCAATTAACGTGTCTGCTTAAAAGGCTTGTAAGGCTCCCCAACCCGGAAGTGCCGCACCAATTTGCGAACCTCCTCCCGTATGATTTCAGCATAGCTCATGGAAACCCCGTCTACCTTGATTCTGACGTGGAGCTTATCGTAGTATTCGGAGAGAAAGAGCCGCTTTCCATCTGCAGTGAGCCAGACGCCGCCGTTTTCCATGGTCTGGAAGTGCAGACCGGGGCGAAGTTGACGACGATTTATCAGAGAAAAAACCGTCCGATCCACAATCAGGGGTCGGAACAACTCCGCAACGTCCAGGTTTAAGGATTCCAATCGGGCGTTGGTGGCATGAAGGAACCCGACGCGAACGTCGAGGGCCGTCTTCCCAATTTCAGTCGCAATGTAACTGTATAACAGGGTATTGCCAAAGCTGATCATGGCATTTACCTCGTTCCGAGGCGGCCGACGACTGCGGGAAGCGAAGAAGAATTCCGAATTGGAGATGAAGCTGTCAAAGCAGCCGTAATAGACGTTCCGCGCTTGTGCTTCTAAAAGCAGAAGTTTCTTGTATTCTTCACAGGCTTTGATCCGATCCTCCAGTGTGTCAATCCGCTCCAAGGCTTCTGTATAACCTCGATCCTCATGACGGCGATAATAACGAATATTCAACCTGAGGTTATGGATGGAACCCAACACAAATTGGCGAGCCAAAGGAAGACGTTCTTTCTCGTTGTAATATGCCTCAAGCTGGGTGAGTGTCGTCATAGGTGAATGCAGCGGACGATTGGGAACGAAACGCCCCGTCAGACGACCGTATTTATCAAAGACGTTGATCGTGATTCCCCGATCTGCTGCCGCTTCAAGGAAACCCGTGTCAAAAATCACAGAGGAATACACGTTGATAGAACCTGTAGCCTGAGATGGAATCTCTAATCTGCCGTTTTCCGTTTGAAAGCACATGGAGAAATCCCGTTGCCGCAAAATTCCATCGCTAAGAAGAGTCTCCGTATCTCCCGGATTTTTGATTTCCCGGCTGTGCCATGCGCCATAGGCAGGCAGAGCAGTGTCTTCCGCAGACAGAGTCAGGATCCCGTCACGTCCGGGAATGAAACGGTGTCCAAGAAAAACCATCTGCATTGGCGCGTCCGCCTTCAGTTTTTTGCGACTGACACGCAGGCTGAGATTATCCCGAAGGAATGCTGAGGCTTCCTCCGCAGTTGCCTGCAGTGCTGCCTGTTCATTTCCAAAGAGCACAAGGTCGTCTCCATAGCGCACAAATGGTACTTGATGCTCCGTAAGCCAGGAATCCAAGCGGTGAAGATAGACGTTGCAGAGAAACGGACTTAGAGGCGTTCCCTGACATATTCCTTTCTCACGCGAAACAAGTCGTCCCTCCTCCAGCACGGGAACGGCAGCGAAAGCACACAACAATTGCGTTAAAGCAGGCTCTTCCAGCAGAAAATCATTCAGCGCCTCCTGCAAAAGCGCTCTGTCCATGGAATCGAAGCAGTTTGCCACATCCATTTGAATTGCCCAACGGTTGGTTCCACCAAGAAGGCAGTATTGCTGCAAGGCGGAAAAGACGCCGCGCCCGGGCCGCCAAGCATGGCTGTCCGGAGAGAATCGTGCGTCGCAGGTCTCGTGCAAGTACTCCAAAATGCAGCGCTGAAGGACGGTGTCTACCGCCGTGGCTCGAACCAGCGGACGAAAGCTGCCATCCCGCTTTGCCACGTGAAAGCCAACAACGGGCATAGGGTTGTATCGTTCCTTTTTGAGCTGGCGCAAAAGAGTCCCTGCGTTGAGCCGGAACCACAGCACGGCAGCTTGGGCACTCATGCCGTCATAGCCGGGATGAAATCCGCTCTTTTGCAGTTCTGCCGCTTTTTCTTCCAGCCGCTCCGCTGTGAGATTGTCCAGAAACATTTTTCTGTCTTCCTTTCAGCTTTTCTCCCTTCAAGAGAGAAAAACAATCCATTTACCCCTAATATATAGCCGATTGTTCACAGTTTGTCAACAAATGATTTCGTCAACCTCCATATTTCCTAAGAATAACAGACGATGTTCCACAGTTTTTCCTGCTCCTTAATCCGGGTTGACGAAATCATTCGAGTGATTTTTACCTGAAAAAACTTGACAAACACAAGATGTAGTGTATAATGATAAGCAAGTGGTGAAATATTCCACTATTATCTTACCTAAGAGGAATTGAAACCTTCTCATTCTTCAATTTCTGACTGCTTAAAGCAATATCACTATTATCTTACCTAAGAGGAATTGAAACTGTTCGTTGCTCATGTTTAATTCTCCTTTTTCGTCATAATAAAATTAAAACTATTATCTTACCTAAGAGGAATTGAAACGAATCGGGGTTCTGATCCTTGTCCGCCTTCTTGGCAGCTATTATCTTACCTAAGAGGAATTGAAACGCGTGTTCGAGGGCTTCTTTTTCTTTCATGAGGATCTATTATCTTACCTAAGAGGAATTGAAACATCATTTCCAGTTCCTTGTCTTCCATAGTTAAAACCTCCCTATTATCTTACCTAAGAGGGATCAAAATCGAGCACCGCTGATTGGAACACCAATCAGCGGTGCTCGATGATTACGTTTCCGCCCCGTTCCGGGCTGTTGCGCTGCCTCTCCGCATTTGCCGCGATCCGTCTCGTCTTTCCAGGCACTTCGGAGCCGGAGCCTGTTTTAGTATGTGCTTGTCATGATTGACAATTTCAGGATTGTACGGTATATTATTTATGCAGCTTGCACAATCCGGACACTGCGTCCGGCCAAGTCTCGATAGAAAGAGAGATGATCAACATGCAGACGATTCCCTTTCTGGCGCAGTACAGCATTCGCTCCAAACAGGCCTACATCTTCCGCACCAACCGGCTGGCCGAGATCATCGGCGGCTCCGAGCTGATCGCCGACGCCTTTAAACTGTTGTTCGACTGTGCGGAAGAGCTGAACCTGAAGCTGCCCCGTGCAACGGGACAGGAATTTATACGGGAGGAGATCCTCGCGCAATTTGAAGCCGGAAGCCTGGATCTGGTGGAGCTCTTTCGGGGCGGCGGCAACGACACGATCCTTTTCCGGGATCAGTCCGTCTTTGCAAGGCTGAACCGCGCCTATACGCTGCGCCTGTTGCGGGAATGCCCCGGGATGATCCCGCTGTGCGTCGGCACAGCGCTGGAAGAATGCAGAGATTACGATGCGGATTACAAGCGCTTGATGCAGGCTGCGGATCGCGAGAAAAACCGAATGCTGACCGGCGGCATCCCCGTTTCCCAGCCCTTTGCCATGATGGATCGAACGACCTTCCAGCCCTTGAGTAAAATATGGGCGCAGAACGGAAAAGAATATCGGCGCTCGGACGAGGCCTACGCCAAGCTGAACGCCGGCTGGCAGAGCCACAAAACAGATCTGAGCAACGCCATGCTGGACGGGCTCGTGACTGAGAAGGACGAGGAGAGCCTGCTGGCCATCGTCCACGCGGACGGCAACAACATGGGCGTGAAGATCCAGAATATGCTGGACGGGCACAGCGACTACGATTACTGCGTGAAGGCGATGCGGGAATTTACGGAAGAGATCTCAAAGGTTTTTTCCGTTTCCGGCAAAAAGGCGGTCGATGAATGCGCGAAAGCCGCCGAGCAGGCGCAGCTTTTCGGCCTCAAGCAAAAGAACTCCTACAAGGTGCGCTGGGTCGTCTGCGATGGCGACGACGCAACCTTTATCTGCAACGCAAGGCTTGCCAAGCTGCTTGCCGAGGAATATCTGAAAGCAGTGGATCAGTATCGCAGAGAAAACAAAGCGGAACGCTACAGCTCCTGCGCGGGGATCTGCATCTTCCACAGCCATTACCCCGTCGACCGCGCCTATGCGCTGGCGGAGCAAGCCTGCGATTCCGCAAAGGATCCGATCCACGCGGCCGCCATCCGTGCGAAACAAAAAAAGCAGCCCGTTCCGGAGGAAGGATGGCTGGATTTTCATTATATTCGCGGCGGCATGGGGGACAATCTGGACGAGATTCGGGATCGTCACGGCGTCAGCGCCATCCTTGCAAGGCCCTGGAAGGTCTGCGGCGGGGCGGACGACCACCCGAAAAACGTGAAAAAGCTCGACGCGCTGGCTGAGACATTGCTGAAAGCAAAGTTCAACCGTTCCAATCTCAAAGCCTTCGGCGCCGCCTACGAGGAGGATCAAAGCCTCGGAGAGCTGGAATGGGAGCGTGCCACGAGAATGCTTGAGAAAGACAAGCTGAATAAAATCAACGCGGTGTTTTCAGACAAAGCTGCGCGGTTCCGTGCGTTATACGATCTGTCTGAGGTGTACGATCTCTGGTATCGGCCGCATTCTGCGGCACAAACGGACGAGGAGGGCTGACGATGGCAATTCTGAGAATTACCCTGAAGTCGGATCTCTGTGCCGGCAGCGGCGAGGCCACCGGCGTTGCCGTGGACAAGGATCTCTGCATTAGCGAGGCCGGCCTGCCCAGCATCCCGGCCAGACGGATCAAGGGCTGCCTGCGAGAGGCGGCAATGCAGCTGCAGCGCTGCGGCTGTTCCGAAGCGACGAAGCCCAATATTGAGACCCTGTTCGGTACGAGCACGGGCGTAGAGGGCTGCCTCGACCTGCGGGACGCCGTGCTTCCGGGCGCCGAAGCGATGGAAGCCTGGCTGAAGACGGGTGTGCCCCCGCAGATGAAGCAGGCTGCTGCGCCGCTGAACGTGGCGCGCATCTTCACCTCCGTTCTCGGCCAGACGAAGCTTGAAAACGGCGTTGCGGTCGACAACACCCTGCGCTATACGCGGGTTCTGAACCATTACAGCGCCCTGGCGGCAGAGCGTGAAACGACGCTGGAGGCGTCCGTTTTCCTGCGGGGCGAAGGCGATGCGTCTCTCGCCCCGCTTTGCAGCTTGCTGGAGAAGTCCTGCAAGGCGCTGCGGCATATTGGTTCCCTGCGCAACCGAGGCCTCGGAGAGATCCGGGCGGAGCTGTTGGAAAAAGACACGCTGATTGCCGAAGCCCCTTCGTTTGCAAAGCCGCAAACAGACGTGCCAACCGGGGAACCGGATACGCTGATCCGGTATCGCGTGGTGCTGAACGCGCCGGTCACGCTGCCCGGCTGCGCCGAGGAGCTGAACGAGATTCCGGCGCGCAGCGTCATCGGCTGTGCGGCCGCAGCCTATTTGAGGCACGGAAAAGCGGAGGACGTGCTTTTCCGCCGACTCTTCCTGGACGGAAGCGTGCGTTGGAGCGCGCTGACGCCCTCCGTAGACGGCGTTCGCTCCGTGCCGACCCCGCTGATGCTGGTGCGGCTGAAAAACGAAAAGCGCTGCCACAACCTCTACGCCTCCGGCTCCGCCGAGGGCAAAAAGCAAAAAACGCTGGACGGCAGCTTTGCCGCCCCGGCAGAGAACGGCTTCCGAATCACGGCGGTCAAGACGCACACGGTGTATCACCACAGCACGGGCGAGGACGGCACCCTGTATATGCAAAGCGCGCTGGACGCGGGCATGATCTATGCCGGTGAGGTCCGGGTTCCGGCCGCGCTGGCGGAAACCGTGAAGGAGCTGCTTCAAAAGACGAGCTTTGCCTTTGGCCGCAGCCGCAGCGCGCAATACGCTTCCTGCAGCCTGCAGGGTGAGCCGGAGATTACGCCGATCATGAATCCGCTTCGCGCGACGGAGCCCGGCGCGCCGATCTACGCCGTCCAGCAGTCTAATCTGCTGTTAACCACCGCGCAGGGCTTGTATGAAGTTGGAAACGGGCAGCTCCGGGCGGCGCTTGCGCAGGCGCTTGGGGCGGAGAATACGCCCGTCGAAGGAAAGCTGGACTACTGCATGTATCATCACGTCGGCGGCTATCAGGCGACGTGGCAGCTGCAAAAGCCGCAGCTTCTCACCGCCCGCGGCGGAAGCGTCTTTACCTTCCGGTCAAAGGGTGAAAAGCTTCCCGTTTGGCTGACGCTGGGCGAGCTGCCCCAGGAGGGCTTCGGCCTCTTCCGCCTCTATACGGAAGCGGAAATGCGCACACTCTCTGAAATCGCGGATGCTCCCGTAGACCGGAAGAAGACCGCGTTTGCAGACTCGGCGCCCTGCCAACAGCTCGGATCCGCCCTGCTGGCCGCGGCAATGCGCGCGGAAATCCGGGACAGCGCCATTCGGCTGCATAAAAGCGGCGGGGCACCCAGGCTGGGAAAAGGAACCGTCGGGCGGCTCCGCCTGATGCTGGCGGAGGCGGACTCGCTCTCGGATCTCCGTAAACGGGTTGACACCATCAAGGAAAGCGACAAGAGCAGCGAAAATCAGACGCCTCAAAAGAAGCTTGCAGAGGAATTGTTGACCCGGGTATACGGAGCGGCGGAGCAGCCGTCCTGGGACGTTCTGCTGAGCGAATCGCCAAGTGGAAAACCGCTGCTCCCTCTTCTCCGCGTCGACCGCTTTGCTTGGGAGAAGCTAATGAAAAACTGGAAGGAGCCTCTGGATATACTGCTCCATCTGGCTCACTACGAAAAAGCGAAGGGAGAGGAATGAAATGCAGAAGATATACTATCAGTGTGCATTCAGACAGCTTGCTCCCCTTCGGATCGGCACCGGAAGCGGTGAAAAAACCGACAACGATATCCGGAAGGACAGCCGCGGATTTCCAATGATCCCCGGCACAAGTCTGGCAGGCGTGCTGCGCGCATTGCTGCCTCCGGAGGATGCAGACGCCGTTTTCGGCTATCTCAAAACCGGAGATCATGCTGAAATAGTATCCAGCGCCGTCCTGGTCGGCGACGCAGTGCTTCCTGCCGGCACAAGGCAGAGCGACTACCGTATCTCCGAACGCGACGGCGTCGGCCTAACGGATCACGGAGCCAAAATAGATCACGCAAAATACGATTTCGAAGTCGTGGAATGCGATCTGCCTTATACCGCGATTTTGGAGCTGGCGGACGATGCGGACGAAGAAACGGTCGTCCCGCGCCTGGAACGCGCGCTTCGGCTGGCGCAGGCAGAAGGCTTGCATTTCGGCGCCCGCAGCACCAGAGGCTACGGCCTGGTTTCCGTGTCCATCGCAAAACGGTCTTTCGAATTTCCAAGGCAGCTTGATGAATGGCTGGACTTCGACCCACTGACCGGTGCTTATCCGGATCGACTTCCGGATGGCCCTCTCCCCGAACGCAGGCGACCCATCCGCGTGGAGCTGACGGTCAAAATGCGGGGAAGCTTCTCCGTGCGTGTCTACACGACTGCCATCGCGCGTGAGAACGAAGCTGCGCCGGATCAGATCGCGCTGGAAAACCGAAAGGGTGACGCGGTGCTGCCCGGAACCTCCTGGGCCGGCAGCTTTCGCCACCACATGCGGCTGCTCGCCCAAGGCTCCGGCCTTGATGAGGCGGTCCTGAACCAGATCGACGCCTTGTTTGGCGTGACCGGAAAGGTCAAAAAACGCTCTGAGATTCGCTTCAGGGAAGCAGAAATCAACACAAAAAAGCGCTTGACCATAACGCGGAATGCGATCGATCGCTTCACGAATGTGCCGTGCAATCGGGCGCTGTTTACCAGCAGAGTTGCCCACGGCGGGGAAGGGGAAGCGACGATCGAGCTGCCAACCGAGACCGATCCGAAGCTGCTTCGGCTTTTGGCGGCGGCCATCAACGACCTGGATCTCGGCTTGATGACCCTGGGCGGCGAGGCAGGCGTGGGCAGAGGGCTTTGTGAGGTTACCGCGCTCAAGGTGAACGGGACGGATCAGACGCAAAGCATGAAAGCTCTGAAAACGGATTATCTTCTGGGAGGTGGCGTATGATGGATCGTTGGATCAAAGCGGCCGGAAGCTGCGCGGATTCGGAGCTGCTGCAAAAGGCGACAGAATTTGCCGCTGTGGGAGACCTTGTGATCGCCTGCTATACGGATCGCTTCCTCGCAGTGCGTGCGGATCGCCTTTCCGCGCTTCCCTCCTTTGAGACGCTTCTGGAGCTCCGGGTTTTTAACGAAACCCGGGAATTGTGGGCGCATCGCTCTGCGCTGGGAAGGCCGTTCTCGTGGCGGATCGCCGACGACGCGGTGTTGAAGCAGAATGCGATGCAAGAATCGGACGACTTTCTGAAGGAGCCCGAAAACCATTTCATGGATTCCGTTCAGACCCTGGATATTGATACGACCGTGACGCTTGGAACGGATGAATACGGCAGCCGCAGACTGCGGACTACCGTTGGCGGTGCTTACGCACTGCCGATTGCGGAGAACGAGAATTGCGTCAGAATCAGAAGCTACGTTCGATACGATGAAAACGGCGTGGGCTCTGTTGCAGACGCCCGACTGCTGGGCTTCGGCTGTCAGGGAAAGGAGGCAACTCCGTGAAAGAAACGTATCGCGTTGTAAACCCCTACAACTTCATCCCTTTTGAGCAGGAACCGGAGCGGAAAACGCTTGCAGCGTGGTATTCTGACCCGGCCGAACAGCTAAGCGGCTGGCTGGACGTGAATATCTTTTTGAAAACCCCGCTGATCGTTCCGCAATCGGCTCCGATCAGGGAGGAAAAGGGTCATAAGACCTATGATTTTTATCAACTGGACGGCAAGCCCGCGATCCCCGGCAGCAGTCTGCGCGGCATGCTGCGCAGTCTCTACGAGGCTGCAAGCAACAGTTGTCTTCCGTTTCTGATGGATGAGAAGCCCGTCAGCCAGCGAACGCCGCTGTATGCGGCCTTTCATCAGCGCGGCTTGCTTGAATACGACAAGGAACACGCCGTTTGGAGACTTTGGAGTACAAGGGCCGTTCGCAACAAGGTTCGCGGTGCGGACGTTGCAGACGCGAAATACAAGCAGGGCGGGAAGTCGTACAAGAATGCCGAACGCGTGGCGTTTCTTCGGTTTCAGGACGCCGGCGGCTATGAGCGCTTTCGCATTGTAGACGATCCCAAAATAAAACCGGGAAGAAACGTTGAATACGGCTATCTGCAGTTTTCAATTCCGGTTAATCCAAAAAGCGATTACAACGTCGCGGTTCTTACCAAGGCCGGACCGGAGCCTCTTCATTCGTGGGATGCCGGTGATGACAGCCCGTATCGATCGCTCAACGGTTCGGTGAAGGATACCTGCAAAAACACCGTTGAGAACGAAAAGCGGCCGGTTCCGTCTACGCAGAAAGCGCTTAATGATGCGATGGAAGCGGCAAAGGAAACAGGTGGCTTCATCCCGGTATATTTCTTTGAGGTCGAGCGCGACGGGAAAAAGCTGTACTATTTCTCCGGGGCAGCAGCCGGTCGGGTGCAGCAGCGCCGCAAGTGGCCGGACGTCATGGGAAAGTACAGCCCCTGCGACGGAGAGAAGCTCTGCCCGGCCTGTGCGCTGTTCGGTACCGCCGCAGGAGCGGGACTGAAGGGCAGGCTGCGCTTTTCCGACGCCCAACCCTGCCATGTTCTGAAAAAAGAAAAACGTACGTTGGCGATTCTCAGCAATCCAAGGCCTTCCGCCTTTGAGTTTTATCTGCGAAAGCCGGTCGATCCGAACGGCCGCAAGGTCACCTATTGGAATTTCGACTACTACGGATATCGTGCCGCAAGAACGATCCAATATACCGAAGCGGACGGAACGACAACGGAAAAAACGGTAGAGCGGACGGAATACTGTGACCTTCCGGAGGCGACGCCCCGGGGCAGGAAGCTATATTGGCACAGTCAGCCGACGCAGCGCAGCGCAGAGAAATCCAATCAGAACGCAACCATGACGGCTGTTTGCCCGTCCGATCCCAGTTCTGGCCAGCCCGATTTCCAATCTCGGATCTATTTTGACCGGGTGACGAAGGAGCAGCTTCAGGATCTGATCTGGGTGCTTACCCTTGGTGAGAATACCCCGGACAGCACGCGCTGGCAAAAGCTGGGTCATGCCAAGCCTCTTGGCTACGGAAGCGTGAAGCTTACGGTAAAGGGTTGCCAGATTCGCATTTTGGACAATAATCTGGAAATGCGGCTGGAGCCATTGGAAATTCCTGTCAATCCGGATTGCAGTTTTAACGTGGACAGCACTTCCGTGCAGGCACTGCTGAAGATGTGCGATTCGAAAACCACCGAAGGCCTCCGTGTGGAATATCCATATGAGCAAAAAACAGGAAAGGACGGGCAAAAAAAGGGAATGCCGTCTATTTTCCAATGGTTTTCCAACAACCGCACCAATGCAAACAAGCTGAAAACCTTACCGGAGCCAACCAACCACAATTTGACGTTGGAGAGCTGCAATCCCCAATTCGGCCATGCTTCAACGCAGAAGCAGCCTTATGACGGCAAAGCTTTCCGAACGGATTTCTCCAAATCATTCTCCTACGATAAAAAGCCTTCAAGAGAGTGGACAATCAAAGTGGGGAGTACAGTTGAAGCGAAAGTCCTTCAGATACAGAAAAATGGCTTTACCGTCGAGATACCGGGGTTTGGAGAGCAAGGTTTCGTGCATATTAGGGAAATCCCCGATTGTTTTATTAGATCCAAAGAGGACTACGTTACGGAAGGGCAAACCGTCCGCGTGAAATATCTGGGTTGGAACTACGGCAAGCACCAGTTTTCCCTGAGAGAGGCAGATCGCTGAGCAAATAGTACACTATATCAAGGCAAGATTTATATACGTCTGGGTTTATCCATATTCAAAAGAGCAATCATTCAAAACGCGGACGCCGCAAAGACACGGGTATCGCCTGACAGCGATGCCCGTGTCTTTGCGGTTTGGTTATTCCCGGATTCCGTTTCCGCGCTTCGGAAAACGGCTAAATATATGGCCGCATAAAGGAAACGGCCTTTTCAGCGGCCTCCTTTGCGATGTCTAAGGCCTTTATCAAAGCCTCGACGTCGCTTGTCAGGATTGCCATTTTTTGAACCTGGATTACTGCTTCTTCGTCCACCGGGACATAAGTAATGTGCAGGTTTTTGTCGTCCTTGGGCATGATCTGGACGACGATGCCTTCCCGCCGAAGTGTTCCGGCTTTCTTCTCCTCGATATAGTTGCCATCGTAAAACCAGTGTAACTTGTACTCCTGGTTCTCGGCAGTCATCGAAGGAATGACCCCACCACTTTGATCCTTCGTTATCACAAAATCATCCATGCTCTGAACCTCCTGGATGGAAGTATAACACATATCGAATTTGTGGTCAATAGTTCCTCTGTGAGTCATAATCCAGAAAAGAAATAATCGCATGATTCATTTCCTCGAGATTTAATTTCATGCATCATAGCTTGCCGAACTGTCCGGTATCATCAGCCTCAAGTCTTCGCGACTGAAGAAACCGTAGAGATATATATGCGATAGATATCTTCGAATCATCTGATACTGTTTCACGCTGGATTGATTAATACTCATGATTGCATCTCCATTCCGGAATCAAAGATAAAACTGTGTTTTTTATTTCTCCTTTCGTTGAGGCTTTCGATTCGGAAATGCTGCCTCCATCCAGTCGATGAGCTCCTGGAGGGTGATCTTGCCATCGGTACATTCGTCCCGCTTAGTAATGGCCTGGTAGCGCCATTTCTTGAAGTCCTCATCCTTGATCTGGCGAACCTTGAGCCTGGCGGAGTAGCGCTTGTAATACTTACTGTAGACAGCCAGAGCTTCGTTGTCCGCCACCTTTGCTTTGTAGTTATCAATGGCCGCCAGCTCTTGGCAAGTGCGGATCTCGCCCTTCGCGATCCGGTCACAATAGGTGGTATCGTAGTTGCCCTTCATGATGAAGTACTTTCCGCAACGCTTGCATTTGCGGAAACGGATACCCTGCTCCAGCATCTTGGTGAATTCTAACTCCAGCATATCGGAAATGGTATTCGCTTCATATCCGACGCTCAGGAAGGTGTTTGTGCGCAGGCTTACTTTTGGCCCGGGAATGTGATATTTTTTGGCAAACTCTTTTTCAGCATCACTGAGCGGATTCACAACCCGATTCAGCATCTGCCGAAACTCTTCCGACTTTAAGCCATACGGCATCTTATCTCCGCCCATGATTGATTTGTTGAGCAAAAATTCTTCTTTGCGATCAAAGTAGAGTGGCAGACCTTTGCTTTTCCGATAAAGATACAGACGCTCACTGGGATATAATGCTCCCAGCACTTCCGGCCAGAAATCCTCGTCATAACAGAATTCCAGCATTTCCAGGTACTCTTTCTGCAAAGTCAGCAGATAGTTTCCGTACCATTCCAAGCGCTTTAGATCTCCCCAGTATCCGTTTTCAAAGAGCGGCGGACAGACCGCAGAATATAAAGAGGCGTATGCTACGTCATGCAGTAGAATAAACGTGGATTCGTAGGCATAGAAATCCTCTACGATCGCCTGCGTTTCATTATATATTTTTTGAATCGTTTTCGGCTCAGGCCAGTCCTCTGTGTTGGACTGGCTTTTTTCTTTTTCACTTTCTGCAAGATACTGTAATGACTCCAGCAACATCATGTTCTGCCGCAACGGAGTAACAAAATCCGCATAAACAAAGTCAAGAATACCTTCACCGTAGTTCATGCGGATATAAGCACCGCTGAGTACGTTGATGGTTTCTGCGTCCAGATTATTTCTTGTTATCCCATCTATTTCAAGAAAGGGACTGGAAACAAGCTGATAGCGCTTTTGCATCTCCGAAAACTGCTCGCGGCGATCCGCGGTAAGCTCAGCGTGATTTTGGGTATCTTCAGGATCATCCTGCGAAGGCGAAACGGAAAGTGACTTACCCTCGCGTCGAGCCACATCCCTCTCATATTCGTCAATTTCGTCTTGCATACTGTCGTTCTCTTTATGAGGATCAACAGAAACAGTAAAATTCTTACGCTCTGGATGAAAATATACCTTATTGACAAAGTAATCAAGACGAACGCCATTCCGATTTGATCGATACTGTAGATACCTGTCATACGTGGTTGGCTGATATTCTGAATAATCTCTTTCCATAGTGTCCTCGTTTCCCGCTAATTTAGAGAATGAAAAAACTGTAGTTTTTAGATTATAAACATCACTACAAACAACATTGTACAGCAATATTGATTTCCTGTCAAGTGTGTGTTACAATCCTGGTTGGATAATAAAGATAGGAGGAATTAAATAATACAGAAACAAATTGAGACAATTAACATGCTGGGAGGAAACAAAATGGAAATTGAACAAAATAGAAAACGAAACAAAAATTCAGATGAAGAGCGGTGGAACGATTCAGCGGTGAGCGAGCAAGTGTACGGATGGGAACCATCCATGGAGGATGAACCAGATGATCTTTCGGACTTCGATCCACGCAGGCTCTGCACGGTGAGTGGCGAAGAGCTCTTAGATATGCGGCTTGAGCCAGTACGGTTTTGCGTGGATGGTTTGCTTCCGGAAGGACTGTCGATCCTTGGCGGTGCTGCGAAGGCAGGAAAATCGTGGCTAGTTTTGGATTTGGGCGTCCGTGTTGCAAAAGGTATCCCGATCTGGGAAATCCCAACGCTTGCTGGTGACGTGTTGTATCTTTCCCTGGAGGACAGCCTCAACCGAATTCAGGATCGACTGAATCGTGTTACCGATGACCCACCGTCCAATCTGTTCTTCTCCATCACAGCAGGAACCTTAGCGGGCGGCCTCTGCGAGCAAATCAAAGATTTTAAACAGACGCACCCGGAGTTGACGCTTGTTGTGGTGGACACCTTCCAGGTGGTGCGGGGCAACAATACGGAGATATCCTATGCCGGAGACTATGTGGAGGTTCGGCAATTGAAAGCACTGGCAGAGGAACTGCGAATTTCCCTTCTGCTGGTACACCACCTGCGGAAGCAGAAAGACAAGGATCCGCTGAACATGATCTCCGGCACAACGGGCATCGCCGGTGCGGCGGACGCAGTGTTCATTTTGAATCGGGAGCACCGGGACGGATTCGAGGCAACCCTAACCTGTACCGGTCGGGATATCGAGCAGCGCTCCATCCGTCTGCGCTTTAACCGGGAACGATGTGTCTGGGATTGTGTGAGGGACAGCGCTGGTCATCCGGAAAACAAACTGCCCAATGAGTTGGAAAGCTTTGTTGGCTTCATGCGAGAGCAGGGCAGCTTTGAAGGCACAAATACAGAATTGGCGGAGCAATACAACCACATTGCGGAAACGAGTATTTCACCAAAAGTCCTGAAGCAGCAAATGAATCGCTGGCGGTATCTGCTGGAGGAATGCGGAGTGTTCTTTGACAGCCGCAGGAGTAATGGCACAAGAACCGTTTCGGTGCGATACTGTCTCAAGGACGGCAGTGACGCAAGTGACGCAAAAGACGCAAAAAATGCCGGTGCCACAGAATGCGTCACTTGCGTCACTTGCGACCCTGTGACCGCTCCGTGAGGCGCGTTGTCGGCCTGTGTGCGATCTTCCGTGAAGGGATGGGGAAACCTACCATCCGAGCGAACAGACGGCAAAACAGAGGCACGTAGCAGAGATTTCAAAACCGAGAAGCTTTTCTGAATTGCCGAGAGGCTGGGGCTCCGTTTTCTACCCAGCTCCGCTGGGGCAAGCAGAGCGTCCGGCTGTCCACTGCCGGACACGGGAGACCGGGCAGATGCCCGGACCCACTTCTCAACCGAAGAAAATCAGACTGAAAAGAAAGGAAAGGTGCTTACATACGACAACCAGAAAGCGAAACAAGACGCTTACCATCCGTCTGACGCAGGAGGAATGGGCGAAGCTTATGGAGGGAACGCTCCGCGCCGGGATGAACGTAACGGAGTATATTCTCTCCCTGTCGGACTCCGCACAGATCTGTCCGCCGCCGAATCTGACGCCGCTGCTCACGCAGTTCAAGCGGATAGGTAACAATCTGAACCAGATCGCAGCTAAGGTCAACTCCGGCGTTGCCTACGTGCCGGGGCTCAAGGAGGTCTCCACCCTACAGCGGGAGCTGCTGGAGGAGCTCCGCCGCATGACAAAGGAGGGAACGTGGCAACGGTAACTTACATCAAGGAGCGCAAACAGACCCCCAGCGCTATGGCCGGTGTCATCGCCTACTGCTCCCAGGAACAGAAAATTGTTGACGGGGAAGGCCACCGGTATCTCTCCGGCGTCAACTGCACCGGTGACAACGCTCTGACGGAATTTCTTCTGACCAAGGAGAGCTGGCGCAGAACCGACGGGATCAATTTCTATCAGTACGTCCAGTCCTTCTCCCCGGAGGAGGGCATCACCTACGCCCAGGCGCATGAGATCGCGCTGGAGTTCGCGGCAAAGGCCTGGCCGGGCCACGAGGTTTTGGTCGCCACCCACTGTGACGCGCCCCATCCCCATTCGCACTTCGTCATCAACAGCGTGAGCTTCGAGAACGGAAAGAAGCTGCGGCAGAGTCCCAACACACTGAAACAGCTCCGCAAGTTGAGCGACGAGATCTGCGCAGCCCACGGCTTTTCCGTTCTCAAGTCGGAGCAATACGTCCCGGACGGAACGCAAAAAATGTCCGCCCGGGAGTATCGGGCGGCGGAAAAGGGACAGAGCTGGAAGCTGGCATTGACCATTCAGATTGAGGACGCGATGAAGGCTGCAGCCAGCAAAGAGGAATTTATCTCGCTGATGGAGGCAGAGGGCTGCGGCGTTCGCTGGACACCGGATCGAAAGTACATCACGTACCTATGTCCCAACGGCATGAAATGCCGGGACAACAAGCTGCACGAAAGCAAGTTCACGAAGGAGATGATGGAGTATGAGTTCAGAATACGGGCAGAGATCGCCCGAGGAATTGCGGGCGCAGATGCGCCAGGCACAGCGCAACGCAGAAAACGCCGTCACCTGTTTTGCCGTGACAGAGCAGAACTGGAAGGGCTTGATAACCCTGGAGCAGGCTCACAGCGAGCTGCTGCTGAAGCTGATTCAGAGGAGCGATTTGCTGATGACGGCAGACGAGATGAACAATCTGATCGCCTGGCAGACGGATCAACTCAGCAGTCTGACAACACAGACGGCGACGCTGACGGAAGCGTATCAGAAGAAGCTGACAGCGGAAGCAGAAGCATTTACGAGCGCGGCGAGGACGGCGGTCTCCGATTTGTCCGCACAGGCTGGGAGCGTGAGCGGCTCGTTTTCCTCCGCCTTGCAGAACGAGCGCAGCGAGATGAATCGTTATCGCAGAAGGCTCTTCTGGATCAGCCTGCTGCCCGCAGTCATAACACTGGCCTCTCTGTTGGCCTGGGCGCTCTGGCTGCGGTAGGCTCTCTGCTGGACGGCGACAGCGACGATCCCGAAGAACAGCGTCGCCGCATTGAGGCCAGAAAGACTGGTGAGAGCATTGGAATGATTCTTGGCCTGGCCATTCTGCTGACCTGCCGGGCGTTGCGCCATGAGAATGACCCGGCGGACAAGACTGTATTCCCCCAGCCCGTAACTGAACACGAAGGAACCGAAGAATCTGCCTGGCCGGGAGAGGATTATTACCGGCTGAACTTGTAGACGAAACGCAGAAAAGAGGAATGAATATTGAGAAAAGATGAGATCAAGGAATTATACAGCGTCATGTTTCCGAACTACCCGGACGTGGTGAACGCGGAGCAACTCAGTGAAATGTTGGGCGGCGTCAGCACCAAGACGGTCTACCGCCTGCTAAAAAGCGGCGCGATCAAGAGCAAGTACGTCGGCAAGCGGTATATCATTCCGAAGCTCTACGTGATCGAGTACGTCACCAAACAGCAGTAAGCATTCGGGAGCGCCGGAGCGGTTCTTCGGTTCGGCGCTCCCGTACTCGCGGAGATCAGCAGACGAAGCGGATTTCTTTCTCGATTTCACGATCTTAGGGATAGACTTTTGCCGCTGGATACGGTATGTTGTCCGTACCGACGGCAGATGATCCGCACCGAACGTAAGGAGGTTTATCAAATCAATGGTATCAGGACATCTGCGTGAACGCGACGGGATCTATTACATAGTTCTCAGTTACGTCGATGAAAATGGCAAGCGGCACACGCCCTGCCGATCCACCAAGCTGCCCGTCAAGGGCAACAAAAAACGGGCCGAGGCCATGCTCCAGGAGGCCCGCAGAGAAATGGAGGAGACCCTCCAATGTCAGAAGCTGGCCAGGGTACACGCCAAGGAGCCGAAGGCAAAGCCCATCTTCTTCACGGACTTCATGAACGACTGGCTGAAAATGATGCAGCAAAATCTGGAGGTTACCACCTACGCCGCTTACGAAAAGGCAATCCACGCCAGGATCAATCCCTTCTTCGACAAGAATTACCCGAAGCTGTTGCTCCAAGACGTGACACCGCGGCACATCCAGGCGTATTACAGCTACGAGATCGAGGTCAACAAGGTCAGCACGAATACGGTGCTTCACCGCCACGCCAACATCCGCAAGGCCTTGCAGTACGCCTTCAAAACCGATCTGATTCCCAGCAATCCTGCGGATAAGGTACAGCGTCCGAAGAAGAATTCTAATGAGGTAAATCCCTACAAGTCCGAGGAACTGGAACGGCTCTTCGAGCTGGTGAAGGGAACGCAGCTGGAGCTGGGCGTCATGCTCGCGGCCTTCTACGGCCTGCGCCGAGGCGAGGTGGTGGGACTCAAGTGGGAGGCGATCGACTTCCAAAAGAAAACAATCACGATCTGCCATACCGTTACCCAGACCACCCTGGAGGGCAAGAGCGTCATCGTGGCAAAGGATCGGGGAAAGACGAAATCCTCCCGCCGCAGTCTGCCCCTGGTGGCACCCTTTGAAAAGTACCTGAAGGCGCTAAAAAAACGGCAGGAGGAGAATCGCCTGCTCTGTGGGGAAAGCTACTGCCGGAAGTATCTGGATTACGTCTACGTCAACGAGTTGGGGGAGCTGATCAATCCCGGCTGGCTGACCCAGGCTTTCCCAGAGTTTCTGGAGAAGCATGGGATGCGGCGCATCCGATACCACGATCTTCGTCACTCCTGTGCCAGCCTGCTCTACGCCAACGGCGTTGCACTGAAGGACATCCAGGTCTGGCTTGGTCACAGCGACATCAGCACGACAAGCAATATCTACACACACTTGAGCTACAGTTCAAAAGTGACTTCCGCCCAGGCAATCGTGGGCATTCTTCTGGACGTTGAGTAGACTGTTGTGCGTTTGCTGATTCGAAAAATGACCCCCTTGACCTCCGAAAACCCGTCAGCCCAGGCGGGGCAAGGCTTCCGGGCCTTCAAACTTCCGGAGAGAAGCGGCACAAGGGTCAGGCTGTCATCAGCCAACACAGCGGAAAAACAGCCCCGAATGGCATAGAAAAACCGCCAAACCCCAGGAAAAACAAGGGTTTGGCGGTGGTGCCGGTAGCCGGAGTCGAACCGGCACGCCATCGCTGGCGGCGGATTTTGAGTCCGCTACGTCTACCAATTCCATCATACCGGCAAATCAGACGTAA